>Ga0247841_10010430_pt1 | contig 12654 bp, 9 predicted proteins | sample LaCruzMarch2015__2_FD_192410 | JGI IMG/M metagenome (GOLD analysis project Ga0247841, IMG submission 192410) | Freshwater microbial communities from meromictic Lake La Cruz, Castile-La Mancha, Spain - LaCruzMarch2015_18m | ecosystem: Environmental > Aquatic > Freshwater > Lake | place: Spain... | reverse complement strand
CGATCGAAATCCTCCGGGACCCGAATCTCCCCCTTGAGGAAGCCGAGCCGATGCGTCGTCCCCGCCTCCTGCGCCTGCAGCGGTATCACCTTGACCAAGGGGTTGCCCGCCTTGGCGATAATGAATGGCTCGCCCTTGGCCGCGCGCTCGACCAGACGGGAGAGATGGGTCTTGGCTTCGTGAATGTTGACGATCAGCATGACGGCGCTTCGTTATGGACTAATCACCCTGAATCCGGGAATTGCTCACACAAAGACACAAAGAACACCAAGAAAACAAACACTCAAGGCGTTGGGCCGATCACCGCGCGGGTGACCTCCTCGACCTACATAGCGCGTTAAAAAATCTTTGTGATCTTTGTGTCTCTGTGTGAGAACTGCTCTTTCTGGGATCACGCTTAGGCTATCACGCGCCCGCGCCGAGCGGGGGGCCTTGATCGTCCTTCCGGCCACCGGAGGTCGAGGCTTTAGCCGGTCCAGCGTGCAGGCGCACTTGATTTCGCTTGGATATCTCGGGAACCGCCACCGGCTAAAGCCTCGACCTCCGGTTGTGGACGGACCGCAACTGGCCGGAGCGATGATCAAGGCCGAGCGGGGATACAAGAAAACGCCGACCGCTCAATGCCGCGCCCGCCGCATCAGAATCGCGAGCAGGTCGCTCACCCGGTCGCGCAGATCGCGACGGTCGACGATCATGTCGAGCGCCCCCTTTTCCATCAGGAATTCGGCGCGCTGAAAGCCCTCGGGGAGCTTCTCGCGCACCGTCTGCTCGATCACCCGGGGGCCGGCGAAGCCGATCAGGGCGCCGGGCTCGGCGATATTGATGTCACCGAGCATCGCGAGACTGGCCGAGACGCCGCCCATGGTCGGGTCCGTCATCACCGAGATGAAGGGCAGGCCGCGCTCGCGCAACTGCGCCAGGGCGGCGCTGGTCTTGACCATCTGGAACAGCGAAAACAGGCTCTCCTGCATGCGCGCCCCGCCGCTCGCGGAGAAACACACCAAGGGCGCGCCCTGCTCCAGGGCGCCATCCACCCCGCGCACGAAGCGCTCGCCGACCACCGATCCCATGGAGCCGCCCATGAACTCGAACTCGAAGGCGGCGGCGACGATCGGCTCACCCTTGAGTCGGCCGCGCAGGACCACCATCGCCTCCTTCTCGCCGGTCGCCTTCTGGGCGGCGGTCAGACGGTCCTTGTAGCGCTTGAGATCCTTGAACCTGAGCGGGTCGGTCGACTCGATCTCCGCGCCCAGTTCCTCGCGCGGCTCCGGATCGAGGAAGCCGTCCAGCCGGCGCCGGGCGCGGATGCGGTTGTGGTGGCTGCACTTGGGGCAGACCTCGAGATTGCGCTCCAGTTCGGCCCGATAGAGGATGGCATTGCAGCCGGGGCACTTGGCCCAGATCCCCTCCGGCACGGCACGCTTGTGGCTGGCCTCGGTGCGGATGCGGCTCGGCATCAGCTTCTCGAACCAACTCATGGTCGTTTCTCTATTGATCGCCACCTTTGCGCCCCCTCGACATCAAAAAAAACCGCTCGACCTGGTACCGCGAAGCACGGTTCCCGATACCAATCCAACGATCGACTGCGGTCTTGGCAAATTGAACAGGATCAACAGAATAATCCCAAAATCCACAGATGAACACAGATGAACACAGATTTTCTTTGAATTGTCATGCGCTTATCGCTATCGTCACAATCACCGGCAAGGTGAGCCCCCGACCAAGCGTAAGTCAATGAATAATCTGTGTTCATCTGTGTTCATCTGTGGACAACTCCCCTTTCCAGGATAATAGGCTGCTGCCCTGATCACCGGGACAGCCTGTAAATCCTGAAAAATCCTGTTAATCCTGTCTATTTCTCGACCCTTGGTCCGATCTCGAATGGCATTCAGCGCTACGCTTTACCGGAATCCACGCGGCCGCCATCCACGGCATCGATGGCCACGCGCAGGTCGGCCAGGAACTCGGCAATGACGCCCGGGATCGCCTCGGGGGTCTGTTCCAGGGCCTCGATCCGGCTGACGATGGCGCTGCCGACGATGACCGCGTCGGCCACCGCGGCGACTTGGGCGGCGGTGGCCGCGTCCTTGATCCCGAACCCTACACCGACCGGCAGGGGGATCGCGGACTTGATGGCCGACACCCGGGCCGCCACCGCGTCCAGGTCCAGGTGTCCGGCGCCGGTCACGCCCTTGAGCGCCACGTAATAGACGAAGCCGGAGGCGACCCCCCCGATGCGCCGGATACGCTCCGGCGTGGAGGTGGGCGCGAGCAGATAGACCAGGTCCAGGCCCCGCCCGCGCAGCGCGGCGACCAGTTCGGCGCCCTCCTCCGGCGGTACGTCGACCACCAGGGCGCCGTCCACGCCGGCCGCCTGGGCGGCGACGGCAAAGCGCTCGTACCCCATGACCTCGATGGGGTTCAGGTAGCCCATCAGCACCACCGGGGTGTCCGGGTCCTGGGCGCGGAAGGCGCGCACCATACTCAGCACATGGGCCAGCGAGACGCCGCGGGCCAGGGCGCGCTCGGTGGCGCGCTGGATCACGGGGCCGTCGGCGATGGGGTCCGAGAAGGGGACGCCCAGCTCGATGAGATCCGCCCCGGCGGCGACCATGGCGTGCATCAGCGGGACCGTGGTGGACGGGTGCGGATCACCGGCGGTGACGAAGGGGATCAGGGCGGTACGACCACGGCCCCGAAGGGAGGCGAAACGCTCGGCGATGCGGCTCACAGGACGAGGCCCTCCAGGGTGGCGACCGTGTGCATGTCCTTGTCCCCGCGGCCGGAGAGATTGACCAGGATGCTCTGATCCCGGCGCATGGTGGGGGCCAGTTTGGCCGCGTAGGCCAGGGCGTGGCTCGACTCCAGGGCCGGGATGATGCCCTCGGTACGGGTCAGGGTGTGGAAGGCGGCCAGGGCCTCGGCGTCGGTGATGGCGTCATAGTGGGCACGCCCGCTGTCCTTGAGCCAGGCGTGCTCGGGGCCGACCCCCGGGTAGTCCAGGCCGGCGGAGATCGAGTGGGTCTCGATGATCTGGCCGTTGGCGTCTTCCATCAGGTAGGTCCGGTTGCCGTGCAGCACCCCGGGCCGACCGGCATTGAGCGGCGCGGCGTGACGGCCGCTCGCCAGTCCCTCACCGGCCGCCTCGATCCCGTACATCGCGACCCCGGCGTCCTCGATGAAGGGGTAGAAGAGCCCGATGGCGTTGGAACCCCCGCCCACGCAGGCGACCAGGGCGTCGGGCAGGCGCCCGGTGCGCGCCAGCATCTGGGCGCGCGACTCGCGCCCGATCACCGCCTGGAAGTCCCGCACCATGGCCGGGTAGGGATGCGGACCCGCCACCGTGCCGATGATGTAGAAGGTGTCGTCGACATTGGTGACCCAGTCGCGCATGGCCTCGTTGAGCGCGTCCTTGAGGGTGCGGGAGCCGGACTTGACCGACACCACCCGGGCCCCGAGCAGGCGCATGCGGTAGACATTGGCCTCCTGGCGGGCCACGTCCACCTCGCCCATATAGACGACACATTCGAGCCCCAGGCGCGCCGCTACCGTCGCACTGGCCACCCCGTGCTGACCGGCGCCGGTTTCGGCGATGATCCGGGTCTTGCCCATGCGCCGGGCCAACAGGGCCTGGCCGATGGTATTGTTGATCTTGTGGGCGCCGGTGTGATTCAGGTCCTCGCGCTTGAGATAGACCTGGGCGCCGTCGAGATCCCGGCTCCAGCGCTGCGCGTGATAGATCGGCGAGGGTCGCCCCACATAGTCCTGCAGGTCCGCGTCCAGTTCGGCCTGAAATTCCGGGTCCCCCAGGTAGTGCTCATAGGCCTCCCGGAGCTGCGCCAGGGGGTGCATGAGGGTCTCGGGCACAAAGAGGCCACCGTAGGGACCGAAATGTCCGTGTGTATCGGGCCAGTGATAGCCTTGCCCGAGTCCCGCCGCCGGCGGCGGATCAAATAGAATTGCGGGCGCTGTCGCCATCTCGTACCCCTTGCATGAATGCGTAAATCTTGGCCGGGTCTTTCTGGCCCCGGGCGGCCTCCACCCCACCGCTCACGTCGACGGCGTAGGGCTGCACGCGGGCGATGGCCCCGGCCACGTTGGTTGGATCGAGCCCCCCGGCGAGGACGATCCTGGGGGCCAACCCCGGGGGGATGCGCCCCCAGTCGAAGGCCGACCCGGTGCCGCCCGGGAGTGCCGGGTCGTAGGCGTCGAGCAGGAGCCCGGCGGCCCCCCGGTAGTGCTCTGCCAGGGCCGGAAGATCGACCCCTGGGCGCATCCGGATCGCCTTGAGCCAGCGTCGGCCGACACGCTCACACAGTGCGGGCGGCTCCTCGCCATGAAACTGCACGAGATCCAGCGGCACCTGCTCCAGGATACGCCGGATCTGCGCGGCCGATTCGTCCACGAACAGCCCCACGGCGCTCACGAAGGGCGGGAGCAGGCCACAGAGTTCGCGGGCCAGCGCCGGGGTCACGGCGCGCGGACTCGGCGGATAAAACACCAGCCCGATCGCGTCGGCCCCCGCCGCCACGGCCGCGGCGACGTCCTGCGGTCGCGTCAGACCGCAGATCTTAACCCGGGTTCTAGTCATTGGTCCGCGCCGTGGAGGAGAAAAAGAATCATGGTCCGCAAATGAACGCAAATGAACGCAAATAAGAAGCAAAAAATCATGGCGCTACAGTGCTCTGAACGTAACCGCTCAGAAACACGCATGAATCCGTCTAAGCACTGGATCGATTTGCGTTCATTTGCGTTCGTTTGCGGTCGATAACTCTTCATGGGGCCAAGCGCGCTCGGCCTGCGGCAGGGCAAACTCCGCGGGATAGTCGGCCCGCACGAAATAAAGCCCCTGCGGCGGCGCGGTCACCCCGCCGCGGGTGCGGTCGCGCAGCATCAGCAGTTCCCGCGTCCACTGCACCGGCGCCTCGCCGCGACCGATGGCGAGCAGCACCCCGACGATGTTGCGCACCATGTGGTGCAGGAAGCCATTGGCGCCGACGCGCAGTTCGATCACCCCGGCCGCCGCGCTCAGGTCCAGGTAGTGAAGCCGGCGCACCGGGCTCTTGGCCTGGCAGCCCAGGGCGCGAAAGCTGCTGAAGTCGTGCTCGCCCACCAGCGCCGCGGCGGCGGCCTGCATGCGCCCCAGGTCCAGCGGCCGATGGACCCAGAGGGCGCGGTCGGGCTCCAGGGCCGAGCGGGTGCGACGGGTCAGGATGCGGTAGCGATAGTGACGGGCGCGGGCCGAGAAGCGGGCATGAAAGGCCGCGGCGACCGGCTGCGCCCAACTCACCGCGCAATCGGGCGGCAGGTTGACATTGCTCCCCAGTACCCAGGCACGCTCCGTGCGGCTGGCCGTGCTGTCGAAATGGACCACCTGCTCCAGGGCGTGGACCCCCGCATCCGTGCGTCCGGCACACTGGACCCGGACCGGATGGTCGGCCACCCGCGACAGGGCCGCCTCCAGGGTCTCCTGGACGGTGCGTACCCGCGGTTGGGTCTGCCAACCGCAATAGGCGGTACCATCGTACTCGACGCCGAGGGCGATCCGTTCAGTGGCCATCACGGCCACCCGGAGGGCGCGTCGCCGCCGTCTCGACAGGGGTCACGAGCGATCGAAAGCAGCGCCCGTTCAACCGACCCGCCGCAACAATTCCTGTGCCTCCGCGCGCTGTTCCTCGTTGCCCTCGCCGCCAACCTCTTCCAGGATGCCCTTGGCCGCGTCCTTATCGCCCATTTCGATATAGGCGCGGGCCAAGTCCAGTTTAGTCGCGGTCTCGTCCCACAGACCCGAGTCCATCTGCCACTGGGACGACAGCAAGTCACTCGACGCGCTGTCCTCGGCGGCGCTCAGGAGCCCGGGTAACCCGGTCGACCCGCCCGGCGTCTTGGCACCCTCGGCCTGACCGCGCGGATACACGGATGCCGAGGCCACCTCCGAGATCTCAAGCCCAACCCGACTGTGCTCATTGCTCGGTTGGCCGACCTGGGTCGTCGGGGTCGAGTCCAGGACCGAATACAGTTGCAGGTCCTCGGCGGGCCGCGGCTCCCCGACGTTCAGATCCAGATCCGAGACCCCGCCCGCGAACCCCGCGTCGGCACCCCCAGGGGCGGCAGCAGCACGCCGCGGGACCTCGCGCACCTTCTGCCCGGGAGCGAACAGACGATCGTCCAAGAACGCCGGTTCCAGGTCACGGGACGGGGTATCGATACTGATCGGGGTGCTGAGCGGGATACTCGTCACCGTGGCGCGGCCGGTGACGGCAAGCACCGCCGCCGGCGCAGCCTCGGCGGCACCCCGCAACGCGAGGTCCGCCGACGGCTTCTGGGCGTCACTGATATCGAGCGTATAGACCTCTGCTGAACCGGGATCGAGCGACTCCTCCAGGAGGTTGCTCGTCTGCCCCATGCGCCCGCCGAAGGTCTGCGCGGGGGGGCGCGACACGGTCGCCGTGGCGACGCCGGACGCGGGCGCTTGCAGCGACGGCAGCGAGGGCAGCGAGGGCAATGCGACACCGCCATGGTCACCTTCCGTGTGCGTACCGGCGGCCATTCCGACCAGGCGCTGCCACTGATCCGGGTTCACCTGATCCCCGCCAAGCGCCTGCATCTCCTGCATCAGGGCCCGCAGCGCGGCGGTGTTCTTGGCGCCGTAGTAAGCCTCCGCCAGTTTGAACTTGAGGTCCAACCGCGCCGGGGTCCGCCGGATTTCCTCTCGCAGCAGGTCTTCCGCCTCACGGTAGCGGCCGTAGGCGATATAGATGTCCGCCTCCGAGAGGGCATCGGCGTCGTCCGACTCCGGCTCGGCGCGGCCGAAGGTGGTGAAGGCCGAAGACGGTGTCTCCAGGGGACCGGGCTCCTCCGAATGCGGCGACGGCGACGCCGACGCCGGTGTTGGTGCCGATGCGGTCCCGGCGCGGGAAGCCCCCGGCCCCGTCGGCAGGTCGTGATCGGGTCGGGTGCTCACACTTTCGGACAGATCAGTGGAATCGAATTCGACGCTGGAGTCGCGTCCAATCCGCCGCCGCGACCGCAGCCAGCTCAGGGCCGCGATGCCCAGAGCGGTCACACCGGCGACGCCGGCCAGCGGCAACAACAAGGCGCGCCAGGTGGAATCGCCGCCTGATGCCGCCACCACGGGGGTCTTGGCAGGCCCGTCACCCGCAACCTTGGCGGCACCGCCGACCGGGACGTCGCCCGGCGTCCCGAGCCCTGCCGACGGCGGCTGGCCCGGCGGTACCGCGGCCACGGGCGCAGCGTCCGGCCGCGGCTGCGCCGTGGGACCGGGGAGGATCGCGGGGGGCAGCGCGCCCGCGTCCGGCGACGCGGTCCCGACGCGCGCCGCACCGCTCGGTCCTGGTCCCGCGTCAGGGGCGTCGGCCGCCACCGCCGCAGGCTGCCCCCGGGAGGCCCCGGCAGGCCCCGCGGACCCGCTAGCGCCGTCGTCCGGGGGTTGGCCGCCCAGGACCCCCACCGCGCCCTTCAGATCCGGGGGCAGGCCCTGCGGCGACTGTGCCACCACCGTCGCGGACGCCTCCGGACCCGGGGCCGGCGACGCCGCCGCGACGACCGCGGCGGGCCCTGCCCCGCCCTGCACCCGGGCCAGTTCTTCGTTACGGAGCTTGAGCAGTTGCTGGATCTCCGCGAGTTGCGATTCGAGGTCACGGATGCGGCCACGCATCTCGACCGTCTCCTGGCGGGCGCTCTCGCTCGCCTCGCGCGCCAGGAGGACGTCGCGCTCCAGGCCCGCCGCACCAGCCTCGGTCCCCGGCGTGGCGCCACGCCTGCCGGTGTCCGCGGCGGCCCCGGCAATGCGTAGCCGCGACTCCCCTTCACCGGGTGCGGCGGACGGGGTGCCCGGCTCAGTGATCGGGCTGCGCCGCACCTTCTCCCCTCTGACTGCCGCCTGGAATTCCTGATTAGCGGCCGCGGGGCTCATGGCAAACAGCTCGTCGGCGTGCGGCAGGGTCAGGGTACGGCCGGCGATCAAACGGTTGATGTCACCGTCGATGAAGGCGTCCGGGTTGTTACGGTAAAGCGCCATGGCGGTCTGCGACACCGTGGCACCCGCCGGGGCGTTGGCGCGCGCCAGACGCCAGAGCCCGGTCCCCGGGCGGATCGGACCGTAGCGTTTCGGGAAGCCCCCGCTGGTGGCGGCGCCGGGCGGGGTGCGCGGCGCCATAGGCTGCGCCTGCGCCTGCGTCGGCGTGGACGGCGGGACGGCCATCTTGTCGGGTCTGGCCGCGGGCGGCGGCGCCTTGGGTGTGGCGGTTGCGGATGCCGGGACGCTCGTCGCCGCCCGCGCCCGCGCCGGCCGCGCATCGACGACCGGCTGCTCGATGGGCGGGGCCGACCGGGAGGCGGTCACCGGGGGGTCCAGGAGGAGGGTGTACTGCTTCACCAGGCGTCCCTTCGGCCACACCACCTCCACCAGAAAGTCCATGTACGGCTCGCGCATCGGCTCGCGGCTGGAGACCCGAATCACCGGGTTGCCGCGCGCCGAGACTTGCGGGCTGAAGCGCAGTCTGGTCAGGTGGTGATAGCGCTCGGTGCCGGCCCGGCTGAACTCCGCCTGCGGTGCGATCTGCACCTTGATGGCGTCCAACTCGTCGGGTTTCGCGTCGATGAGGTCGATCTCGCCGAGAAACGGCTGGTCGAGGGCCGATTGCAGGCGAAGCCCACCCAATCCCAGGGCGTGCGCGTGCGTGCCGGCCAGGGCCGACAACAGCGCGAACGCGAGGTACAGCTTGCGCGACATCCGCCTGCCTCGTTTACCCATCAAGGGCTCGGAACTATATCTGAATCCGCGCTCGGTCACCAATGCGGCGACCGCACGCGCCCCGCGGCGACCGGGCTCAGCGCTCAAGCAGGATCCGCAGCATGCGCCGCAACGGTTCGGCGGCGCCCCACAACAACTGATCTCCAACGGTGAAGGCGGCCAGGTAGCGCTCCCCCAGGGTCAGCTTGCGCAGGCGCCCCACCGGGACCTGGAGGCGCCCGGTCACCGCGGCCGGTGAGAGCTCGGCGATGGTGCGCGCGCGCTCGTTCGGGACCACCCGCACCCAGTCGTTGGCCCCGGCGATCAGGTGCGCGGCCTCCTCGACTGACAGGTCCTGGTTGAGCTTGATCGTCAGGCCTTGACTATGGCAACGCATCGCACCCACCCGCACGCACAGGCCGTCGACCGGGATGGGGTGCGCGGTGAGCCCCAGGATCTTGTTGGTCTCCACCTCGCCCTTCCACTCTTCCCGGCTCTGGCCATTGTCCAACTGGGCGTCGATCCAGGGGATCAGACTCCCCGCCAGCGGCACCTCGAACCGGGTGCTGGGGAAGTCGCGTCCCCGCAGGGTCTGCGTGACCACCCGGTCGATCTCCAGGATGGCCGCGGCCGGGTCCGCGAGCAGGGGGCCGACCGCGCCGTGCAGTGCCCCCATCTGCACCAGCAGCTCACGCATGTGCTTGGCGCCGGCCCCGGAGGCGGCCTGATAGGTCATGGCACTGACCCACTCGACCACCCCCGCCCGGAACAGCCCGCCGATGGCCATCAGCATCAGGCTCACGGTGCAATTGCCGCCGATGAACTCCCGCCGCCCGGCCGCCAGGGCCGCATCGATCAGGTCGCGGTTGACCGGGTCCAGGACGATCGTGGCCTGCGGTTCCATGCGCCGGGCCGAGGCGGCATCGATCCAGTAACCGTCCCAGCCCGCGGCCCGCAGCCGCGGGTAGACCTCCTTGGTATAGTCGCCGCCCTGGCAGGTGACGATGATGTCCATCTCACCCAGGGCCTCGATCGAACCGGCGTCGCTCAGGGGTCGGCGGCCCCGCCCGACCTCGGGCCCGGGTTGACCGACCTGGGAGGTGGTGAAAAAGACCGGCATCGCGATGTGCGCAAAATCGTCCTCTACGCACATGCGCTCCAGGAGGACCGAGCCCACCATCCCCCGCCAGCCGACAAACCCGACACGATTCATTTAGTCACATCCGCTTAGGATAACCGATCACTGCTACAGGGCCGCGACGACCGCCTCGCCCATCTCGCGCGTGCTCACCCGGCGCATCCCGGCGGACATGATGTCCGGGGTCCGCAGACCCGCATCCAGCACGCGCGACACCGCCGCCTCGATCCGGTCGGCCAGGGCCGGCGCCGCCAGCGAGTAGCGCAACATCATGGCCACCGAGAGCAGGGTGGCGAGCGGGTTGGCCACGCCCTGGCCGGCAATGTCCGGGGCCGAGCCGTGGATCGGCTCGTACATGCCCTGGCCGGCGGCATTGAGCGAGGCCGAGGGCAACATGCCGATGGAGCCGGTGAGTTGGGAGGCGCAGTCCGAGAGGATGTCACCGAACAGGTTGCCGGTCACCATCACGTCGAACTGTTTTGGTGCACGCACCAGTTGCATGGCGGCATTGTCCACATACATGTGCGTCAGGGTCAGATCCGGATAATCGGCGGCGACCCGGGTCGCCACCTCCCGCCACAGCTCGGTACACTCCAGCACGTTCGCCTTGTCCACCGAGCACACCCGCCGCTGGCGCTTCATCGCCAGATCGAAGGCGACGCGGCAGATCCGCTCCACCTCGGACTCTGTATAGACCATGGTGTTGACGCCCCGGCGCTCGCCGGAGGCCAGGGTCTCGACCCCGCGCGGCTGCCCGAAATAGATGTCCCCCGTCAACTCGCGCACGATCAGGATATCGAGCCCGGAGACCACCTCCGGCTTGAGGGTCGAGGCCCCGGCCAACTGGGGGTAGAGGATCGCCGGGCGCAGGTTGGCGAAGAGCCCGAGTCCCGCGCGCAGGCCCAACAGGCCCCGTTCCGGGCGCTTGGAGATGTGCAGGGGCTCCCACTTGGGCCCGCCCACGGCGCCCAACAGGACCGCGTCGGCGGCCCGGGCGGCGGCCAGGGTCGCCGGCGGCAGGGGGTCACCGGTCTCGTCATAGGCCGCCCCGCCCACTAGGGCGTGCGAGAGCTCGATCGCCACCTGACCGGTGGCGTTCAGGGCCTCGAGGAGCTTGACGGCCTCACCGATGATCTCCGGGCCGATGCCGTCACCCGGGAGTACCAAAACCTTCTTCGACAATTCGTTATCTCCACTACGCACGAGGCGATGCCTCAGACCGACCAGGCAGCAAGAACCGAAGGCTACACTGGTCGGCTTGCAATTAGACAGGATTAACAGTCAAAACTGCCAGGGCGCCACGCGCTGACGGCGGGCCTCGTAGGCGCGGATGGCGTCCACGTGCTTCAAGGTCAGACCGATGTCGTCCAGGCCCTCGAGCAGGCACTGCTTGCGGAAGGCATCCACGCTGAAGGCGATGGTCTCACCCGCCAGATCCAGGGTCTGACCCGGCAGGTCGAGGGCGATCCGCAACGCCTGCTCCCCGCTCGCATGGGCGAAGAGCCGCGCGACGGTCGCGGTATCGAGAACGATCGGCAGGATACCGTTCTTGAAGCAGTTGTGGAAAAAGATATCGGCGTAGCTCGGGGCCAGGATCACCCGGATACCGAAGTCGGCCAGGGCCCAGGGGGCGTGCTCCCGGGACGAGCCGCAGCCGAAGTTCTCCCGCGCCAGCAGGACCTCGGCGCCCGCGTAACGCGGGTCGTTGAGCACGAAGTCCGGGTTGCGCGGCCGGTCGGTGCAGTCCATCTCGGGCTCACCGTGGTCCAGGTAGCGCCACTCGTCGAAGAGATAGGGCCCGAAGCCGCTGCGCTTGATGCTCTTGAGGAATTGCTTGGGGATGATCGCATCGGTGTCGACGTTGGCCCGATCGAGCGGCAGCACGACCCCGGTGAAGTTCTGGAACGGGTCCATCTAGAGCGTCCTCACATCGACGAAATGACCGGTCACCGCGGCGGCGGCGGCCATGGCCGGGCTCACCAGGTGGGTCCGCCCGCCCGGCCCCTGCCGGCCCTCGAAGTTGCGGTTGGAGGTCGAGGCGCAGCGCTCCTGGGGCTCCAGGCGATCCGCGTTCATCGCCAGACACATGGAGCAACCGGGCTCACGCCACTCGAAGCCGGCCGCGGTGAAGATGCGGTCCAGCCCCTCGGCCTCGGCCTGCGCCTTGACCGGGCCCGAGCCCGGGACCACCAGCGCGAGCCGGATGCCCGGGGCGACCCGGCGGCCCTCGACCACCGCCGCCGCGGCCCGCAGGTCTTCGATCCGCGAGTTGGTGCAGGAGCCGATGAAGACCTTGTCCGGGCGGATCGCGGTGATCGGGGTGCCGGCCTCCAGTCCCATATAGGCCAGGGCGCGGCGCATGCCGGCGGCCTTGGTCGGGTCCGGCTCCAAGGCCGGGTCCGGCACCCGCCCATCCACCGGCAGGACCATCTCTGGGGAGGTCCCCCAGGTCACCTGCGGCTTGATGTCGGCCGCGTCGAGCCGGACCACCTGGTCGAACGCGGCACCCGGGTCGCTCACCATGGTGCGCCAATGGTCAGCGGCGCGCTCGAAGAGGTCGCCCTTGGGGGCGAAGTGACGGCCGCGCAGGTAGGCGATCGTCTGCTCGTCCACGGCGACCAGCCCGGCGCGGGCGCCGGCCTCGATGGCCATGTTGCAGACGGTCATGCGCCCCTCCATGGACAGGGCCCGGATCGCCGCGCCGCCGAACTCCACCACGAAGCCCGTGCCGCCCGCGGTGCCGATCTCCCCGATGATGGCG
>Ga0247841_10010429_pt1 | contig 12655 bp, 7 predicted proteins | sample LaCruzMarch2015__2_FD_192410 | JGI IMG/M metagenome (GOLD analysis project Ga0247841, IMG submission 192410) | Freshwater microbial communities from meromictic Lake La Cruz, Castile-La Mancha, Spain - LaCruzMarch2015_18m | ecosystem: Environmental > Aquatic > Freshwater > Lake | place: Spain... | reverse complement strand
TGGCATCAGCCCGGGTGTTGAGTTTTCCTTCCACAGCAGCAGTTGAAAGCTGATTTGCATCCGTGATGAGATGAGTTATCGCTTTTGTACACTCACCCAGTGATGTGTATATCTGGGCAAATGTTGCATGCACCTGTGCGGTTTCTGCATCCGGAGGAGCCTGTGTGAGATCGATTGCCAAGTCACCTACGGCCAGTTTATCGAGAGCGATTGTGAGTTTATCTGTCTCACCAGTCTGGTAAGCGACAATTTTTGACGCAAGTTTCCCTGCATTTGTGGCTTGCTTTTCTGCTTCAATTGCCTGCCTCTCTTTTGTCTTTACTTCGGTCTGGTCATTTAACAGTTCGAATGCACCGATAACATCGCCCTTTTTATCCCGGAGGGGGATCGACTGGTACGAGATATCAAGGACATTTTTCCCGGGTCGTGCATCCGTGGCACCCTGGGCATTATTTCCGGTCTTCATTGCAATGCAACTGGCGCACCGCTCGGTTTTGCAGTCTCCAGTCTTGAAATGTGAATAACAACTGGCTTTTTCCTTTAACAGTCCATCAAGCGTTGTGCCGCCAAGCTGTGTTCCAGCCTTGTTCATAAACCGTATCTGATAGTTTTTATCAATGATCATACAGGGTACCGGCATATCGTCAATGAACCCGACAAGGCGTTCGATGGTGTCATTGACGCCTTCGATAATTTTCCTGTAATCTCCCCGGTGTTTTGTAGTATCGGCCCGTGTGTTTAACTTTCCTTCAACTGCCGCATCTGCAAGCATATTTGCGTCGGTAGTGAGGGCATTGATGTTGTCGATACAGTTGTTTAAATTGATCTTGATTGCGTTGAAGTCGCCGTTGTAGTTGTCAGTGATCTTCTTTGGCATGTCCCCTTTGGAGATGCGGTCCATATATTCAGCCGACACTTTGAGTGGTCCTATGACTGAGTCGAGGGTTTTATTCAGCCCAGTTATCATGACCGCATATTCGCCTTTGAATTTACCGGAATCGCCCCGTGAATCTAGCCGTCCTTCAATAGCCGCATTACTCAGCGTTGTAATGTCATTGCTGAATTGCTGGATGGTATTGACTACGCCGCTGAACGCTTCAGAAACCTGACCGATCTCATCCCCTCCACTTACTATCCGTGCGTTTGAGTCAATTTCCTTTGCAGCACCCGAGATATCCCCGTCCATTACCCGCCTGCCTAGGGTGACAAGGTCTCCCATTCTCCGGGCGATTGATTTGCCAAACAGGGTTGCAATCGCGGCTCCCGCTCCAATGCTGATGATAAGGATGAGGAGTATGGCGTTTCTCAAGGCATCGACAGGTCCGCTGAAATCAGCAGGATTAACGCGTGTGGCGATGAACCAGTCCATTGGTGCGAAATACGTGTAATAGGCAACGGCATCCTTTCCCTCGTAAACGTATGGCATGCGATCGCTGCTGGTCATTACATTAGCTTTGTTCTGTATCATCTGCTTGACAAAGGGTAACTCTGCAATACTGGATCCTATTGCAAGTGACGGGTGGGAGATTACGGTACCCTTGCTATCGAACACATAGACATAACCGTTTGCCCCGATCTTTGTATTCTGCATCTCCTGTTTTAACGGACCGTAGACTACATCTTCAGGTACTCCTACAAAGAGGATTCCGATGATCTCACCATTCGAGTTTTTGATCGGTTCGTAAGCAGCAAAGTACGGTTTTCCGACAACAACTGCTGAACCGTAATAGGTTTGTCCGTTTACAACAACAGCATTATAGACTGCATCAGATACCGCGGTACCAATGGCACGTTTCCCGTCGGCACCAACGACATTGGTTGAAACCCGGATCGCTTTATCACCTATCTTCTGAAAGACAGTGGCTTTAACATCCATGTCTTTTTCTATTGAGTCAACAACGCCGAAATTATCGTTAATGACCTGGCCCCCATAAGCAATCTTCCCGTCAACAATCTGGGGGGTACCGGAAACGGCGAACCGGTTCCTTAATAAGTTTAAGTCTCCGTTAAGTTTGGATTTTGAGAGATCGTACGAATTCGAAGTCATTCCCCTGAAATCAGTTACCTGTGTATTCAGGGTCATATCGAGTTGGCTGTTGATCGCATTGCTTGCAGTCGTGTATGCCACAATTCCCAAGACGAGGGTGGGGACTATGACAAGTATAAGGCAGATGATCAGGATTTTTGTACCGATCTTCATGCTGTTGAATTTATCTGATATTTTTTCGCTCATGATACTCTTCTCCATTGCCAGTTCGGGCTGATGTGAATGGCACTTGAGTTGTTATTGAAATCAGCTATCGCAATTCCGGTTTTTGTTTTTTGTATTTTCATACCATTCACATTTTTTTAATTCTTGACGAAATTTAGGACATTATACGATTATTCTGCGGGAATTTTCTCTCACTATACCCGGAACTTTGTCATCTCTGAACTCACATTTGCAACAATGGAATTCACTTTTCCCACAACTTTTGTGATCTCATCAAGCGCAGCAGACGCCTCTTCAGTTGCTGCTGCTGCATCACCGGCTTCTTTTGTCGTGCCCTGAATAAGCCCGCTGACTTCATGCACACTTGCCGTGATCTCTTCTACACTTGCTGCCTGCTCTTCAGTTGCTGCTGCCACATCCGAGCTGCTCTGGGAGATCTTTGCCACAGATTCTACGATCTTGTTAAAGACAGTCAGGGTATCTTCAACATCCTTGCTTCCCTGTGTCACCTGCTCGGTTGCCTGCACTACTGCTTCTGCGGATTTCTGGCTCCTCTTCTGGAGTTCTGAAATCATTGAAGCAATGTTCTCTGCCGAACTGCGGGATTCCTGTGCAAGCGATTTGACTTCGGCTGCAACAACTGCAAACCCTCTTCCCGCATCCCCTGCCCGTGCAGCTTCGATGGCTGCGTTGAGTGCCAGAAGGTTGGTCTGATTAGCGATATCACGGATGAGCTTGACAATTTTTCCTATCTCTTTCATCTGGTTGTTGATCTCTAAGATGTTCGTATCAACGATCTTTGTCGAGTCATTGATCCGAACCATGCTCTGGTTTGCCTTACCTGCAAGTTTGACACCATCAGCGCTGAGGGTATCGGCGTTCTTTGCAAGGCCGGCAACCGATTCCATGGATGTGGCCACTTCTTCAACGGTTGATGAGAGATCAGACATTGCTTTTAAGACCTGCTCTACCCCGAGATCGCTCTTCTCGGCGTTTTGGCTTACCTGCCCGGTATTCTTTGCAATCTGGGCGGCTCCAGCAGAGATATCATTAACCCCACTGTCAGCTGCCCGGGCTGCATCGGCTAGTTCAGCAAACTGAAGGTTTATTAAGACAACTGCTTTTGATACCTCTATCCCGATGTTGTTCATGGCATTTTTGAGCTGCTGGAAATCGCCGGATACCTTCAGATTCTCATCCATCCGGGCAGTAAAGTTGCAGTGGGCATATTCTAAAGAGATCCGCAGTGTCTCGTTGACCGGTGCTATTACAGAGTCGAGCGTCGAGTTTACCCCTTCGACAATCGTCCGGTAATCACCGTGGTGTTTCCCTGTATCTGCACGGGTATTGAGTTTTCCTTCCACTGCTGCTTTTGAGAGTTTGTCCGTATCGGAAATAAGTAAGGAAAGCGCTTCTTTTACTTCAGCAAGATTTTTATTTATGCCAAGGAACCATTCCCGTGCCTCCTGAGTTGTTTTCGAAGCAGGGGATATCTCTAAGTTAAAGTCGAGGTTTCCTTTGGAGAGTTTGGTTAAGTTGTCTGCCATGGAGGAGAGATAGGCAGTGATGTAGTTTGCCAGTTCTTCACGTTTTGCTTCCTCAGCGAGCTTATCGGTGAGATCATTGTACACCGCCATGATGCTCACGATTCCTCCTTCCTTATCAAGGAGAGGTATCGTGTGCTGTTCCAGGTTGTGTGTGGCTTTGGGGAACTGCACGGTAACTTCGCCGGTCACGCCTTTTTTGGTTTCTAATGCTTCCTTTAAGTTGTGTCCGCTTTTTGCAAGGATCTTGAATTCCCGGATATTCATCTTCTGAAGATGCTCTTCAGTATACCCGCTAAGGGAGAGGAATGCCTCGTTTGCCAGTTTGATATTGAATTTTGTGTCGATGATGAGGAGCGGCTGGGGGTTTTGCATGATCATGGTAAAGGCGAGCTGGCGCTGTTTTTCCGCCTCATGTTTCTGCTTTACAGCCTCTGCCTCCCGTGCTTTGCGTTCTATATATTCCTCAATCTCTTTTCTGACTGCAGGGACGAGACGGGCATAATTGCCTTTGACAATGAAGTCATGGGCCCCGGCCCGCATCGCCTCAACTGCGGTATCTTCACCGATAACTCCTGAAGTGATGATAACCGGTAAGTCAATCTTCATCTCTTTTAATAAGGCGAGAGCGGGCATTGCTCCAAAACCGGGAATTGAATAATCGCACAGGATGATGTCCCAGGCATCTTTAGTTATTGCCTCTCTCATATCGCGGGCAGTATCCACTCTTCGCTGCTGAATTTTTAGACCGCCCTTTTCGAGCTCGTCTGTCACAAAGACTGCATCATCTGCAGAGTCTTCAACCAATAATACTCGTATCTCGTTTTTCATTTTGTATCTCTCCTCCTCATTACCTGTTTATTATAGTTCGGTTCATTCTCCATCCTGTTCATGGCAATTTGTAGATTTGTGGCGTGTCTCGTCATCCAGGCCTCCGTGGAGGTCCGAGGCCCCCGTCATCCAGCGTGAAAAAAACAGTTGTTCCGCCTCCGGTTGTGCTTTCGAGCCAGACGCTTCCCTCATGCCGGCTGATAATTTTATGAACGATCGCAAGACCGATACCGGTGCCGGGGAACTGCGATTCCGGGTGGAACCGTTTAAACGGAGTGAACAGGTCTTTTGCATTTGCTGCATCAAACCCCTCACCATTGTCCCGGACAAAACAGACGGGTCTGCCATCAACCTGTTTCCTGCCGAATTCTATGCGGATTTGCGACCTGTTCTTTGAATATTTGCAGGAATTATCAAGGATCTGTTGCATCGCCCGCTCGAGAAGTGCCCGATCGCCTTGAACGATTACGTCTTTTTCTATCTCCTGCACAAATTGCGAGGTCTGCGTGGGGTGCGGGAGTTCCTGCAGTATGGAGGTTGTCAATGATGACAGGTTCACCTTCTCGTTTTTCATGGGAAGGCGCCCGGCCCGTGAGAGCTGGAGCAAATCCTCAAAATACGCATCCATCCGGGCTGTGGAAGCCCGGAGACGGCTGATGTGCTGCTGAGCATCGGCCGGCAGGTTTGCACTATATTTGTCAGAGAGGATCTTACAATAACCATCTATGATCCTTAAGGGGGCCCTGAGGTCATGGGAGACGCTGTAGGAAAACGATTCGAGTTCTTTTTTTGCAATTGCAGCTTCTTTTTCAGCATGCCTGAGTCTGTGCAGGTGCAGGATCAGGTTCTTCATCTCTGCATATTGCACATCAGGCTGGGAAGATTTCTGGCAATAGAAAGCAGCTCCGTTTTTTATGGATTCTGCTGCATGCTCTTCTCGTGCAAATCCTGAGAACACGATGAGCGGGATATCGATACCCTTAACCTTCATGGCTTTGAGTAAACCGGAACTGTCCATTCCCGGTGGCATACGGTAATCGCAGATGATTACATCGAAATGCTGCACGGTGATCTTTTTGAGAGCATCTTCTGCGGAAAGCGATGTTTCCACTTTGATGCTCGTGTCATCTTCGAGAAACTCTTTTCCGATCTGGAGAAAATCCTTATCGTCATCGATGAGGAGTACAGTTATTGTATTCATGGCAGAGTCTCATCGCTCCCGTGCAATGGAGCGGATTTGTTTTTACTTTTCGTAATCGAGACCATTGTATCGTGTTTCATTCGTTTCGGATACGAGGTGTTACTGTAGTGCATGATGGTCCTTTTCATTACAGGTACGTTTTTTTAAGGAATGCAGGATCTTGTTTTTTTGCCTTATCAGCAAAAAAAAAGGAATAATTCTGTCATTTAAACTACCTTCTTTTTTTCATCCAGGCTTTGGGTAAGTTGCCGGATGTCAATCCAGATGATGAGGTCGGTTTTTTCTTTATCCTGCTCTTTTGTCTTTCTTCTGATCGTGCCGAGGATCGCTGCGTCTCCCCAGTTGCTGCCTTCCTTGTTTGTATCGATGTCTTTTTGTTCAAACATGGAGACTGCGAGGACATCATCGACAAGCACACCGGTCTTGACCCGTGTTATCTTCTCATCGAGTACCATGATTCTGGAGGTTTCTTTTGAGATATTTTCCTGCACAACGATGTTCAATCGCTCTCGCAGGTCAAGAATGGTTGTTATCTCTCCGCGTAAATCTATGATTCCCTTTACCGCCGCATGTGCATTGGGAAGCGGGGTGATGGCAGTGTATTCAACAACTTCCCGGATATCGGTTAAGTTGACTGCGTAATGTTCTTTTCCGAGCAGGAACTCCACTACATGGATGGCTTTTCCTGTCGGGCCCGCTGCCTGGGCAGTTGCCTTGCCATAAGCCGGCCCATCTGTCAGGGCTGGCTGGCCAGCTGCATTCCCGGTTCCTTCTGTTGCTGTGATGGTCATACTTGTTCAGTCCTCTTTTTTGTTTTTTAAGTCAGGGACATTCCTTCGCCGATATCTTTGAGCAGGTACTTGATATCAATCCAGATGATCAGTTCGTTCTTCTCGTGTTCCTTGTCCTTGACCTTCTTTTTTATGATACCGAGAATTGCAGTATCATCGTGATTATCCGAAGCCGATGTCCTGTCGATGTCACTCAGATCGAAAGTAGATACTGAAGTGACATCATCGACCATGATCCCGGTTTTGGCTTTCGTGATCTTCTCATCCAGCACGATGATCCTGCTGTTTTCATCCTTAGTTTCAGCGCTCGCGGCGATATGCAGACGCTCTTTTAAGTCCACAATCGTTGTGATCTCGCCCCGGAGATCGATGATGCCTTTCATGTAGGAAGCGCTGTTTGGAAGTTTGGTGATGGTTGTGTACTCGACCACTTCCTTGACATCGAAGAGGTCTACTGCGTAGTGCTCGTTTCCGAGAAGGAACTCAACGACCTGCAACATTCCCTTCTCGTGCTTTCCTGCCTTTGTCTCTTTTATGGACTGGGTTTTTTCGATAGACTCTGTGCCCGTGGCGACGGGAGCAGAGGAGTTTTTGTCCTCCTCTGTTGGCTTGGTGGTTTTTGCCATGGCCCGATCTCCCCCATCAGCACTTGAACCGCGAGACTTCTTTTGTCACTTTATCGACGATATTGTTCACATTGCCGACAACCTTTGCGATCTGATCAATTGCGGCAGCCGACTCCTCGCTTGCTGCAGCGGCATCTGTTGACTCCTTTGCGGTGCTCTGCATCAGCCCGCCGACTTCGTTCACACTGGCCGTCACTTCTTCAACTGACGCTGCCTGCTCTTCAGCAGCTGCAGCTACATCGCTGATATTCTTACTTACCTGATCGATCGATTCAACGATCTTGGTGAAGCTGCTCAGGGTGTCATGCAGGGCTTCGCTGCCCACTTTGACCCCACTGTTCGCTGAGGCAACCGCATCCACGGCACTGTTGGTCTGTGTCTGGAGGTTGTTGATCATCTCTGAGATCTTCTCGGCAGAGGCTCGTGATTCTACTGCAAGTGACTTGACTTCAGTAGCAACAACTGCAAATCCTCGTCCTGCATCTCCAGCCCTCGCTGCTTCGATGGCAGCATTGAGTGCGAGCAGGTTTGTCTGGTTTGCAAGGTCGGTGATAAGGTTGACGATCTCGCTGATCTTGTCCATCTGTCCCTTAATTTCAAGGATGATAACATTGACATCGTTTGAGGACTTGGTAATGCCCTGCATACCATTTTCGGTCTTCCTCGCAAGGTCCATACCTTCTTTACTGTAAGTCGTGGTGTCCTGCACAAGTTTTGCGGTTACATCTGCCCTTGTAGCAACTTCCTGGATAGTGCGCGAGAGATCTTCCATGGCTTTTTGCACCTGCTCGATTCCCGCCATCGATTTCTCGACATTGACGCTTACGGCACTGGTGTTCTTTGCTACCTGTCCTGCACCGGCAGTCACTTCCTCAACACTGGCATTTGCCTCTTCGGCACTTGCCGCAAGGTCGGTCACCTGAGTGCCAATATTGGTAACTGCAGCTGAGACCGCGATACCAATATTGTTCAATGCTTCTTTGAAGGCTAACCAGTCGCCGGGCACCTTGAGGTTCGGGTCTACGCGAGTGGTGAAGTCCTGTGCTGCATAGCCTTTCGATACGCGGAGGGCTTCGTTAACCGGCTCGATGACTGAGTCGAGGGTTGCATTGACGCCATCGATGATCTTCTTGTAATCTCCCTTGTGTTTACTGGCATCTGCCCGGGTCTTGAGCTTGCCCTCATCAGCAGATTTTGCGAGCATTTCGGCGTCTTGGATCAGCCGCTCGATGGCTTCCATCATCCGTGTCATGGAAGGCACCAACTGATCTTTTTCAGACCTGCGTCCTATGGTCTGGTATTCCTTGAGTTCTTCAATATTTCCATCGGCGATGCGATTAACCGTATCAATTATGTGTCGAATACGAAGCTCAGTAGAATTGACGGCTTTCCCGACATCCGCGTAAATGCCCTGGTAATTTCCCTCTACATTTGTGGTGTAATCATTGACTGCCATCTTCTGGAGGACGGTGTTCGCTTCAACAAGGCCTCCAAGACTGTCAATACAGTTGTTAAGATTGTTCTTGATCTCGTTGAAGTCGCCGTTGTAGCTGTCAGTGATCTTCTTTGGGACTTCGCCTTTGGAGATGCGGTCAACATATTCGGCTGCCACGTTGAGCGGACCTATCACGGCATCGAGCGTCTTGTTGACGCCTTCGATGACTTTCTTAAAGTCGCCGTTGTGTTTAGTGGCATCCGCACGGGTGTCAAGTTTCCCTTCGACTGCGGCCTTCGACAGCATGTTCGCATCGGCTACGAGGGCATTGACACTCCCGATACAGACGTTTAAGTTGTTCTTGATCTCGTTAAAGTCCCCGTTGTAGTTGTCAGTAATCTTTGCCGGGATGTCACCTTTTGAGATGCGGTCCATATACTCCGCAGCTACGTTGAGCGGTCCGATAACGGCATCGAGCGTATGGTTTATCCCTTCGATAACCGCTTTGTAATCGCCCTGGTGCCTGCTCGCATCCGCACGGGTGTCAAGTTTGCCTTCGACAGCTGACTTTGCAAGCATTCTTGTATCAGCAGTCAGTGCATTGATTGCATTGGTCATCGTGATAAGGGCAGGACCGATCTCGTCCTGAGCATCCATTGGCTTGACAGTTGTTGAAAGATCACCTGCTGCGATCTTTTTCATGGTGCCGACAACCTGGACCTGAAGATTATCTGAGAAGGTATCCATTACGGTGGCCATTTCTCCGATCTCGTCTTTCCGGGTCATCTTCATCCGGTTGCCAAGGTGGCCCATGCCCATCTCTTTTAAGTTTTTGCTGGCAAGGTCAAGTGGCCCGGTGATGCTCTTGGAAATGAACAGCGCAATGCCCACTCCTAAGATCACAGCAATAATCGTAGCAATCATCATCATCAATGATGCTGAAGCTGTAGCTGCAATTGTTTCTTTGTCTAGTCTATCGGCATCATTAAACGCACTGGTAACGAGCGTCTTGACAGCACCCAGACATTCTGTACGTGACGTGACAGCCGGACTACCTGCTGCAAGACCAGCATCTACCGCTTTTGTGTCACCTTTATCGGTGTCCGTCTCGAGTTTCTTGTAGTTTACCTGCATCGTTGCCCAAGCCGTATCGAACTGATTCAAACTGGCTTTGTCCACTGCAGATAATGGGCGGGTGCGGAATTCTTTCATATTGTCATTGATTACTACAACCTGTGCGGCCAGCGAAGTACTTGTGGCCGGGCGATCCGCGGGAACCGCAATATACCGGTATATATCCCCCCGCATCTTTTCCAACGCTGCATTTGTCAGCGCAAGATTCTCTGCACCCTGCATTTTTTCATAGAGTGCATTCTGACGGGCTGCTGCGTCTTGCAGGTTCATGTACCCGAGTCCTGCAACTGCCACGAGGATAAGCAGGACAATCAGGAATCCACCAATCAGTTTCTTCCCGATTTTCATATCATCAATGAAACTCATTTTTTATAACCTCAATTTTCCTCATTCACTTGCTGGATTTCCCGCATTCTTCTGATTATTGAACAGGGATGCAGGGCCACGATGTACCCTGCCCCGCACCCCGCGCTTTATTTGTGGCACACCCGGTGCATTGCGGAATGTGCCCTCGATACGCCCGAAACTCCGGGCAGAATGTGGGCGAAACAATCTTTTGTCAAGCATGGTATATAAATCTACTGTGCTATGGCGATGATAAGCAATGATTAAAATAGGTGAACAGATATGATAACTATTACCAATCGCCGCAAGCTGGAAATTGCGGATTCATAAGGGTGGGAGTATGACGAGAGCATGGTAAAAGACAATGAAATTATACGCATACGGGAGGAACTGGAGCGTAACCCCAAGGGAATGACAATCGAAGATGTCTCCCAGAAACTTTCTATGAACCGGGGCACCGCGGCAAAATACCTAAACCTGCTTGTAGTGTCAGGGCAGGCTGAGATGCGCACCCTTGGCCCGGCCAAACTCTTTTCGATCTCCCAGCGGGTACCTCTGTCCCAGATGCTTAGTGTCTGGACGGACTTGATCCTAATCCTCGATGCCGATCTTTTCATCCAGCAGGTAAACGATGCTCTACTTTCCTATTTCCAGCTCGAACGCGATCAGCTTATGGGCGTGCAGCTCACCCACTCGCCGCTTGCCCAGTACTTTAACGATGGTCACTTAGTAACATTAAAGGCGGCACTCGATGGCGATGAGAAGATTTTCGAAGAAGAGATGGAGATCCATGGAAAACTGCATACGTTCCGGATAAAAGTCCTCCCACTCGTCTTTGATCAGGGTGGTAAAGGCATAGGCGCGATCTTCATCGACATTACGGGTATCAAAGCCTACCAGCACGATCTTGAAGGCAAAGTTCAGGAACGCACAGAGCTCTTAAATGAAACAAATGTCGAACTGGAGCGACGGATCCGCGAGTATAAGAAGATCGAAAAAGCCCTTTTGGAATCTGAAGAAAAGTACCGGGCGCTTGTCGACAATATCACTGAAGTGATTTTCACTATCAATGATCATGGCGTGATCACCTACATCTCTCCTGCAATTACTCCAATATGTGGATTTAAGCCCGATGAGTTGCTTGGAAGGGCGTTAGCAGAATTTGTGCTCAGCGATGATCTGGTCTCATTTACCAAAGGTCTTGATAAGAGTAAGAGCGGAGATCTCAATCCATTTGAATTCCGTCTGTTAGCAAAAGATGGCTCGCTACGCTGGGTACACGCATCAGGAAAAACGGTTGAGCATTCGGGGTTACCTGACAGTTACCAGGGCATGATCACCGATATCCACGAGCAGAAGCGTGCCGAAGATACACTACGCAGGGCAAACAAACAGATTGTACTCCTTAACAGCATCACGCGTCATGACATCTTAAACGGTATAACCAAACTCCTTGCATATCTCGATATCGCAAAGCATCAGACAAAAGATGCCAAACTATTAGAACTTCTCGACAAGGAAAAAGAGATCACCAATACCATCCAGCGCCAGATCACATTTACCCGGGACTACCAGAACATTGGCATACGCCCCCCGCAATGGAAAGATATCGGCACAAGCATAAAGGCAGCCGCAGCTGACGTAAACCTTGGAAAAATTACACTATCGGTAAATATCAGCAAGACTGAAATTTTCGCAGACGACCTTATCGAAAAAGTGTTTTTCAATCTGATGGAAAATTCGGTACTGCACGGTGAAACGGTCACTACTATCACCTTCTCTATTAAAAAGAAAGGCAAATCATCCCTGCTCATCTGTGAAGATAACGGAAAGGGAATCTCAAAAGAAGAAAAAGAACTCATCTTTGAACACAGCCGTGGCGGGAGGATCAACTACGGACTCTTCTTCTCAAGAGAAGTGTTAGCCATCACCGGGCTCACGATAAAAGAGACTGGTACGGCAGGGAGTGGAGCCCGGTTCGAAATTACAGTTCCCGAAGAAATGTGCCGGGGTGCGTAAGCAATGGATAACAAAATGAATGAAAAAAGTGCGAACAGAGAAAAATTTCAGAGCGAGGCAATGTATGGCAGAAGCTGAATCATCAACACCGGCAACCAGTGGAACCGGTGTGGAAGAATTAATTGAAGTAGTTGAATTCACGCTTGGCGGAAAACGGTATGCCCTTGATATCCAGCTTGTCCGTGAAATTGTTGTGATGATGCCAATCACACCGATTCCCCGTGCTCCGGAATTTATCTCCGGTGTGCTTAACCTCCGCGGAGAGATCACCTATATTATCAACTTAAATAAAATTCTTGATGTAGATAATCCGGAGATTAGAAAGGACCAGAAAATTATCGTCTTTGTACCCGGGGCCGCAAAGAAAAATAATGTCGGAATCATTGTCGATAACGTGAGCAGTGTCTTTCAGGTACCACGGACTGATATTGAAATAATGCAGGATAATGCGTCATCAAAGATCTCGGGTTTTGTGAAAGGGATTATCAAATTAAAGAGCGATGATAACGAGAAGAAG
>Ga0247841_10010428_pt1 | contig 12655 bp, 9 predicted proteins | sample LaCruzMarch2015__2_FD_192410 | JGI IMG/M metagenome (GOLD analysis project Ga0247841, IMG submission 192410) | Freshwater microbial communities from meromictic Lake La Cruz, Castile-La Mancha, Spain - LaCruzMarch2015_18m | ecosystem: Environmental > Aquatic > Freshwater > Lake | place: Spain... | reverse complement strand
CTGGCCCTCCCTCCCGACGGGAAGATCATAGCTTGCGACGAGAATGAGAAATGGACCTCGGTGGCACGGCGGTACTGGGCCGAAGCCCGAGTGTCGGACAAGGTGGATTTACGGCTCGCGCCGGCGATGGAAACACTGGACGGGCTCCTGGCTGAAGGTCTCGCCGGATCGTTCGACTTCATCTTCATTGATGCCGACAAAGAGAACTACGACGGATACTATGAACGGTCCCTTAAGTTGTTGCGACCCGGCGGACTCATCGTAGTGGATAACGTTCTCTGGAGTGGCAGAGTGGCGGATTCACGAGCGGACGGCCCGGCAACGGCGGCAATCAGAGCGTTCAATGCGAAACTGCTTTCGGACGATCGGATTCTCCTCAGCATGCTGCCCATTCGTGACGGCCTGACACTGGCGCTCAAACTGCCTATCAAAGGCTCGTGAGATAGAGGGGCCAACAGGAGAACGAATCGGGAGGCGATTTTAGAGAAATCTTTCTTCGCCTTTTCATCCAAGTTCGCTCGCTGAGTAATCGTCTCGACTCGCTTCCGGTGAAGCCAAATTTGGGAACGTATACGTGCCGAGGAGGCAGTAGTTCGTCCGGATTAGAACCGTGCCACAGAGGCGGCAAAGCCTCGTGAAATGTTAAACCATTTCGGTTGCCTAACTGGCAATGAGAATTTTTATCGGAACTTTTCGGAAAGCTCTTTGTCATTAACCATCTAAAGGGAGGAGGATAAAATGGAACATCTGAATGATCTCATCTTTACATATTCGGTCACGCCTGAAGACTTCCAGTAATCTTATGAAATAGCAAGTATATTTAGTCAGCATTCAGGGTATGGTACGCGTCTGCTTTCAAGGCTTGTGGACGTGTATTTTGAGCCGCAGGGAGGACTCGAACTATGTCAACTTTATTGGAAAGAGGGACGATTCTCGATTCCAAGTGGGAAATTCTTGGGCATATCCCCACGAGAGGAAAAGATGAATTCTACCTTGCCCAACAGATCGATCCGGACCGGCAAGTAGTGGTCGTAAAGACCATTTCCTCGGATTATCTTATGGAATTCGATGAACACAGAGAAGAAATGGATACGACGATCAACCGATTCCATCGGGAAGCCAGGGCAATGGCCGAGATACGACATCCGAATGTGGTCCAGGTGCATGACGACGATTCAACTATGATAGCCGGCAAGGATACCGAACTAACTGTTCCATACCTGGTGATGGAATATGTGCCGGGATACACGCTGCGTTCGACAATGCCGCCAAAAGGGTTAGGCGAGAGCGAAGAAAATATCCGAGCGTGGATTCTCGACTATTTTCTGCCGATTCTGGACGGAATGGAAAACATTCATAATCGAGGAATCGTTCACCGAGAAATCAAACCTGAAAATGTGCTAATGGACGGCTCCAATCCGAAAATTGCCGACTTCGGAATGGCCGGGGGAGTCCAATTCCGGCAATCGGGCCAGAGCGATCACATTGAGGAGACTATTTTATATGTGGCTCCGGAACAGTTCTCGGATGTGGCCGAGACTGATGCTCGAGCTGATGTTTATTCACTGGGCATGATCCTGTATGAGGCTGTATGCGGAAGAATGGCGGAAAGTGAGTCAGCGGTTTCACTAAGAACCGTCCGCCTGCCCAATCCTGCCACCCGCTTCTTGGAAGGATTAGACCAAATTATCCAGGAGTCTACGGCCGAGGACAAGGAGCGGAGAACGCCATCTGCGAAAGCGCTTCGGCAGCGCTTGGAGAAACTCCTGGATGAATCCGAGGCGGTCTCCAATCTCCTGCCTGCAACGGATTTGGGAACGTCGGGAAGCTTTTACAGCGACAGTGTCCAAAATTCATCGCTGGGCGAGCGTCAACCTGCGCATGAAAAAGGGAATCCGGAACAGGAAGACCTGATTCGGGAGAATCGGACCGAAGAGATGATTCGCTCCAGGATCGAGGCATTGGAGCGCAGCAACAAGGATCTGGAGAAATTTGCCTACGTTACGGCCCACGAGCTGAAAGAGCCGCTTGTCGGGATTGCTGCCTATCTAAAGATCCTGGAGCGGCGATGCAAAGGCCGACTCGATCCCGAGACCAACAGGTTGGTTTCTCACGCATTGGGCATCACTCTTCGCATGGACTCTTTCGTTCAGACCCTACTGGCCTATTCACGCTTGGGATCTGGACCAAAATCGTTCCAACCCACTGATTGCAACGTAGCAATGCGCAGCGCCTTATCTAATTTAAGGTCTGCGATAGAGGCAGCCGGCGCAAAGGTGACAAGTGATTCACTCCCGACTGTGATGGGCGATCCTGAGTTAATGGTCCAATTATTTCAGAATCTTGTCAGTAATGCCATAAAGTTTGCCGGTGACGGGCCACCGGAGATTCATCTTGGGGCAACCCGGAAGGAGTCCAGTTGGCAGTTCTGCGTAAGCGATAACGGAATCGGCATCGAGCCACCATATTTCGACCGTATCTTCGGGATTTTTCAACGGGTTGAAGCTAGTGGCGGACGTGCGGGAACGGGTATCGGGTTAGCGAACTGCAAGAAAATTGTGGAGCATCACGGTGGCCGCATCTGGGTCGAATCAGAACCTGGAAAAGGTTCGCTCTTCTTCTTTACAATCCCGGACCATGAGGGCTCCGTCGCCTAGATATCGAAAAGAAGTGGTGTTCATATTTAGGGGCACACCTCCATGCTGAAGAGGGCCTATGCACCTTACGCTGTTCCAGCGGCGGTGATTACCTGGTTACCGTTGTCACGGGACCGGAGGGGTCCCCCTGAACTCCCATAGGCGTCAACATAAGATCTTGGATCTTCGTCCCGCAGCGGAACGCGGAATCGGGCGTCCCTTGTCATTGACTTCCAGGGCAATGCCCTTTACGATGAATCATCTAGGATGAATTCTTGTGCAATGTGCAAGAGGATTGATTTGCGGGCAATATAAACTGCATATTTCTTTGGGTCCCACGAGAGATTGTGGAACAAACGAGCGGCCGCCGAGGATTTCCCCTTGGTCTCGATCAGTCCGGACGGTGGAGAGCCACCACAAAGGGGGGCAAACTGTCACTCCAACCTGAAAAGACCAGAGCCAACCCGCTCAGGGGATAGAGCTAGCCGGTGTTGCATGCTCTTCTTGGATGATTTCAAAAGCGACTGCAAGCCGATGACGGAGAATACCTATGAAGTACCCCGTCTTCCGTGCCGGTGAAATCTTGGACATGGCCATCCAAATAGAGCGACAGGGCATCAGGTTTTATGAAGCCTGCGCATCGGCAAAACTGCGACAAGAGGTTTTGGAGGTGTTCCGGCACTTGATGGATCAAGAGCACCTGCATGTCGAGATCTTTTCCCGAATGAAGGCAGGGCTTGACGATTATTCACTTCCGGAAACGTACACGGGTGAAATGCGCAGCTATGTCGACAGCTTTGTTAGGGATCAGGTTTTTTACGGACCCGCAGAGGCTCTCCCGCAAGAAGCCCACACCGAAGATCCGTTCAAAGCCATCGAGTTCGGCATCGGCTTTGAGCAGCGCTCAATACTATTTTACTCCGCCCTCAAGGAAGCCATTCGTCGTTCCGAGACCAACGTGATTGACGAAGTGATTTCCCAGGAACACAGTCACATCCGCTCCCTCCTCGCATTGCGCCACAAATTGGAGCAGGATGGGACTTGAATTAAGGGCAGCACAGGAGGGGGGATGCAAGCCTATGTAGTCTCACCCGAGGATTGGAACTTTTTTCTAGACGGTCTCATGAAAGCCGGGGCGGTGGTGGGTCCTTGCCGGAGGCGGGATCAACCTCGATTCCACCATTTTGATCACTTGGACCATGCGCTCGATCTGACCCTCGACTATGTGACCACCACGATGCCCCCGAAGAAATTCTTTTTTCCTACACAAGAGACACTGTTCTCTTTCACTGTGAATGGTCCGGCGGAAATAGATCGCGTCGGAGAAACGACGCCGTTCACTCTCATCGGTGTTCATCCTTGCGATTTGGAGGCGATAGACGCTTTAGACTCTGCATACTCATATCCTCCAGCTGAGAAAAGATGGGCAGCCAACAGAAATCGGGCAGTCATTATCGGCGTTGATTGCATGCCCGATGAATATTGCTTTTGCACCACAATGGGTACAAGCGGATCTCGTAAAACGTGCGATCTCTTTCTAACACCAATCGATGGGGCTTATCTCATTGAAGCGCACACGTTGACTGGGGCGAGGCTCCTGGAGGCTAACCCAAAAGGTCCGGTTCAGGCAAGGCATGTGGCAGAACGCGAGCACTGGCGTAAGGAAAAAATTGCGCGGACAACCGCTTCTTTGGCGGCGCCGATAGCGAATTTTGCAGACATTCTTGAACGCGGGGGCCTGACACCTATATGGGAAGAAGTCGCGTCACGGTGTTACAGTTGCGGATCGTGCAACATAACCTGTCCCACCTGTTTCTGCTTCGACGTGCATGACGAATTCGACCTTACACTTGCCGCGGGTGCACGGAGGCGCTCGTGGGATTCCTGCCAACTGCTGGAATTCGCTCTGGTTGCAGGAGGGCACAATTTTCGTGCTGAACGGTGGCAACGGGTCAAACACCGTTGGCACCGGAAGTTTCTCTACCTTTATAGACGGTTGGGGCGCCCGTACTGCACCGGGTGCGGTCGTTGCAGCCGGGCCTGTACTGCAGATATCAACATAGTGGACGTTTCCAACCAACTCATAAGTTATTCCCAAAATGGAGGCCGCAATGCATGAAAGCGTCTCCAAGATGCCTGAGGTAGGGCCAGGAGACTCCTACAGACCGAGATAGGCAAGGGTTGTCAGGGCATACCAGATGAGATCCACAGAGGCCTTCCTGGAAGTAGAATTATACGATGGTAGCCCATTGAACCACCGGCCTGGGCAATTCGTCATGGTGTCCGTGTTCGGACACGGTGAAGCGCCGATATCCATTTGCTCTTCTCCGTCTCATGAAGAAAGCTTTGAACTGTGCGTGAGGGCAGTGGGCAATTTGAGTCGGGCCGTGAACAGCCTGCGTGCGGGGGACTGGATCGGTATCAGGGGACCGTATGGTCGAGGCTTTCCGGTCTTTGAAATGAGAGATCGAGATGTCCTGGCCATCGCCGGAGGCATCGGCTTGGCCCCTCTCCGCTCTCTCATAACTTACGTGTTGGATAATCGCGAAGATTACCGAAGACTGATTGTGGTTTACGGTGCGCGGAGTCCTTCTACCCTTCTTTTTCACAAGGACCTGGAGCTGTGGTCGACGGCTCCCTATGTAGAGATATACGTTACCGTGGATCAACCCGATAACACTTGGAAAGGGAGAACGGGCGTACTAACATTACCCCTTCGAGAAATCGAACTCAATTCCGGAAAGGGTTTGGTAGTCGCGGCGGTCGGGCCGCCTGTGATGTACCGATTTGTTGCAATGGAACTGCTCAAAAGAGGACTCAGTGAGGATCAAATATACTTTTCCCTGGAAAGACACTTCAAGTGTGGAATCGGGAAATGCGGACATTGTCAGCTCAACGACGTCTACGTGTGTCAGGATGGACCCGTGTTTCGTTATTCTGATCTGTTGGGGCGCACAGAGGCCGTGGAAGCTTGGGCGCCGGAAATGGATCGGGATTAGCGTTAGGAAGGGAGCCCGATTAATGCAGAAATCCGAAAAGCCGCGAGTAGCTTTCTTCGACTTCGCCTGTTGCGAGGGGTGTCAATTGACAGTCTTGCAGCTTGAAGAAAACCTGCTGGAAATCATGGAGCACGTTGAGATAGTCACATGGCGCGAGGTCATGACAGGTGAAAGTCCAAAATATGATATCGCTTTTTGTGAAGGAAGCATAACGCGACATGAGGATATAGACCGCATAAAACAAATTCGAGAAACAGCCGACATCCTCGTGTCTCTCGGAGCATGCGCAAGCATAGGGTGCCATAATGCACTGAAAAACGTTAGACCAATGGAAAAGATGCTCAATGCAGTGTACGGTAGGGACTCGCGTTACTTCGACACAATACCGGCGCGTCCCATCACTGCCGTCGTCGCCGTTGACTATCAGATCCAAGGGTGCCCTGTCAGCTTGCCGGAATTCTTGACCGTATTCAAACATGTCCTTACAGGACAAAAGTACCATCCGCCGAATCAGCCGGTGTGCGTAGAATGCAAGCTCAATGACTATGTCTGCGTCTATGAAAAGGGCATTGTGTGCCTCGGACCGCTGACGCGCTGCGGGTGCAATGCGATCTGCACCGCTTACGGCGATCCATGCCAGGGGTGCCGAGGCTTCATGGATCGGGCGAACCTCAAGGCAACATCGACGGTACTCTCCCGAAAACCACTCCACGCCATTATGGATGAGGTAGCTAAGAAGAACCCCTTTACCGCAGAAGAAATTCGAGACAAATTCTCGATATACAACAATTGGCCTGATTTAGAACTCGAGGAGATTTCCGCACATGGCCAAGGACACAAGAATCGAAGTGCACCATATAACGAGGGTTGAAGGACATGGCGATATTTTCGCCGAGATCGAAGACGGCCGATTGGTGGATGTTAGATTCTCAGTAGTTGAAGCTCCGCGGCTTTTTGAAGCGTTCCTCCTGGGGCGGTCCTATGACGAAGTTCTCCATATTGCGCCCAGGGTTTGCGGCATTTGTTCGGTAAGCCACAAATGCGCTGCTCTGAAGGCAACCGAAGCTGCCCTAGGTATAGAAATTAGCGAACAGACCCACTTGCTGCGGAGGCTTGCCTTGAACGGAGAAGTTATAAGCAGTCACATTTTACACATCTACTTCCTGGCTGGGCCGGACTTCTTCGATTTGCCGAGCGTATTCCCACTCGTTGAGAGCAGCCCCGACGTCGTGCGACGCGCCATGCGCATGAAGAAGCTCGCATATGACCTTTGCAACACCGTTCTTGGAAGGCATACACATCCGGTGGCCATGACCGCAGGAGGGTTCAGCTTTGTACATTCGGAAAAGAGACTCGCGGCGATGAGAGGAGCGCTGGAGAACGGCCTGAATGATATTAAGGCAACCGTAGAGCTGTTCCAGACTGTGAATCTCCCTGAATTCGAGCGTCAAACGCTGTACGTTTCCCTCAGGCACCCGGCTCACTATGCCTTCTATGATGGCGATCTGTTCTGCAGCGACGGCGACTCCGTTCCTGCCAGTCTGTATCGAGAGCGTATTCACGAGCAGGTCGTTTCTTATTCCACCGCCAAATATGCCTACCATCATCGGCAGCTGTATATGACGGGCGCTTTGGCCCGTGTCAACAACAACCACAGGCAACTCAGACCGCTCTCCTTGGAAGCCGCCCATGAATTGGGAATCACTCTGCCGTGCCACAATCCATTTGCCAACACTTTCGCGCAAATTGTGGAATGCGCCCATTGTCTCGAGGACAGTATTCACATCATAGACGTGCTTCTCCAGCGGGGGATAAGAGTCGAAGAAGAGCAAGCGGCAGTTGCGCCTCGCACCGGCAGCGGAGTAGGGGCCGTTGAGGCCCCGCGTGGCACACTCTTCCACGAGTACGAGTACGGCGCAGATGGTAAATGCTTGGAAGCAAACCTGGTCATTCCGACTGCGCAAAATCTGGCAAACCTTGAGGCGGACATGCGTAAGTACGTGCCGGCGATTATAGAACAAAGCACGGAGTCGATCACGCATCAACTGGAAATGCTTGTCCGTGCATACGATCCTTGCATTTCCTGCTCTACCCACGTTATTGTGGCCAGGTAGAAATAAGTTATGCAGCAGTGGCGAGTTTTGACCCTAAGCAATAATCACTGTGAACAGAGAACTCTCGCCGTTCATGGTTACGATCATTCCATCTAAACCGGGCACATCTCGTTGGCTTTGATCTTCAAACTCTATTAAGGAGCCTTCTCCAGACACTCGCACAGATTTTCTATTTTGTCACCGGGGCTGCGTGCAAGATGCCCCCATGGTGTAATGCATGCCGACGCGTGGCTCCCCCATGTGGCCGAGAGAAAGTGTTGCTGCCCCGTCCACTGCAAGGTAATCTGAGGTCCTCCTCAATATCACCCTGTTCCTAAGGAGGATCAGGCCTATGGCTCCATTCAAACGTTTCCCCGTTACGGAACTTCCTTATGACTCTATATTTAGAGCAGTATCTCGACTTGTTCAACTCGTTTGAGACGGTCTATAAGCTCCATTACCTGGGAGACTAAGCGCAGCCGGGGACAAAACCGAGGTCTTGGAATTCACTTTCACTGCCGAGGCAAGGAATTGTAGTGCGCCTCACTAAGGGTGCAGTGAAAGGATGAGACCGGGTGCCTCGGAAACTTGGTATCGTCCAGCCTATAATGCTTCCGCGGCCCGCATAAAGGAAAGGCTGCACTGTCGGGGATGGTCCCATGCATCTACCAGGTAATCTTTGGCATCGACGAACAACTCCGCCTGCCGTTCCACGAGCGATTCGGCTTGGAATGAATTCATGTGTCTGGTCTCATTGATAAAAGAGGCGACCCGTCCGTAATAAAGAGGGGTCATCATGTCCACAAGTCTTCTCCTGTTGGCAGGCCATTGATGATAAGTCGCGGCCAATTCGTAAAGAATGCGCACCCAAGTGTCGGTGGGTAGTCTGAACCGGTCGTCGTCCATACTAGCTGCTTTTGTGATGGCTTCGAAACAGTCCGGGCAAAAGACTTCCTTCCATAATGTCCCGAAGTGCTGGAGCCCCATTTTGAATGAGGTGACAAGCTTCTTGAAATTGACATCTATAGGCTCGGGTTCTTCCGGAGACGCCTCGCCGAATACAACGACCTCTTCGGCACCGGAAATCCGTTTCCAAAAGGCTTCCGTTTCCTCCATAAGAAGGAATAGTGTTGAAACCACTTGTCGAAACATGGGGCCAAGATGTTCCGAAGGGTCTTTGGCATCGTGGATCTTTCGGCCCAAGTGGGCCTGACAAATTCTGAAGTCGTGAATGATGGCCTGGATGGTGAGCCATATGTCTATGCCGAACCGCGCCACATCGGTTTCCCATACGTCCTGTTCAGTGAAAAAATGGACGAGATTCCCGCTGAAAGCAAAGTCTCCTCCGATCGGTTGCCTGATGCGCTTGCCGAAAACCGCCTGAGACAAGTTGTAGACTATGTTGTTGGTGATGGTCCCGTCATATTTGTACCGAGTATAAATGGGCGCCACCATGTCGAAGTTCTGTCCGACAACGGGGTCGAGCAACATCTTGACCCATCGGTTGGTAATGCTCCTCAAGTCGGAATCGACTACCATGCACGCACGAGCATTCAGAATACGAGAGGATTCGAAAATCGTCCTCAGGGCTGTCCCTTTTCCCGGTGTGCCCCGATAGATGGTTACGATCTTTTCTTGCCAGGGCTTTAATTGCAATTCCTTCGCGACATCTCTGGTGTCGTCGGTGGAGCCTCCATCGGAAACGATGATCACCGGTCGTAGATCCGGGTAATAGTCTCTGAGACCGTGAGAAACCACTCTTACTACGTGTGTGATGGTCTTTTCATTGTTGAAGGAGGGTATGCCCACCACGATGTCTGCTTTTTCGATCTCTTCAAGCCGTTTCACTATATATGGTCTCAATGAGCTGCTGTATTTCACTGTTAAAATCCTTTCCGTCGTAACAAAAAGTTCTGCACGACAGGTTGAACGGTCAAGTTGAAACGATAGACCTTCGAGGGCTGTGTCTGGTTACGGAGCGCACCAGTCGTCTGCATCACGTCGTGCTGCCGCCGGTGACGCTTAGGTTTCACAGGGAAAACTCAAAGGACCTCCGAATGTTCCGGACGTCGCCCCATCCGGACTTTATCCCTCAAAAGCCCCCCCATTGTCCTCGTCGATATATTCCTGAAGTTTCTTCGCGAAATCCGGGATGGCCGAGAAAACCCGGTTCCAATTGGGGATTTGCGGCGAGCCGAGAGGATCTGCTTCGACGCTCTCTCCCGCTGTTCGGATTGCCTGAGCAAACATGTCTACGGCAGTGGCCTCCTCATGACGATCATAATTCAGGCCGTTGATACGAGCATCGTTGTGATATGTGACCATGTGATTCTGGGCTTCCATGACAAATGTGGCCCTCAGTGTGTTGAAAAACCCGTGTTCTAGTATCACCCCGGAAGAATAAAGGACCCTGAACAATGTCGTGCAAATATCAATGGCCATCTTGTTCAGCCCTTTCTGAGGGTCATATTGAGAGAGTTTCTGGTGTTTGTGGTCATAATTGTGACACAGCTCAACCTGACAAACCCGGTCCAGAGAACAATTTCTGTATACTTCAGCCAGGACCCCGATTTCCAATCCCCAATCCGCGGGAATCCTGTTGACCCTCGCAAGGTCTGCAAGCATCGAGAACTCCCCGGCGAGCGTGTAACGGAAAGACTCGAAGTACCCGAGAAGAGGCAAGGGGCCGAGGATTTTCGCGAGCGCATGAATGAGAGGCATGACCAACAGACGAGTCACTCTGCCGTGCATGCGATCCGTTACACGGCTGTAAAAGCCCTTACAGAACTCGTAATCCAGTTCCGGCATGACGGTGGGGTACACCAGTCGGCTCAACAGGTTCGTGTCGTAAGACAGGATATCGCAATCATGCAGGGCGATAACACTGCATTCTCCGCGAGCAACCACATATCCGTATGCCATCCAAGCGCTCCGACCCTTGCCATGAGGTCCTACCGACAATCCCACTCTGTCGATCTCGGAGTAAAGGGACTGAAGCCTTTCCCCATCGTTCCAAATGACACGAATCCTGCGCCCTTCCTTTTGCAGGGGTTGGAAGTAATCCAGGGCTGTCTTGAAATCAGCCGACAACGCGGGCCCCAATGTGACGAGGATTTCCCGCAAATAGTTGATCCGCCCGAGGGAATTGATAATCAACTTCAAAGCAGGCCCCTCAAGCTCAGACATGAGGCAGGGCAGAACCAGAGCAATCGGCCTGAGCTTTGCAGCTTCCTCGATCTCGGCTTCAATTTGCCCCGTAGGCGCGCCCCCTAACAAGTGAAGGGTGCTGATCGAACCGGTTTGGTGGAAATCGCTCATTTCAGGCTCCCTTTCTCCATGAAAGTTAAACTCGAGAGGGTTTGAAATCTATCATTTTTGCGCTGAGGTCTCAACCCGCGGATTCGGAAGGGCCATTCCAATATTCTCAGGAGCCGACTCCCAAAGCCTCGAATTCCCCGAGAACCGACAGCACTTCCTCGTTCCAGCCTTGGGGTCCGGAGACCGAGGTAAGGCGGGCATTTAGGAGATTCTTAGGTATAGAAGAGCGTCGCGCGGCCCCACCAAGGAGGACCGCTGTGTCGACCAACTCCAGAAAAGAGAAATCGTTGGGGCTGTCTCCCAGGCCCACGGTATGGATTTCACCATAGGAGCGCCGGTACGATTGGATGAGAATCGACACTACTCTCCCTTTACCGGAATGCCCTATGAGATGCCAAAACCTGCCTCCCTCCACGGCTGTAAGACCCTTCCGAGCCGCCGCCTCCCGAACTTCGCTTTCTCTTCCTTTTGCTTGCACAGGAAGGAGGAACGGTTCGTCAAACAATCGATCTTTGGCATTCACTGCTTGTCCCGGACTCAGTCCCGTCAAGCCCGCGACTTCTGCAGCCGACATTGAAGAAAACCCCACCAGCGGCAAAGCCAGCTCAGAAGAAATCTCCCCGAGTCTGGCAACCAGTTCGGGATACTCCGTACCGAGGGCTATCAGCAAATATTCCCCGTGATTGCGAACCTTAGAAAAAAGTTTCTTCTTCTGAAGTTCGTGAGTAAGGGTTGACTCAGCCTTCAGGGCGATTCCGCCCCCATTTTCCACAATGAACGGATCTGCAAGGTCCAACTCACGGTGAAGCGGAGCTATTTCAGCCAAAGTCTTGCTAGACACCAGCACTATTGAGGCCTGACGCTCTTTCAACGCGTCAATGGCTTGACTTGCGGCTTCCCATGAGTAATTGACCGGATCGAGGAGGGTGGCGTCCAGGTCCGTAAATATGATGAGCTTCATGTTTTCGCAATCGGTAACCGTTCACGTGAAACCGCGGGTTGAAAAAATTGAATCAAAACTTTCACACATGTAAGAACTGTAGCACGTGCTACGATTCCGACAGGTTTTCGACTTCTGAGACAGCCTCCCAGCCCCGCCCCTGCAGTCGCTCTGTAGAATGACAGCGACGATGGTGGCTCCTCCGCCCAGCAGCCCTCACATGTCCGCATTGGACATCGTAACACGATAGCGGCCGGTCCGGCAGCTTTAAGACACTCTCTGCACCGCGGCTACGATCCGGGGTCTCTCCTGGCCAGGCCGCGCACCACTCTCAAGAGACTGGAGATCTCGACAGGTTTTTCAATTATCTGGTCGACTCCGCACTCCGCCATTTTCTCCTGATTGGCATCCTGACCGCCCCAGCCCGTAAGGAGTATGAACGGCGGTTTGGGGATCGCTTTCTTAATGCACACGTCCTTCACGGCCCGAGCCACCTGCCACCCGTCCATCTCCGGCATCTCCAGGTCCGAGAGCACAGCGTCTATCCTGGCTCCCGTAAATATCTCAACAGCTTTTCGCCCTGACAAAGCAGTGAAAACCCTGTGGCCGGCCGTCGTAAGGCTATCCCGGAGCATCCTTGCCACTGATTCCGAGTCATCTACCACCAGC
>Ga0247841_10010427_pt1 | contig 12655 bp, 13 predicted proteins | sample LaCruzMarch2015__2_FD_192410 | JGI IMG/M metagenome (GOLD analysis project Ga0247841, IMG submission 192410) | Freshwater microbial communities from meromictic Lake La Cruz, Castile-La Mancha, Spain - LaCruzMarch2015_18m | ecosystem: Environmental > Aquatic > Freshwater > Lake | place: Spain... | reverse complement strand
TGCAGCACATCCGAAACCTCGTCTGTGACCTGCAGAGATTGGGCTTGGGTTACCCATTCCCCCAGCGAACGGCAAAGGATCACCAGCAACGCCACCCCTCCAGCCAATAAGATCCACATCAGCACTTGATTGAAAGCAGCAACCGGATCGGTTGCGCTCAAGCCGGAAGTGACCGCGTCGATAATCCGCTTCATCAGGTAGAGCGCAGCCAGAGGGAGGATCCCCTGCAGCACAACCAACACCATATTGGCTGCGGTCCAACCAGGCGCTGAACGCCAAACTAGGCGCAAGGCGCTCAGGAACGAGGGCAGCGGCGGACTATTCTTTCGATTGGTAGGGGGCGACGTCGACTCGGGCATTGTCTATAGCTTCGTTTCCAGGAGTATGGTAGCAGACAAGGCGGATTCCCGGGGCTGGCTGATTCTATTCCACCTCTAGAATTCGGTGGAGGATCTCCGATTTGGGATCCTGCGCGGAAAGGCAGCCATCTGCTAGAATGTGCCGATGAAACGGCAGCGAGTCTTCCATGATGGTTCGGCTGCCTGACTGGTCAACTTTCAGTCGCACAGCAATCGCCGCATTCCTGTGTGCCGTGGCGAGCGTGGTGTTGGGAGCCGGTCTATTGCTGGGTTGGGTTCCCCAAATTGGTCTCACCATCCTCATTATCCGCTTCAATTTGGCTACCGTGCCGGCTTTTCTAGCCATTCTGTTGGCAATCAGTGCTCTTGCGCAGATCCGCGAGAGTGGCGGAAACCTGGAAGGCCGAGAACTTGCCACCACCAGCCTGATCATTGGCATCACCGTGGTCTTTCTTTTCCTGTTGCAGCGGCTTTAGGCTTTGGAGGTTTGATATACTTCTGGCTTGATCTATTTGCGTACGAAGATTTCATTCGCGCACACGATATGGTAACAAAGTGTAAACTAACGATATGGAGGCTGCCATTTCGCCGATGAATAGAGGGAAAGTAATCAAGAAACCTTGGGAGTGTCCGGAGTTGATTGTGCTGGTACGGCCTCAACCTGAAGAGTCGGTGTTGAATGGCTGCAAGGGCGGCGGAACCACGACATCTTCATTGAGCCATCATCTCAATTGTCACTCTGACTCGAATCCTTGCACGACATGGTGCAGCAGTCAGCTCCCTTCCTAAGCCATTCGATGACCCAGACAAAGCGTAACGTAATTCCCCGCCTTCCCCTGGAGGGCAGCCTGGACCTCACCTACCGCTGCAACAATGACTGCCTCCACTGCTGGCTGCGCATCCCGCCGCAAGCGCCGGAAGAGGAGAAAGAGCTGACTTTCGAAGAGATTAAAGCGATCATCGACCAGGCCCGGGCGATGGGCACTCGCCGCTGGTCCATCTCTGGAGGCGAACCGATGCTGCGGCCGGACTTTCCCGAGATCTTCGACTACCTCACCCGCAAGGCTGTCTCCTACAGCTTGAACACCAATGGCCGCTGCATCACCCCGGAGATCGCCCAATTGTTGAAGCGCAAGGGTAGCAAGATGGTGGCTCTTTATGGCGCGACAGACGAAGTGCATGACCGCGTTACCCGCCAACCGGGCAGCTTCCAGCAGACCATGCGCGGTTTCTCCCTGTTGAAGGAAGCCGGCGCAGGCTTTACTGTTCAGTTGATCCCGATGCGGGCCAACTGGTCCCAGTGGCCGCAGATGATCGAGCTGGCCCAGTCACTCAGTCGCCACTGGCGGGTGGGGGCGCCTTGGCTCTATCTCTCCGCCTGCCATGACGAACAGCGTAATGTTGAGATCAACCGCCAAAGGCTGGACCCAGCCGACGTGATCGCCCTCGATACGCCAGCGCCACGTGAGGAGGGCGATGGGGGCGACTCCGCCCACCCCAAAGCCGATCCTGGCGATGACCGTTTGTTCGCTCGCTGCATCACTGGGCGGCGAGATTTCCACATCGATCCCTACGGAGGAATCAGCTTCTGCAGTTTCTTGAAGGATCCCGCCATGCGTTACGATTTGCGCCGGGGCAGTTTCCAGGAGGCCTGGGAGCGCTTCATCCCCTCTTTGGCCGACCGTGTGCGGGGCGGGGAGGAATACCGCGATCATTGCGGGTCTTGTGAAATGCGCAGCGACTGTCGCTGGTGCCCGGTTTATGGCTGGCTGGAACATGGCCGCTTCAGCGCGCCGGTGGAACACCTCTGCGCCGTGGCCGAAGAAGCCCGGCGCTACAAGCAGGACTGGCAGGAGAATCATCGCCGTTATTACCGCATTGCAGAGATCACCATCGAAGTAGAGTCGGACCTGCCGATCACCGATGCCACCTTTGACCGCAAGTTCGAGGCTTTCCGCGCCAAAGGACCGGGGGAAGACACGGTCCATATTCGGCATCACTTCTCCTTGCCGGACCTGCACGGGAAAGAGCTGGGCAGGGAGGTCTACCGCAAGCCACCCTGGGCAATTTATCAGCAGGGCGAATCGTGGATCTACCTGGGCATCTCCCCGCAGGTCGGCGACCGGAGCTTGCACCGGGTGGTCACTTTCAACCACGATCACAGCCGTGCCCGCATCTACAACGACCGGGAAGAGACTTTCCGTAAGGGCGGCCTTCACTCACTGACCCTGTTCCCTTCCGACCAGATCCTGATCGCTCGTTTGTTGGCTGACCGGAATGGATGCTACCTGCACTCGGCGGGGGCGATCCTGGATGGTGCCGGCGTGCTCTTTGTCGGCCACTCCGAAGCTGGCAAATCCACGATCACCCAATTGCTGCTCAATTCCTCCCCTTCCGACCGCCCTTCCGATCCTCCCGACCGTCCCACTGATCATCCCGACCGCTCTTCCTCCCCTCCCGACCACCCTTTCACCCCTCCTGATGGCCCTTTGGACAATCCCGACCGCCTTTCTTGTCATCCTGAAGCGCGCAGCGCTGAAGGATCTAGCTTTTGCAGCGGCTCTATCGAGATCCTCTGCGACGACCGCAACATCGTCCGCCGCAGATCCGATGGCTGGCGAGCCTATGGCACTTGGAGCCACGGCGACGTGCCGGTCATCTCGCCGGCCTCCGCGCCGTTGCGGGCCATCTGCTTCATCGAGAAGGCGGACGAGAACCGCCTGATCCCCCTCTCCGATCGCAAAGAAATCCGGCGGCGCCTCTTAGCCTGTTTGATCAAGCCTTTTGTCACTGCCGATTGGTGGAACAAGAGCCTCGACCTAATCGAGCGAATGGCTGGTGAAGTGTCGTGCTACGAGATGCGCTTCGACCGCAGTGGAGCGATTGTGCAAGAGCTGCGGCAACTGATCGCATAGAACAAAAGAGGAGATCATCTTAGATGGCTTGCGATAAGAGCCGGGAACTGAAGGAAAAGCGCAGCAACTCTCCAAGCAGTTGACACGGGATGAGGCGAAGCGACAATATCTCCGTAGACGCTGGATCTTCTCCTTGGGCGTCGAATGAGAGGAAACATGATGGCAGAGCAATTGCCGAAGGGACAGTGGACTGAGCCCGAGTTGATCGTCCTGGTGCGGAACAAGCCGGAGGAGGCGGTGCTGCAAGGTTGTAAAGGCGGCGAGCCTGCAGACTCGAAAAGTTGCGATGGCGGCTGCTTCCAGCTTAATCTTAGTGATCTTTGTGAATCGTGTGACGATTTATTTCCTTCCTAAGCCCCCATCCCTTGATCCCTTGGGTTTTGGTCCTTGGGAATCCGTGATGGAAGGCGGGATAAAGGATGAACGCTTCGCGTGAAGGATGAAAAAATGCGCGGTGTGTGATCATCCATCCTACATCACATTGCAGCGCAAGGAAAAGTAAAATGGAAACCGAAACGAAACCGCAAGCGAAGAAAGAGTGGACCGACCCCGAATTGATCATGTTGGTGCGGGGCGATCCGGAGGAGATGGTGTTAGCGCCTTGTAAGTATGGGATTGAGATTGGTGCTGGTCCTGGAACAATTGCAGGTAATTGCACTTACCTAAAGGCGTGCAATACGATGTGCTTGGATCAAACTTCATCATAGCCTTTTTTTCGCTAAACCCGTGGTCCTGGGACAAGCACCTTAGCAGAATATTTCGTCTCGGAGTTTTCATATTTCAGAGGCTGAAACAATAGGCGTAGGCTAGAAAACGTTGGTAATAGTGAAGTGGAATTATCCTGGTGCAGCTAAAACAGGGGAAGCGGTATTCGTTGGCGGTAAAAGTCACACCCATGGGGTCTTGAGCACCAAATATGCTAGCTGGAAAGACCTGAACAGACATATCGCTGGCAATACAAGATAGGAGAGTCTTAAAACCTGAACACAAGCCAAAAGTTTCCTAACTCGGGGAGACTCTGAGAAAGCATGCCAATAATGTATGCTACGAGACAGACGGGAAAAGATAACGATTGGCATTGGCCCTGAGCTCGGGAGATTAGGTTGGCTTTCATCAATTCACAAGGAGGATGAACGGAAATGACCGAATGGAAGAAAGAGTGGACTGAGCCCGAGTTGATCGTCTTGGTGCGGAACAAGCCGGAGGAGGCAGTGTTGCGTGTTTGTAAGACATACAGTGGCGACATTGGCGATCTTACCCGCGCAACAGAGTGCGGAGATAGCTATGATACCTGCACCACTTGGTGCGCGGATCAAGCCACTTCCTGAACCCTCTAACCATTGATCCCTTGGGTTTCAGCTCTTGAGAACTCGCGAAGAGGATTGGGTTTGCAGGCACAACCGCGAGGTACAAAGGTTAGAAAAGCATCGGTTACTTTCTCTGGAAATCTGGCGATTGCTCTTCTCCAGGTCAACGAGCGAGGTGACATTGATTTCTGTTTTCTCTATGCAAGTCGAAAGGAAAAAAGATAGCCAGTGGATTTGACGAAGATTGAATTTAACGGCAAGCAACGAAAAGTCATCTTTCATGGCGACTGCCAGGAGATGCGCAACGTATGCCAGGCGATGTGCTGCCGCGAGTGGGAGGTAGGCATTTCCGCTGAGGAATTTGCTTCCGGGCGATATGAAGCCGAGGTTCTCTGCGCATTGACCGACAAGACTTGTCTTGAAGTGTCGCGGTCATGCATCAACCGCCGCTACCGGTTAAGCAAGCGCGAGGATAGAAGCTGCGTCTATCTGGAGGAAAGTCACTGCCGAATCTACGAAGAGCGTCCGCGCACATGCCGTGATTTTCTATGCCAGGGCGGTTGGCGGCTCGCTTCGGTTTTTCCTGTCACCAGTGCGTCGTCCGGTCAGAAACCGCCATTGCTCAGCAAAGAAATATTTATGGAGCATGTGACCGAAGATATGACCTTCGTCCTGCATCCCCTCCTCAAATTGCATACCGTCTTTTATCTGAAACCACGGCAGGAGATCATCTTTGTCAAAGAAATGGTTGGCGCCTGTGGAAAGTTCAATACCCGGGACAGTTTTGACTTCCCGCAGCTGGATGATAGCCGGATCATGGCGTTGATTGAACTGTTCGGCCGCAAAGAGCCGTTGGAGAAAATCTATCGGAGCTACTGCGAGCAAGACACAGCCATCCTCACGCTGAAGGAGTTCTACGAGATCCTCTGGCTGTTAAACAAGCACAACATCCTGCTGGACAGCCGCAATTTCAAGGGGATGCTGGGAGGTATAGGCGCGATCGGCTGAGGAGAAAAAGACAGATCTATCTTAAGGATAAGTTTGCTTGGCATGGGAAAATAAATCTGTCCCCTTTTCTCGCATGAGACTACCGCAAAAAGGTGTGGAAATACTAAAACTAAAGACCTGACCCCTGGAGCCACGAAGCGGGATCACGGCTGAAGAAGTCCTCCAGAGGAATGCCTGAACCACCCACCAGCAAGGCCTTGGCATGGGGATAGCGCGACCGAAAGCGGATCAATCCCGATGTCTTCCCGCTCCGGCCGCTCTTGACCTCGATAGCCCAGAGATCGAGACCCCGGGCGATCACGTAATCCACCTCGCAAGCCCCATCACGCCAGTAGGTCAAGGAATACTCCACAGGGGGGAGATTGTTGCAGAGGTGAGCGCCTACAGCATTCTCCACTAGTCGTCCCCGCCAGGTGGCATCAGCGATCGTATCGGCAAGAGAGCGCATGGAAAGAGCGTTCACCAAGGCGTTGTTCCAGAGCACCAATTTTGGACTGCTCCCACGTTTACGCTGCACGCCTCGGGAGAAAAGCTCCAATCCGCTGGCAAGAAATGCCGTTTCCAGGAGGTGTAGGTAATGAGCCAGCGTGGTGGTGTTCCCGGCATCCTGAAGCTGACCGAGCATCTTGTTGTAGGAGACGATCTGGGCAGGCAAAGCAGCAGCCAAAGCAAAGAGGTGCCGGAGTAAAGTTGGTTTGGTGATTCGGGTCATCTGCAGGACATCGCGGGCCAAAACCGTCTCGATCAGAGAATCGGCAATATAGCGTTTCCAGACGGCTTCGTCGGAGATAAAGGCAGCAGCGCCGGGATAACCCCCGAAATAGAGCCATTGCTCCAGGTTCCAGCCGAAAGCGTCCCGACATTCCGGATAGCCCCAGTGCGTGCATCGACGGAGGAAAAATCTTCCGGCCAAACTCTCGGTCAACCCTTCCTGCATGAGGAGGGCCGACGATCCAAGGATGAGAACTCGGATTTCGGGTCCAGAAGCCCGGCTATCCCAGAGAATCTTGAGACTTTCGCTCCAGCCGCGCACCTTTTGGAGCTCGTCGAGGATCAGGAGCACCGGTCCACCTTGAGGTGAAGCCTCGGCCACTGCACAGCGCCACTGGGCTTCGATCCAAGAGAAATCAAGTTGGATCGGGCTGTCAGCTGAGGCATAAATGGCTGGGATGCCAAGGGAACTCTCAATCTGGCGAGCAATGGTTGTCTTACCCACCTGACGAGGTCCAATCAGGACGTGGACCACAGATGTCGGGCAGGCAAGGGTATCGTGTAAGGTTTTTGCCAGTTGCCGTTGGTAGCTCATCGTATGGATATAACAGGGAATGAGGACCTTTGCAAGAATTTACTCAGTGACTGAGTAAAACAGAGGGCACAGATTTATTAGCGCTCCGTAGATCTCTCCAACGGAGATAGTTGGCTGGTGGCCCGTCGTGAGCGGAGCGCAGAATCCTAGGAGCGAAATCGAGAAGATCATGGAAAGACGGGCAGAATATTGATGGCCGGGAAGGACGAGAAAGGTGGGAAAATAAATCTGTCCCCTTTTCCTGGTATCATCAGAAGACAGATGAGACGGAATATGTAAGCATTTCTGTATGCAAGGTGAGCTATGAATCGCTATCGTCTCTCCTATCTTCAACAACTGGAATCAGAGTCAATCCACATCCTGCGGGAGGTCGCGGCAGAGTTTCGGAATCCCGTCATGCTCTATTCCATCGGCAAAGACTCCAGCGTGATGGTGCGACTTGCCATGAAGGCCTTTCACCCGGCCCCCTTCCCCTTTCCACTGATGCATGTGGACACGGGATACAAGTTCCCGGAGATGATTGCGTTTCGAGATCGCTTCTGCGAGGAGATGGGGGCGCGTCTACTCGTGGAACGCAATGAGGAGTGGATCGCCAAAGGCTGTCATCCTCTGAAGATCGGCGTGGACCCATGCTGCAGCCATCTCAAGACCGGCGCCCTGTTGCAGGCCATTGCTAAACACGGTTTCGACGCAGCCATCGGCGGCGCTCGCCGGGAAGAGGAGAAATCTCGGGCCAAGGAACGGATCTTCTCTCTTCGAGATCCTTTCGGACAGTGGGATCCGAAGAACCAGCGGCCGGAGGTCTGGGACCTTTACAACATGCGGATCAACGAGGGGGAGACGGTCCGAGTCTTTCCCTTGAGCAATTGGACCGAGGAGGACATTTGGCAGTACATCAAGCTGGAAGGGATCCCGGTGGTCCCCATCTATTTCGCCATGGAACGGCAGATCATTCGCCGCAAGGGGATTCTCATTCCCCTTTCCTCCTGTTCCTTGCCAGACGACGAAGCCGCAGAGACGGAAACCGTCCTCTGCCGCTTCCGCAGCCTGGGCTGCATTCCTTGCACGGGCGCCGTAGCCTCCCCGGCCACGACCCTGGATGGGATCATCGCTGAAGTAGCGGCGGCGAGGAAGTCGGAACGGGAAAACCGGGTCATCGACCTGACCGGTGACGCCTCCATGGAACTGAAGAAAAAGGAAGGGTACTTCTGATGAAATACGATCAGAAATCTCTCCTTCGCTTCGTTACCACCGGCAGCGTGGATGACGGCAAGTCCACCCTCATCGGGCGCCTCCTCTACGAAACGAAGTCTGTCTACGAGGACCAGTTGGAGGCGGTGGCGAAAACCTGCCAGCGGAAGGGACTGGGAGAAGTTGATCTAGCCCTCCTTCTGGACGGGCTCTCCGCGGAGCGCGAGCAGGGAATCACCATCGACGTGGCCTACCGCTATTTCCAGACTGCCACCCGCAAGTTCATCATCGCTGACTGTCCCGGCCACCCCCAATACACCCGCAACATGGTCACCGGCGCCTCTACTGCCGATTGCGCGATCATCCTCCTCGACGCTCTAAACGGTGTCCTCCCCCAGTCGAAGCGCCACGGTTTCCTGGTCTCCCTCCTTCAGATCCCCCACCTGGCGGTAGCCGTCAACAAGATGGATCTAGTGGAATATGCGGAAGACGTCTTTTCCCGCATTGTTGGCGACTACCAGGATTTCGCCGAGAAGCTGGAGGTCCATGACATCACCTTCATCCCCGTTTCAGCCCTCCTGGGGGACAATGTCGTGGAAAGGTCCGGCCGGATGCCCTGGTATGAAGGGCCGACCTTGCTGCAGTACCTGGAGAATATCCATGCCCCAGCCGATCGGAACCTCATCGACTTCCGTTTTCCCATCCAATACGTGCTTCGCCCCCACCTCAATTTTCGCGGTTTCACCGGGCGCATCGTCTCCGGGACCATCAGCCCCGGGGAAGAGATTGTGGTCCTTCCCTCCGGCGTCACCTCCCACGTCAAGTCCATCGAGACCTATGACGGCCCGCTTCAGGAGGCCTTCGCCCCCCAGTCGGTGACACTGACCTTGGAGGATGAGATCGATGTCAGCCGCGGGGACATGATCGTTCGCAGGAACAACCTGCCCCAGATGGATACCCGCATCGAGGCGGTCATCTGCTGGCTGGGCGAGGAAGCCATGCGGCCTGGAACAGCCTATCTGCTGAAACATACTACCCGCACGGTGAAAGCCTTCATCACCAGGATCTTCTATCGCATCGACGTCAACACCCTGCACCGCGAGCCCGCCGACTCCTTCCATCTCAACGATATCGGCCGCGTCCGCATCCAAACCACCCGGCCCCTCTTCTTCGATCCCTACAAGATCAACCGCGGCACTGGCAGCTTCATCCTCATCGATCCGGTCAACAATTGCACTGTGGCGGCAGGAATGATCCGCGGGGAAGTGCGGAGCCTCGAGGATATGCCGGCCCTCTCGGCACAGACCGCCTGGGATGGCTGGAACATCCCCCTGAAGGAGCGGGAGGTGCGAAATACCCACCAAGCCTGCGTGCTGTGGTTCACGGGATACTCCGGTTCCGGCAAGTCCACCCTGGCCCGGGCTCTAGAGCGAAGACTTTTTGAGATAGGCTGCCAGACCACGCTCCTGGAAGGAGACCATCTCCGCCAGGGTCTCTGCCGGGATCTGAGGTTCTCCCAACTGGACCGTAGCGAGAACATCCGCCGGGTAGGCGAAGTGGCGAAGCTCTTCTTCCAATCGGGGCACATCGTCCTTTGTGCCTTCATCTCCCCCTATGCCAGTGACCGCGCCTTCGTCCGTTCCTTGATCCCGGAAGGACGGTTCCTGGAAATCTACGTTCGTTGCGATCTCGAAGTCTGCCAACAGCGGGACCCGAACGGCCTCTACCAGAAGGCTCTTCGCGGAGAGATCAAGGAATTCACCGGCATCTCCTCCCTCTACGAACCTCCAGAGAGACCGGAATTCGTCGCCAGTACCGACCTCCACACAGCAGAGGAGATCGTTAGCCAGCTGATGGAAAAGCTGCAGCCATTTCTCATCGCCGACGAGACGGATGCAGTGAAGGCTGCCCTGGCAGGAATTCTTTGTCGTAATCCGGAGTCCTTGGAGGAACCCTAGAAATGAAGAATGAGGGTGAGAAGGTTGATTCCAACCACTCGTTCATCACCATCGTGTCCGGCTATCCCCGTTCCGGCACCTCATTGATGATGCAGATGCTGGAGGCCGGAGGCCTGCCGGTTCTGCGCGACGAGGGATACCGTCCGGCTGACGAGCGCAATCCGCGTGGATACTACGAGATTGAAGCGGCGCTGCTCTTGGGCAAGGAGGGACAGACCACGGAATGGGTCGCGCAAGCCTGCGGCAAAGCGGTTAAGGTCATCGCCTATCAATTGCGCTTCCTGCCCCCGGAGTTCAACTACAGGGTTGTCTTCATGCGGCGTCGCATTGAGGAAGTGCTAGCCTCCAGCGGCAAGTTCAAGCTCTTGCGCGAGGACTCACCACTCAGCGAGCGTGAGAAGATCCTGGCCTACAAGACCGAATACGTGCTGTATGAAGCGTGGCTGATGAGACAAGCGCACCTGCCGGTCATCTTCATCAATTACAACGACCTCCTCACCGATCCCGCCGTTCCGGTCTCGTACCTTTGCACTTTTCTCGATGTTCCCCTGGATCCAGAGCGGATGGTCGCAGCCATTGAGCCGGCCTTCTATCGGAATCGCGTCTGACCCTTCTCTTCTCATTCCGTCCGCTTTTTTTGTCATTCTGAGCGTCAGCGAAGAATCTGCTTTTCGATCTTCACCTTGCCTTCGACCTTCACCTTTCACCCAAGGCTGGTGCCTAGCCGAGCACCGAAGAAATTGTGCAGCATCTCTCCGAACAATGTCCACGGATTGAAGCGAAGTGGTAGCATTTTCGAAGATGCTGGATTGTAAAATCTCGCGACGAAAGCGCCGGAGAGGGAATACAAATGACAGAGCAAGTGACGAAGAAAGAATGGACTGAGCCCGAATTGATCGTCTTGGTGCGAAACCAGCCGGAGGAGGCAGTGTTGGGTGGGTGTAAGTACACTAATCTCAAGGGGTCCCTCAGCTATAAAAACGCATGTCAATATGATTCCGGTTGTTGGGATCCTTGTTATGCGTCGTCCAAATCCTAGCCCTTGACCCCATGGCACAAAACCGGGAGCTGAAGAAAAAACACAGCATCTCTCCGAAAAATGTCTACGGAACGAAGCGAAGTGGTAGCATTTGTGTAGATGCTGGATGTTTCTCTTTGCGTCGAAAGAAAGGGCACACGAATGACAGAACAAGTGGTGAAGAAGGAGTGGGCCGAGCCTGAATTGATCGTCCTGGTGCGGAGCAACCCAGAGGAGGCAGTCCTAGTTATTTGTAAAACCAGTGGTAATTTCGAAAATCCGATCGCAAAAAATCTGGGGTGTGATTATACTGACTGTGGGGCAGGTTGTGATTTTCCCGGTCCTAGTTAGCCTTTGAACCACGGGATCAGGGCTCTAGATTTAGGATTATTGAAGATGTCGCCGATGAAACTATAGCTCGGCCGTGGATTGGTTGATCCTTTTCGATTAAATCTCGGGGAGTGCAGGTAGCTCGTGCGCTTCCTTACTCTGAAGATCAGAGGTTCTTCCCTAGGAAAAAAGGGATAGATGTGCTTTTAGACGTTTCTATTGGTCTTTTTGATCCTCGGAATTTTCCTGTCTTTCCAGTTTCTCCTTAATGTCCTTCCCAAATCAGCGATTGTTGGTCAACCAATGTTTTTATAACCATTGACTGAGCGAAGTGGTAGCATTTGCGTAGACGCTGGATCGTTACCTTGGGCGTCGATAGAAGGAGGGAACCCGAATGGCAGAGCAATTGGTGAAAAAAGAATGGACCGAACCAGAAGTGCTTGTCCTGGTGCGTAGCAATCCAGAGGAGGCAGCGCTAGCCTCATGCAAGGGAGTTGCCTGGACGGGGCCAACAACAGGCGATGATTGTTATTATCATTATCTTTGTACGGATGCCATTCCCAGCTAGCTCTTAAGAGTCCTGAGTAGGGGACCACGGGGTCAGGTCTTTAGATTTAGGATTATTGAAGATGTTGCCGATGAAACTATAGGTCTGCCGCAGATTGGTTACTCCTTTTCGATTAAATCTTGGGGAGTGCAGGTTAGTGTGGGTTCCTCCTAACTTTTGAACCTGGAATTCTTACCCTAGGTCAAAGGGGGTAAATTACCATTTAGCCTTACTCAGCACTCCCCGCCCTTGAGATTCTGTCTGGCTTTCCAGTTTCATCCCGATTTTCTCCAGGAATTGTTGATTACCGGTCAACGAACGGTTCTACACTTTTAACTGTGATTATTCCCCAAGGAGAAAAAGAAGGAGCCATGGAATGGAAGACACCTCCTGTCTCCAGTAGCCTTGTCTTTGCCCAAAACAACGAGGCAAAGGAGAACAGAAGGTGCCAAACGATTGTATTGCAGGTTCCCTCGGCTTGCCAGAGCTGGAGGTGCTTACTCAACGTTCCCTGGAAGGAGGCAGCCTGGAAGTGACCGTCCGCTACCGGACCCAGACTGCACCCTGTCCCGGCTGCGGCAAGACGGCCGTGATCGTTCACGCCACCACTGCCCAGCGCAAGAAGGATCGTCGCATCTGGGACCGCCCCTTGACCCTGATCCTCTTCAAGCGACGCTTCCATTGTCACCGCTGCGGCAAGGTCTTCACCGAAGCGG
>Ga0247841_10010426_pt1 | contig 12655 bp, 14 predicted proteins | sample LaCruzMarch2015__2_FD_192410 | JGI IMG/M metagenome (GOLD analysis project Ga0247841, IMG submission 192410) | Freshwater microbial communities from meromictic Lake La Cruz, Castile-La Mancha, Spain - LaCruzMarch2015_18m | ecosystem: Environmental > Aquatic > Freshwater > Lake | place: Spain... | reverse complement strand
TATATAGGGTTGTGTGTCTCCCTGCGTACCTGCTGCTAAAATTGTAATAATCATGCAAATCCTCCTGCCTTCTTTAAGACTATCTGTTAGTTTAAATTATTTAATTAAATTTGTTGGTTTTTTAAAATTATGCAAATAATAATTAAAAAATCTTTTTTTGACTTTATGCTTTTCTATGAAAATTTTCTTCAAATCTTGTACTTATCGCTTTATGTATAAGAAACAGGAATGGAAGCCCCAGATTTGTTTCAAGCAGCGAATTTACAATTAAAGGCATTATGCCTGGATTCCTTATCCCGCTTATGAGAAGAACTGCCTCCCATGAAAACTGGACAAGTATTCCTATAGAGAGGATCCAGAAAATATTAATCTTCTCCTTCCCTGCTCCGCTTCGTTTTATATTTTTTATAATAAGAATTGCATAACCTGCAAGCAATATAAAAGCCATGACTCCATGATAACTTGAGGTACCTCTTTGAATTGAAATGGTTGCAAAGCCTGAACCAAAATTCTTACTTAGAAGAGCAACTGTTACCCATCCTGAAATTATTAATAATGACCACTCAAGCGCATTACCGTCTTTATCAAGCCAAAGCCATATCCATGCAAAGTTTGTAAAACCGTAACTAAAGCTTAGCCATAAAAGTAAAATAACCGGATCTGCGCCCGAAACTGTTCTGGTATTTAAAATCAAATAAAAGATACCATAATCAACGATAAAATATATTATTGCTCCTGCAAGTCCTGCCAGTACGGCTATGTATCTTTTTGTGTAAATAAAGATAAAAGAAAGAATAGCAAGCCAGGCCAGGTCAAGATAAATGTATAAAAAGTTGAATTCTCTTGCAGGTACGACTTCCAATTGATTACTCCTTATATATATTTTTTATTTATATTAAGACTTAATTTTCTAAAAAAATATATATTTTTTTAAAGTAATAAATAAATAATTTTATATTATTTTCTAATTTTTTTTTGATTATATTATTATTTATAGAATATGTTAATTTAAAATAAATGGTCGGAGGAAATTATGACTGAAGGTAAAGACAAACTGGTAATTGTCTGGACAAGCGATGACAGAAATGTAGCATTAAAAATGGTATTTATGTACACATTAAATTCAAGATTAAAGGGCTGGTGGGAAGATATAACATTTATTATATGGGGACCTTCGGCAAATTTAATAAGCCACGATTATGAACTTCAGCAATATTTGCAAACTATAAAAGACCAGGGAGTTAAGATTGAGGCATGTATAACATGCGCAAATATGTATGGAGTTGCGCAGGATTTATTAGATATGGGAGTAGACGTAAAAGCAATGGGCCCGTTTCTTACTCAGTACATTAAAGAAGGCAGAAATATTTTAACTTTTTAAATAATCTAAAAACTTTGGTTTAAAAAATTCGTATTTAAAAGAAATGAAAAAAGGATATGGCTAATGTGTTTTTTGTATAAATCATTTTAGCCATATCCTTTAACTTAACAAATAAGTTTTCTTTATCTGAATCCAAACAGGGCAATATTCTCCGTTATTATCAAAAAACTAATTCTCATCTGAATCTAAACAGCTGTGTACTCTCCATCAATATCAAAAGCTGATCTTTTTTGATATTGACATCACTATGCCCTCCATAATTATAAAAACACTAATCCTTATCTGAATCTAAACAGCTGTGTAGCCGCCGTCAATATCAAAAACAGAGCCGGTAACCCAGGTAGATTCATCAGATGCAAGATATACTGCAGCCCAGGCAATATCTTCAGGATAACCTATTCTTCCAACAGGATGCATTGAGTTAATAAAATCAATTATTTTTTCTCTTTTTTCCTGTAAATTTTCAACCATAACCCAGGCTGGGCTTATTGCATTAACTCTGATTTTATCCTTTGCAAAATCAACTGCCATGCTTTTTACAAGTCCCTGCTGAGCAGCCTTTGAAGAATTATAGCAGCCCACATTTGCCTGACCTACATTTGCAGAAATTGAAGTTATCATAATTATGGAACCTCCTCCTGCTTTTCTTATCTGAGGAATAGCATATTTTGAAACAAGAAAAGACCCCTTTGCATTAATGCCCTGGTATTCATCCCATTCTTCTTCAGTAGTGTCTTCAATTGTAAAGAGCCTTGCAGGATTTTTACCTGCATTATTTACGACTATATTTATCCTGCCAAATTTCTCTACTGTTTTATTGATTAGATTTTTTACATCATCTGATTTAGTAACGTCACATTTTACTGCAATACAGTTCTCTTTTCCTAATTCATCAATAGCAGCCTTAAACAAATCTTCGTTTCTTGCGCAAATTGCAACTTTTGCTCCTTCGGATATAAAAATCTTTGCAATGCCTTTACCAATTCCAGTGCTTGCGCCTGTAATAACTGCTACTTTGTCTTTTAATCTTTCGGCCATTTTTACCTCTCTTCATGAATTATTTTTAATTATTGCAACTTTAGATTTAATTATTTTAAATAAAATTATTTTAAATGGGATTAATAAGGTTTTAAAAAATCACCAAATTCCTTGCAGTAACGATACCATAATAATCGCTATCTGTGTTATTGCTTTTATAATATGAAATGAATTTTTCAATTGAAAGTATGATTATATTACTTAATGCATTTGTTTTATACAGTTTTCCAATGAGATGCGTGACTCTTTTATGTAGATAGCTATTGACATGCTAATAAAAAATATCTATTATGTTAATATGTACTGACATGAACAAATGTACATTTTTTTCTTTGAATAGCATTCAAAATTTTAATTATTCTTATTCCTTAAATAAAAATTACAAACGCTTATTTTTAATTAAAAAAGTAAATTTTAAATTATTGAAAGGATAAAAATGTCTTTAGACGCTAGTTTAATTTTCACTCCGGCAAGAGCAAGCCCCTTAGATAATGATTCTACCGTTAACGTAGATATTCAAACTCAGACCTGATTTCTTAAAAAGATAATATCAATTAATTTTTCCATAGCAAAAGTACTTTTTTAAAAGAAATAAAAGAAGATTTTATCATAAAGGCTCAAAAGACATAATGCCTTTCGAGCAAAAAAATAACAAAGGAGCATTTAAATGAAAAAGGATATTGTTTACAAGTTTGATCACATTGGTGTACCTACAAAAAATTCACAGGCTGGCGAATACTATGTTGAAGATGGTAAATGTTTTTGCACAGACCCTGTAAAAACCAAATTCAATATTGAATACCTTAGACCAGAAGAAGGCTGCCCTTATCCTGCTATTCTGCTTGAAAAAACACACGTTTCTTATCTAGTTGATAATCTTGACGAAGCTCTGGAAGGCGAAAACGTTATAATCGAACCTTTCAGCCCTATCCCTACAAGAAGACTTGCATTTATAGATGTTGAAGGCTGCATTATTGAACTTGCAGAAGAAGTTAAATAATATTTTTTTTATTTTTGTGATAAGAAGACATGGCTTTAATAATATAAGAAGGGAGCGCAGGGTTCTATGAGTAAAATGATCAGAGCGGCTTTAATGATGGGGCCTGGAAGAATTGAGATGGGCGAAGTTCCCATGCCTGAGGCCAAAGATAATGAAGTTTTAATAAAAATAAAACATGTCGGTATATGCGGAGCAGATCTTGAGTTTTTCAAAGACGGAGCAATCGGCGGCTGGGTTCTTGAGTTTCCACATGTTTTAGGTCATGAACCCGCAGGAGTTGTAGCCGGTTTTGGTAAAGACGTAAAAGGCTTTAAAGAAGGAGACGTTGTAAGTATTGAACCTGGTAAAACTTGCGGCAATTGTGAATTCTGCAATACGGGTCTTTATAATCTTTGCCCAGATGTAAAATTTATGTCTGTGCCTGGAGCAACGGGCGCTACCGGAGCTTTTCAGGATTATGTTGTATGGCCTGCAAACAGGGTCTTTAAACTTCCTGAAGGAGTAAGCACTGTAGAGGGTGCACTGGTTGAGCCTTTGTCTGTTGGTTTTCATGCTGTTAATCAGTCCAGAGCAAAATTTGGTGACAGCGCAGTAATAATTGGAGCAGGCTGTATAGGTTTGTGCACATTGCTTGCATTGAGAGCAAAAGGCATAACTGATGTATATATGGCAGATCTTGCAAAAGTTCGTATGGATAAAGCAATGCAGCTTGGAGCAAAACAGGTATTTAATGCTGCTGAAGTTAATATCGTTGAAAAAATTAACGAACTGACTGGCGGCAGGGGTGTTAATCAGGTTTATGAATGCACCGGAGTATCCAAGTCAGTAAATCAGGGTATTGGAATGATTGCAAAGGGAGGCACTGTAACACTTATAGGACTGTTCGGAGAGAGCAATATTCCTGTAGATTTAAACGGTTTGATATTTAAAGAAGGAACTTTTAAATCAAATTTCCGTTACAGGCATCAGTATCCAATAGTAATAAAGGCACTTGCAGCAGGTATAGTTCCTTTAAAAGATATAGTTTCTCATAAATTTAAACTAGAGGAATTGCAGAAAGCACTTGAGCTAAATACGCAACATAAAGATCAGGTAACCAAGATAGTTATCGAATTATAATGATTTATTAAGCTTCTGTTTTGAGTAATAAAAATTTTGAAGTTTAATAAGTATATTTTAGAAGATATAAAGTAGTGCAGGAAGTGTGTCTGGAAAATTAATTTACAGTAAAGCAGTAAATGCAGAAAATAATACGCAGATACTATACTGTATTTTAAATAAATAAAGACTTTAGTTTATTTTTAAGATAAATTATCTGGAAATAAATTTTATCTTTACAGGCACTCTTCCTGTAATGTAATTAGTTTTATTTGGTAAAAACTTTATTGCTTATACCAGATTTTATTAAACAATTTTTTTAAAAAAATAATTAATAATTCGGGTAATTTATAAAAGTATTGAAAGAAATTTAAAAATTAATAAATAAATTTTTAATTGAGAAATTATTTCCTGATTTTAGAATGAGGATATTTGTTTGAATAATAATGACATAACATTTCAGGTACTGACATATTATTATACTGATAATATGACTCAGTTACAAATAGCAGAGAAGTTAAATATTAGCAGAATAGCTGTTTCCAGATTGCTCTCTAAAGCAAGAAAAGATGGACTGGTACAGTTTAAGATAATATACCCGAAAAACATGTTTAATGTCAGGGTTGCAAATTTGGAAAAAGAGTTTACGAAAAAATATAATTTAAAAGAGTGCATAATAATAAAAACCCACGCAGAACAAACAGAAACATTAAAAGAATTATCAAATCAGCTTTCCAATCTGCTTGACAGGATTGTGGAAAACAGCACATTTATTGGTGTTGGGTGGGGCAATACTCTGGAAACCGTATCAAAATATATGGAAGTCAAAGAAAAAAAAGATATCAGGGTTACCCCTTTAATTGGAGGATATGGCAAATTTTCTGAAGGTGCACATTCCAACAATATAGCAAGAATAATAGCTGAGAAGTTTAGTGGAACCAGTTATGTTATTAATATACCTGCTTCATTTGATACAAAAGAAATAAAAGAATCCATCCTTGCAGACAGTATGGGCAAGGAGATAATCAAACGTACAAAAATGGTGGATTTGGCTGTGCTTTGCATGAGCGATTTAAGTAAAATGAGCAGCCTGTATGACAAAGGGCAGCTTAATGATGAAGATATTAATTATCTAAGCAAATTGGGAGTTATAGGAGACATAAATTATATATTTGTTGACAAAAACGGTAATTTTGTTCCCAATGAGATTAGTGACAGAACTACAAATATTTTTCCTATTGCGCTAATGAAATCAGTTAAAAATGTCTTAGGAATTGCTTTTGGAACCAGAAAAGCAATTATACTGAATGCCGTCTTAAAGGGAGGTTTGGTTAATATTCTTTTAACAGATTCAGAAGCCGCAAATAAAATTTTAGAGCTGGAAAGTATCGAAAATTGATAACGCTCTTTCTAAATACGGACCATGCACAAACTTTTGTCAGTTATTTGTTTTGCTGATTAATTTTTGTGTTGCTAAATTGCCGTAATAACCTTACTTATATAAATTATTTGGCCTGATATAAAAATAATTCATTTTCTCTTTGTTTTTTAAATTTCTAAATATAATTGTTTTGCTGTAATAAGATATTATGGGTTTTAGATGCCCGCCAGTGGCATAAACACCTAGTATGTATAATCCACGCTTTTAATTTTTAAAAGTTTCATTAATTAAATATAAAAAACAATAAAAAAATGCAAAAGTTTTGAGGTTTAATTGAAAAATATGGAAAATAGCAAAATCAACAAAAAGTATTTGTTATGTATTGATAATGGTCTGAGTGTTGGGAAAGCAGCCCTTATTGACACATCCGGTATTATTGCAGGTATTTCATCTTTTAAAAATGAGATAATAAATGATGGATGTTACAGCGAAATAGACATGAAATTATTTTATCAAAAAACCGCAGATGCCATTAAAGATCTTATAAAGAATTCAGGCATCAGTTCCTCGCAGATAATATCAGTAGCAAATAGCGGCCATGGCGCCGGAATTTACCTGATAGACAGTGGCGGCAATCCTGTCAGAAATGCAATAACTTCTATGGATTCGAGGAGCGAAACTCTGATTGGCAAATGGGCAGAAGAGGGCATAGACAATTACTCAAAGACTTATACGAATATGTGGAACGGACAGGCCATTCCTCTTCTTTGCTGGTTAAAAGAAAACGAGAGAGAAAATTATGACCGTATAGCCAATATACTATTTTGCAAGGACTGGATAAAGTATAGACTTACAGGAGAGTGCTCCACAGATTTTACAGATGCAAGCAACGCAGGTGTTATAAATCTGAATATAAAAAATTATGACAGAGATCTCTATCAGCTCTATGGAATAGAAGAAATCTTTGAAAAATTGCCCCGGTTAAATAAAAGCGAAGAAATAATTGGCCATATTACCCCAGAGGCAGCTGCCGAAACTGGTTTGAATGCAGGCACACCGGTAACCGCTGGTATGGTTGATTTTATCGCCTGCTTTCTTGGAAGCGGACTTCATGACAATAGTGCTTATTCCATTGTTTCTGGTACCTGGAGCATCAATTCTGCAGTAAAAACAAATTTGTCTATTAGTCCTGATATAATGGGAACTCTTTTATTTGCTGACAATAAAAATTTTTTAGTAATGGAGCCCAGCCCTACTTCAGCCGTAAACCTTGAATGGTTTTTAAATGAGGTGCTGGAAAAACTTGGACTCAAGCTGGATCGCAAGCAGGTATATAAAAAAATTGATGAAGAAATCTTAAAATTAGATTTTAGCAAGTCAAACATATTATATTTTCCTTTTATATACAGGTCAAAGCTGTCAAAAAAAATGGAAGGGGCTATTGTTGGATTTAACGCATCACACAATGTTTACAACCTTATTTATTCCATATATGAAGGAGTAGTTTTTGCCCACCTTATTCATATAAATAATCTCAAAAAAGCAGGGGTAGACTGCAGTAAGGCTGTTATTTCAGGCGGTGCTACTAATAGTAATTTATGGTGCCAGATATTTTCCGATATATTAAACACAGAAGTAATGACCACCTCTACCAAAGAGGTTGGAGTTCTTGGGCTGGCAATTGGACAGGCAGTCGGCATAGGTATTTTTAAAAATATTAAAGAAGCTATTGACAGTATGGTCACCGTAAAAGCTGTTTACAGGCCAGATCCTGTAAAAAACAGTTTGTATATGGAAAGATTTAAAGAATTCGAAAGAATAATGCAATTACTTGATAAATAAACGCAAAAATATTGCAACAGAGGATTATTGCGCTAATTATAATTTACTATTGATTTTATAAAATGCGGTGGATTTTTAGTGACTGAATTAAAAAATGAAAATATTTCTATAGGGCTTTATGAAAAGGCACTTCCTAAGGGTCTGTCCTGGGAGGAAAGACTTGTTTTTGCTCGAGATGCCGGCTACAGTTTCATGGAAATATCCATTGATGAAACTGATGAGCGCATTGAGAGACTTAAATGGGACAAAGTTAAAAAGAAAAACTTAAAGGAAATCACTGAAAATGCAGGAATTCCAATATTGACCATGTGTTTAAGTGCAAACAGGAGATTTCCAGTTGGAAGTTCCTTTGAAAAAATTCAGAAAAAAGGAATGGAAATTATTTCAGATGCAATATGGTTTGCATTTCACATGGGTATCAGGGTTGTCCAGCTTGCCGGCTATGACGTGGCAGTTGGGGAAAAAAGCACCGAACTTTCAAGAAGCATTTTTTGCTCAAACATTAAAAAAAGCGTAAATCTTGCATCCTCTCTTGGTGTAATGCTCGCCATAGAGAATGTAGAAAGTGAACTTGCAGACTCACTTGATAAAATAATGCACTATATAAAAGAAATAGATTCTCCCTGGCTGCAGATTTATCCTGATTTTGGAAATCTTAAATCCATGGGCTATGAATTTGAAAAACAGATAAAATCATACGGCGGTCATATTGTCGCAGTACATGTAAAAGATACACTGCCGGGTATTTTTCGTAATATTGCTTTTAGCGAAGGAACTGTTGATTTTTTATCTGCATTTAATACCTTAAAAAGTATTGGTTTTAACGGTCCTTTCCTTCTTGAGATGTGGACTGATTCCAAAAAAGACAATTATGAAATAATTAGATTTTCAAGGGAATGGATTGTGCAGCAAATGAAAGCAGCAGGATATTAGCATAATTAAAACAGGAAATAATCAGGGAAAAGATGTTTTTATGCAGTCAGTCCCCTGGTTTATATCATTTTAGTAACTGCTTCCTGTCAGCTTTTAGTTCTGCTAAAATGCCTGGAAATTTTTGACATCTTAAAAAAATATGCAAGATATTAATTTATTGTAATTATTATAAAGAAAAGGAAAGTGAAAAAGAAAATGTATGAAAAGGAAAAACAGGAAATAATACAGGCTGCATTGCATTTAAAAGAATACCGGCTTATAGCTCTTTCCGGGGGCAATGTCAGTGTCAGGACTCCAGAAGGCAATATAATTGTAACTCCTTCCGGTATGCTTTATGAGACAATGGTAATTGATGATATCGTTGTGCTGGATAAAGACGGAAAAGTTATAGAGGGAAAAAGAAAAGTCTCAGTAGACACAGAAGCAATTCTTTATATTCTAAAAAATATGCCTGAGGTAAATGCAGTAATACATACACATCAGGTCTATGCTTCAGCAGTAGGATTAGTGGAGGATGTTCTGCCTGCTGCAGTTACAACGCTTCCTAATGCATGTCTGGGGCCCATAAATGTTGCGCCCTTTAGCTCTGCTGCAAGCCTTGAAATGGGAATTGTTGCAGTTAAATACATGAACAATAAAAGAGCGGTTATCTTAAAAAATCATGGTGTTATTACTGTTGGAGGAACATTGAAAGAGGCTCTGTATTCAGCCGTTTATCTGGAAGATGCTGCAAAGACATATATAATGGCAAAATCAATTGGCGTTCCGACAATTCTTACTGAAGAGCAGGTAGAAGAAGCAGTTGGGAAATTTAAACCAGGTGCCTATGGACAGCATTAATAAGTAAGATAGCTGAACTCTATTAACAATTAAGCCCATATCCATGTCAACTTCATGGATATGGGCTTAATTAATATTTATAACTATTCCGCCCTTACTGTTTTAATCATTAAAACAAAGGCAGAAAAATTATTATTTTATATCCTGTAACCTTCCTTGATCATATCTATGTTTACGTTTTTACAATCATCAATCAAAAATATTTTTCCAAGAGTCAGTACCATTATCTTGTCAGCGATCTCAAGTGCTTTTGAAGCATTCTGCTCAGATAAAATAACAGCTACATTTTTTTTCTCATGAATCTCTTTAACTTTTTTGAAAAAGCTGTCAACATATTTTGGAGACAGCCCTGAGGTTGGCTCATCAAGCAGTATAAGTTCCGGATCCTGCATAAGGGCACGTCCTACTGCAACCATCTGAGCCTCACCACCACTAAGGCTTCCTGCTTTCTGATTGAGCCTTTGATAAATATCCGGAAAGACATCAAATACTTCATCCATCCTATCCTTTACTGGTCTCTTGCCAAGCAGTCCGCCTATAGAAAGGTTTTCCTTAACAGTCAGTTTTGAAAATATATGTCCTTCCTGTGGCACAAAAGCCAGACCCCTAGCGGATACCTGGAAAGGAGTAAGATTTGAGATATTTTCATCTTTAAAATAGATCTCTCCTGTTTTAAGACGCAATACCTTTGCAATTGTCTTCATAAGGGTACTTTTACCAGCACCATTAGCACCAAGTATGGCGTAAATCTCATGTTTGACTTCAAAATCAAGGCCTTGAAGTATGGTCACTTCACCATATCCGCTTCTGATATCCTTTACTTTAAGCATCGCCTTCCCCCATATATTTTTTAACAACTGTTTTATTTTTCCTTACTTCATCAGGAGGACCCTGTATAAGTATCTCCCCTTCTGCCATAAAATACACATTCTCACAAGCACCCCAAATAAGATCAAGGTTATGCTCTACAATAAGAATTGACATACCTTCTTCAACAGTTTTTTTCCTCATAAGTGCTATAACCATATCTGTCTGATCCTGAGGAAGTCCTGATGTAGGTTCGTCCATAAGAAGAAATCTAGGTTTAAGCATAAGGCACCTGATAATATCCAGCAGCTTTTTTTCTCCGGCAGAAAGTGCATGGCCGTCCGGGTTTTCAAAGTGGAAGTAATCAAGATATTTTTGTATCTCCTCTTCTGCAGCTTTCCTTAATCTTTTTTCACTGAAAACAGCATAAAATCGTAAGGCTTTGAAAATCCTGAATTATCTGGTTTGTTCTTACCATGCCAAGTCTGGCAATCTCATCAAAGCTTTTTCTTGAAATATCTATTTCACTGTCTTTTGGATAATATAAAATCTGGCCGGTATCCATTTTTAACTTGTGCGAGATAAGGTTGATCAGAGTAGTTTTTCCTGCTCCGTTGGGACCTATTAATCCTTCGATGCCATACGTACCCAAAGTCAGGTCTTTTATGTCAACTACCTTTCTTCCCCCGAATCTTTTAATTATATTTTTTAGGTGAAGTTTTTTATCCTGCAAGTCTTAACCTTCCTTTTTTTCAAATTTGCTGATGTTTTTAATATTTATACTTCTATTTTTATCTCCAAGTATGCCAGAAGGCCTAAACATTAGAACAAGAACAAGAACAAGTCCATATAGGAAGTATTTGGAATTATAAAGCATGCCGGCATATTGAGATGGAATAGGCACTACAGTCTCTAAAATAATATCAAATAATCCGACAGTAGCCACTATTCCTACCAGCCCGCCAAACACCCTTTTTCTTGCTCCTAAAAGCAAGGCTATCCAGAGCGTAAAGGTAATATCCGGGCCAATATATTTTGGAAACACAAAGTTGTACACAGGTACAGATATTGCTCCAAAAAATCCTACCAGCGCAGATGTAAATGTAAAAAATATCAGTTTCTGACGAAAAGTGGGCTTGCCCAAACTTCGTGCAAGCGGCTCATTATCCTGAATGCTTAGAAGCAGTCTGCCATACGGCGACCTGTGAAGTCTGCTCGCGTAATACATTACAGCAATTGTAAATAATAGAATTATTAAAAAATATGCCAATTTGGTGTATATTCCAAAATCAAATGGAAACTTTACGGGGCCATAACCCATTACACCTTTTGTCAGCCAGCTTTCTGAAACGATCATATCCTCTATAATAACTGAGAAAGCAAGTGTTCCTACCAAAACAGACTGATCGTCAAGATTTAGGAGAATACGGCCAATGCCAAGAGAAATAATACCCGTTAAAACTGTTGCCAGTATCACTGCGAGAACAAACGGGGTATTAAGCTTTACCATAATAATTGCACATGAATACATCCCGAAACCCCAGATACCGGCAATTCCAAAACTAACAATCCCTGTTATGCCAAACTGCATGTGTAAAATGGTAGCAAGAGCTACGAATAATAAAAGGATGGAAAGCATATATATAAAATAACCAGAAAGTAGTTGTTCCATTTTTTACACCTGTACCTTTCTGAATTTTAAAATCGCAATAAAGATTATAAGCAATACCACTGCGCCATATGCAGGCTTCGTTACAAGTGTTACAGCCGTAGTGATTATTCCAACTCCTGCACCTGCAATCAAAGCTCCCCTGACATTTCCTACTCTTCCGATAATTGCTACCAGTAATATGGTTAATATCATGTTCCAGCCTATTCCGGAGTGAACCCAGGTAAATACACCTGTAAAAATACCTGCAAGACCCCCTGCAAATCCTGAAAGGAACCAGACAAGGACTGATACTTTTATAGGGTTAATACCGGCTATAGTTGCAAGTTCTTCATTGTCAGATAGAGCCCTCATGATTTGGCCATAATTGGTTTTGTACATAAATAAGTACAAACCTAATGCTATAATCAGTGCCAGTCCGAGACAAATCAGCTGAGTGCTGGTTATTCCCATGCCAAACAATGTTAAGTAATAAGTTTTGCCAACATTAAAATAAAAAAGGTTACTGCCATAAATCAAATTAATCCCAAATCTTAAAACAAAAGATACTCCGACAGAGAGTATTATCATTTCTGACTTACCCATTCCTCGCCGCATGGCAGGTCTGAATACAACAAGATAAGTAATGACACTTATAACTCCTGCTAATACAGAGGCAGGGATTAT
>Ga0247841_10010425_pt1 | contig 12656 bp, 12 predicted proteins | sample LaCruzMarch2015__2_FD_192410 | JGI IMG/M metagenome (GOLD analysis project Ga0247841, IMG submission 192410) | Freshwater microbial communities from meromictic Lake La Cruz, Castile-La Mancha, Spain - LaCruzMarch2015_18m | ecosystem: Environmental > Aquatic > Freshwater > Lake | place: Spain... | reverse complement strand
GATAGAGCTGAATGGCGCAAAGATATTACTGATCAGACTGCCAAGCGTAAATCCTATAACCTTCCAAAAGTATTAAAGGCATTTACTATGATGGCTACAATGTACAAGCATAAGTCAGCTGTAGCAGTCAGTATGAAATCAGCCTATAACTTCCTGATGTCTACAACCGAACCTGTTAGCGGTGGTCAGAAAAAAGCTGTCAAGTCCGGTGGCCGGCAGAACACAATCGAGTCTGTTGAAAACTTCTTACAGAATGCTTTCGGATATAGTACTAAAAGCACAGATAAAGAAGCCGATCAGGTAAAGAGGCATACAGGCACACTTAATACTCCGGAAGAAAAAGAAGCCATTGCTCAGTTAATGGTTCTTAAAAACCAGAATGAGAAAGCGTTTGAAGATAAATCTATCACGTTTGCTGATTACGCAAATCGAAGGGATGCTATTGACAGACAAATTAATAGTATGAGTTATAATATTTCCAAGCGTGGTATAGGAGATATGGTAGTCAGATATTGTCAGATTACTAACATGGGTTGGAATCTAAACTCTGCGATTGCAAACGTTGGGTTTGGGTTTATATCGAATATGATTGAAGCTTCTGACGGACGCTTATTTACAATAGAAGATATGCGTAAAGCAATACGCTTGACTTTATCTACTACGGGCGCACGTGGATTACGTTCAAGTATGGGTATGGATAATTATGCCGGTCGCAAAATACATAACCTTGCAGAAAAGTTTGACTTGCTTAAAGAATCTCGTAACGAGTTTTATTCACGTGCTAAGAACCAGACATGGACAGACGATCTTGGTAAAGCATCTAAATATCTTAAACCTTACGAGATGCAGTCCAGTGGTGAATACTTTAACCAAGTACCGATAATGATTTCTATGCTGCTGCATGAACAAATTACTTCTAAAGATGATAAAATTGTAAACTTATGGGAAGCTCTTGATGATAAAGGTAATCTACTTGAGGCTTTTAAAACTGAGGCTAACGAACAGGAGTTTGGTAGTATGGCTACAGGTAAAAGATTACGCGATCTTAAGTCGCAGATGGATGAAGTGATCCAGTTTGCTCACGGTAATTACGACAGGCTCAATTCTCCCATTATGGTTAGCAATACAGTATTCGGAAAGATGGCTGTACAGTTTCGTATATGGGCGCTTATGGGATTCTATTCACGCTTTGGGGAAGAAAAACCATATCGGGTTAGTGGCATTGTGCGTAAAGGTCGTTACCGTAGCTACACAAAAGGCACGCTTGGTTCCGGTCTTGGTGCAGCAGGTACAGTAATGGGAGCTGCGTTTGGTCCGCTTGGAATGCTTGTAGGAGCTGGTATAGGTACAGGTCTTGGTGTACTCGGTGGTATGGTTGCACATAAATACTCCGGTAGTGCAGAGTATGAAACAGGTATGAGTAGCATGCAAGAAGCTTGGCTGATGAGTAAAATGCTACTTCGTAAAATGGTTCCATTCAAAGGTGCGTTTGGTATGAAGTCAGGCGGTGAAGCGTTTGATCAGGCTGGTTTCTCCGAAGTAGACGCTGCGAACCTGCGTAGAAATTTACAAGAACTTGTTTTATTAGTTGGTATTAACACACTTGGTTTAATTCTATCCTACGGTCTTAAACTATTACCAGATGATGATGAAGCAAAACTTTCAGATACTGCAAGAGGCATTGCTTACAGCAAATCATCTTTCTTCTTGTTAATCAACCTTATGAGTCGTTTGCAGACTGACGTCATGTTTTATACAGACCCAATGCAAATGCAAAAACTAAATAAGAACTTCTTACCAATCTTCAGTTTTATCGATGATCTCGGTGGACTGATAGTAGCTATTCAAAAATCGTGGAGTGGTGACGATATGGTTCTCAGCGGACCGTTCAAAGGACAATATCGCATATCATCTTCAGCAATGAAGCTTATACCATTCTCTAAACAGATACAACGTTACACTAAGTCTATCACAAGTAAATGGAGTACTACTCAATGGCTTGTTGATACTATTGAAGCCAAAGAAAAGAAACGTGAACAGATACTTCGCAGACAGTTAAAAATTGCCGAAGAAGAGTCAGCAAGAGAACAAGCTATTGCAAACGAATAATCAAGAAAGGAAAAAGGGGGTTATAGCGATTGTAAGTCACTATAACCTCCTGTGAATGTACCGTTTCATAATTAGTCAAAAAAGTCGTTATCCGAAGTATCTATTGCAAACAGCATTGCAATAAGAATAAGTCCTGATACTACCCAAACAATAAAAGCTGCAAACGGTAGCCAGAACGGACAGGTGATCCACCACCAAGACCAGTCGATAACATGCCAGACCTTTAATGAAATAAGCACAAGTCCTATTATCAACAATGCTATAAATACAGACCAAGTTTTAATCTCTGTTTTCGTAATTAATTCTCCCTTATCCATTTAATACGTTCACGTCCCCAACAAGTATCAAGTAAAGCCTGTAAGCTGTCGTTTCTATCTTTCTCTTTGTAGTATGCAGGACCGACAACGATGTTCATAAATAAGGATAGTACACATACTATTATCAGCAGAAACAGACAGGCGAATTTAAAAGTTTGCTTTTTCATACTTCGTTTGTTAAAGGATATGACCAGAAAGCTGCTGGTACAAGAGCCAAACAAGCAGTCTCAGCGTGTTTTCCCATAGTCACCAAAAAGTAATCCCACACCATACTTTGTTCGTCAGGGTTCAACTCCATTGAAGAAAGTTTTAAGGCTCTGCGTGTTGAATAGAATCGTCCTACTGCGTAGCAAAAATTATCAAGTTTTGAGCATCTGCTTGGTGCTTTGTGTATTATCTCTCTGATTGTTAGATGACAAGTTGTCATACCGCCGCGTACTTTATTTTTCTTTCTCTGGTGATGCCAGTCAATCCTGACTGTTTTACCAGTTGATATTGTTATTTCCATTGCTGAGTAATTAAGTTGATGAAGATTGGGTAAGAGAATCAGGTCCGTGACCAAAAAGTATGTTTTTGATATGCAACCTATCTAGTAAGGCTAACCCTAAATGTACAGGGCTGGTAGAATTGAGTGAGTATCCATCCTTATATTGCACTTCTCTGTGCGTTCCTTTACTTTCTAAGAATTGATCTATGTGATTAAAAACAAGTGTTGTTCCAACAGAAGTGAGCTTGTTCTTTATATACTCGTCTTTCTGTATAGCATACTCAAGCCAAGAAATGTCAAGTGCACCTGTTCTAAAGTTACCCTGGTACTTATGTTTGATATTAGTCTCATCGTCCGTATTGCTTAATTTGAGTTTTCTCTCGTCGGACATAGGACCGTTACCATGACGTGTAGCATAGGCACGTGTTACAAGAAATAAACCAATGTCTTTTGGAAAATGTGTGTGCATCCAATCAGCCCCCCAACCTCTGTGTTTCAACTGATTTTCTAAACTGGTCACAATCTGTAAGATATTAACAGTTCCTGTACTTGCTGGTGTAACATTTGGATAAAACCCAAAGTTCTGGTCAAGTAGTAGTCCTTGAGAACCTTCAAAAATTAGAATCCTGTCATCTTCAACAGCCTCTGGTAATGCATTTATAGTTGACATACTTACATATTTGATTGACCCACTTGCTATTAAAGTACAACAGTCCAAAAACATGTCAACATCGGCTTTCATAATCTTTGTTATCCCAAGATGAAGTTCTGTTCTGTAGTACTGTTCAAGAATAGCAAGTTTTACTTTCAGTATGGTTGGATAGAATATATCCTCGAACAATAGTGAGTAGTTACTACTCTCTCTCTTGTAAGTAGCATTCACTCCTACTCCACAACTACCGTTTGCAAGTGTGAAGCTGTGGTTCATGTTGAAATATTTCTCATAAGGAGTTGTTACAGGACACTTCGGATGAACATAAAGTGTAGGACGTATGCCTTTGCTTTCAAGTACACCGGCTTCAGTCACTATACCAAGAGGATCGACTGTGCAGAACTCTGACCAATAGGTTGGAACACCACGCAGCGTTCCCGAACCGAAGTTCGAGAACACGTGCTTGATGTTCTTCTCACGACTAATGACTGTATGTCCAACCTGATGTCCGCCAGAGTATCGAATAACGATAGACTTTAGATTCCGAGCGCAAAGATAATCAACGGTTTTACCCTTACCTTCGTCACCGAACCCAAGTCCGACTACGGCCTTGAAGTTCATAATTATAGCATTGGTATTGACGACGGTTTTACTTTAGCGTCGATAACTTCAGGAACGAATGGTTGATCGGTTGCGACATTAGGAACTTTCAACGTTGACAGGATTTTACCAACAATGGCTTTTGCAACTTCATCATGATGTTTGATCTCAATGAGATTGTCTGACATCAACTGTTTCCATCCATCAACTGTTTTCTTACGGCTACCTGCGCTAGTCTCACTGATATGCAGATGGAATACTTCATAAGTCTCTCTGGCTTTTGTAAGTAATTCTGGTGCTTTGAGTGCTGCCTGTACATCAGCATCCATGATACCTTTAATTGTATCCTTTGGGATAACTTTAAGTGTTGGTTCATCACCAATTGTAAAGAGAAAACCTTTCTGTTTACGTTTCTCAAAGCAATCGATCAATGTGTGGTTTCCAGCGAAGTACCACGCAAATAGGTAGCTCTCACCTGCATTTCCACCACCACCGCCTTCAAGAAATACTGTTGTCAACCATTTGTCAAGTTCAGCGTCTCCGGATTCAAATTGGGCAACCTGCAAAGGCGAAGTGTCGCACTCGTGATCTCCGATTGCAAGAAACAGAATCTGTGGGTCTTTGATACCACGACTGATCAATGTCTCCATGATTGTAGGTAATCCATCTTTCACAAGACTGTGCGGTACTGTTCCCATAGAACCTGTTACATCAAGAGCAATGATGATTGCAAGTGAGTTTGGATGATTTTCAGAATCTCTCGACTCTCTGATCTTGATACCAAACGGATTCATCGCATTGTTAATGCTCTTACTGGTAAATATCTGTTCTACCGGAGCAGTATAATACGCAGATGTCATTGCACGTTCAGTCCTGCTAACACTTGAATAGATCGGGTTTCCCATTAATCTATCTCCTTCACACCGTAAGTTTTACCAAACAGGAAATTATACTGGCGTTTCGCAAGATTGAGGGCAATCTCTTTGTTGCGAATTTCCACGCCAATATTGAGGTCGGTTTCCACGAATTTGCGGGAGTCGAACTCTTCTGCAAGCATCAGGCTGATTGCACTTGTTGGTGACAGATCAAGCATGTTGTCGCGTGTGCGTTTCAGACGCTTGATTTCAATCTCAAGGTCTTCAACTGTACGTTTGTAGACGATCTGTGCGTCCTCTCTGATAGCAACAGCACGATCGTCTTTGATCTGCTTGTTATTGCGTTTTAGTGATGATTCAAAAGCACCGACATTTTCGGCGACTTCGACTGGTTTGTTTGCTTCTTCCATGATTTAATTAATAGTTAGTAAAGTTCTGATTCTTTGAAAATATGATAAGTAATGATTTTATTCGTTGTACCAACTGTTGGTGTGATATTTACAAGATTAAGAGTACCTAAGTATTGCAACTTTGTACTTGTCCCGGTACTTTCGTATTCTTGTAACATCAGTATATTGGTCTTGATCTTTACACGATCAGGATCGCCAATTATGCAAAGATAAGGCTCGCCATTAGCTGGTTTCGTCTTTACTGTTATAAACTCTGAACAAGAAGGTATTGTAAGTTCTTGTCGGTTAAGGTATTGTAGCGGAATATGGAGTATTTGTCTCATAGTTTACCAAGTTATTGTTGCATCTTTTCCATTCATTTCTTCGAGTAACCTGTTTGCAGTACTGAAATGCTTGTTGCCAAACCACATCTTACTATTATGACTTCCGTAGTTCGGCGCTTGAGGATGATCAGTTATGAGTATGTGATGAACAAACGGGTCTATAAACTGCTGAAATACCTGTGCTTTCTTTCCCCATAACATGAAGATAATTCCTGTGTTACGTTCTGCAATTTGAGAAATTACAAATTGTGAAAATCGCTTCCACATTTCTTCATGTGAGTTTGGTTGACCTTCTCTGACAGTCAACGCTGTATTAAGCAAAAGTACACCTTGTTTAGCCCAACGTTGCAAATTGTAATATTCAGGTTTAAGCATGTCGATAGTATTGTTGTAGCAATCGTCTTCTATTTCTATAAGAACATTCTTAAGTGACGGTTGAGGATGAGGAAAGTTACTACAGGAAAGGGCGAGTCCATCCGCTATTCCTTTTGTATGATATGGGTCTTGCAAGAGGATAACAACTTTGATACTATTAAATGGAGTCTCTCTAAACGCTCTGAAAATAGTCTCAAGCTCAGTTGGATACACGTTATATTTAGTCCTTTCGTAAGCCAACATTTTTCCTATATTCTCAAAATCAACTGTTTGAAGAAAAGGAGTAAGCACGCTAAGCCACTCCTTTTCAAAACAGTTAGCTAAACGTTCAGATATTATCATTTCGTTATCGTTATTAGTTCTTTATCAAGATCAATCAGACTGAATAATTCCAGTTCTTTGTCGATAGGACTACCAAGATTTAATTCTAACTGTTTTCGACGATTCTCGGTTTTATAAAGGATTCCACCGAGTACGTCGTCTTTTGTTTGGTTATGAAACCTAAGTATCCCCTCTTTCAGAACAGGGCTGATCATCGAATATTGCCCATCAACTATTCGCTGAAGATTGGTGTTGTTTCGTATCGAGCCGGTTGTAAATACATTTAGCTCAGTTTCGTAATCAAGATCATACGTATAGAGATATTCTTTACGGCACATTAATTTCTTCTCAAAAGACAGAAATGCTTGTTCCGGTATGAAACGATATGCAAGACCTATCTTCGGATCGTCGTTGTGAAAATCTTTAACAAGATAGGCGTTTATAAAATACTTATCCCAAGAGAACCACTTGCGGTCATATCCTAACATCGGTGGAAGAAAGAAACTGCAAGTAGTTCTGGAATGAGTTTTTAAACGGTATTTCATGCTATCAACCGCTGTAATCTGTGTTATCTTATAACTAATGTTGCGTCCATCTCCTATATCAAATATTATCTCATTAAAATTATTATTTGAGCATAGATAGAAGTCTTTTGGTTCTCCGATAGATAACTCTATTATATCCCGCCCATTACTACGCTTTTCAATAATCATTGCGTTGTTTGTAACGAGATTTACAGTGGTGGCATTGATAGCTTCAAGAAGTATCGTTTTATCACCGTTCTTAATTACCCTTCTGGTGATCATAATACTTTGGTAGTATGGTCTTTAATAAAAATGTGATTAATAAGATAATACTCTTCGGGAGTATAGTCAAATATATCATGCTCGTAATGCCAGTAATAATCTCCAATTAACTCTAATACACCTTTGTAACGTATTCCTGTAGCTGATGTCCAACCAAGCAGTCCTTGTTCAAAACATCCTACAGGGATAACTGTCGTCGGAAAACGTTCACTACCAAGAATGAAATAGAAGTTTACGGGTTGCTTTGTCAGCAATTTATAGAATAGCGTATACAGAGTTGATTGAATGTAGTATTTATACTTGAAGAAGTAGTTTGGTACAAAGTTCTTTGGAGCATCGGAAATAATCTTGAGATCGTGTATATCAATTCCAAGAGCATGTTCTACCACAATATCCGGTTTTATCTTGATGTGGAAATAATCTATTGGAGGTAATTTTTCTTTAGGTACACCTAGTTGCACAAGCATCTCTCTTGTTACTTGCATAGTTTGGCACGCCTGATAGTTTATTCTGAGTGCCTGAACACCAGCAAAATCAAGGTATTTTGGTACTGAAACAGAACCTTCTCCGTTAAGTAGATAGCAAACTCCTGCGAAATCAGTAGTTAGTAGTTTATTAGCGTGTAAATCAGCGGTAGCAAGCATAGATGCTGGCACAATAGTCTTATCTCCTGCACCAAGAATTGCTTTTATATACGGTAAAGCTTTATCTTTAAAGTGCTGAATAGTAGTATCTCTCTTATAGTTGGTATTCCAACCAACTATTTGCTGTGCTTTAATAACCAATTCTTCGTTTAATTCTTCTGTACCTATAGGAGACAAGAGGGAAGGTGGGATAAGGTTGTTTAAATAATAATCAATCATTTGTCCCATCTTATCTCCCGGCTTCTCTATGTTTATAATATGAAATCTGGACTCAAGTTCGTTGGGAGTGAATAGTTTGCAATCTACCAACGAGCCTAAGTCCATACCATCCGTTGTTTCTCTTTGTGGGTTTATAAGCGTTCTCGGATCATCAACCATACTTGATAATGTGCTGTAATTAACAGCATTATAAGCACGATAGTCTTCTGCTTTTAACTTAATTATTTCTGGCATTTATAATGGTTGAATGTTTAATTCTACTCTAAGTCTTTTGACTATCTCTGTAGATAGAACAGACTTAATTTTTAAGGGGGATGTTCCTTCAACGAACGTTCTTTCCGGCTTAAAGAAGGTCCCAAATATATTACTTACGGGAATAATATCGTAACCTTGTATTAGAAACGATCTGATTATGTCATATATGTAAGTAGAAAAATCCCTGCGTGTAGCATTGGATAAGTACGATAAAAAACTATCGTCTATAAGTAGTATAAATAACTGATTTAATTCTTCAGTTGTAAGTGTATTCAAGTCTTGTCGTAAAAGCAGTTCAAGTTTAGAAGAATTGATTACTACCATCATTAGAATCTGAGGAATAGACTGCATAAAGTCAGCTAATGTGACAGTATAAGCAGACATATTCTCCATTCGCATGCCTATGAGGATACCATTAGCGCTAATAACAGCTGTACCAAAAGAGTTCATATTTATCGGATAAGCTCTTACGTGAGAGCTTTCATATCTGTATTTTATCTGGCCGGAAAGAAAATTGTCTTTTACAATCTTAGCGGAAGTAAAGGCACGTCTGGTAAATTGTATAGTCAACTCTTGTACCATATAAGGCTTTTCTTTAAGTATCACTTTTACCCAATCATCACCTATCGTGTTCCATATTTCGTCATTAGTTAAGCTCTCAGTTACAAAAGCAGCTTCGTTTACAAAATTAGAAAATGCAGGATTATTAACATTTGGGTAAGGTCGGCATAAACTTTTATACATAAATAGTGGTATGTAGTCTGTGCGTTTATTTTCAAATGTAACATATGTTTTTCTTCCAGTAGTATATCTGTTAGTAGAGTACTTACAAAGAAAGTCTTTAAAAGAGCTTAACGGTATAAGTTTACTTTCGGTACTCATGGCTCAACCTGTTGTGTCATTAAGAATCCTTCGTCTTTTATACAGAAAGGTAAATCCCGCAGATCATCGGCACGATTTGCTACAAAACAATTAATAAGTTTTGTCATAGTATAAGCGATACCTGCCCCGAAATGGCTGGTTTGCTTGTTAGTGCAAATATCGTCAGGTACTTCATTGTCTTTGTACATAGTCTGAGAATAACGTTCGACAGTCTCTTCTGTAACAGCATAAACTGTAAACTGTTCAGCATTAAGTCGTCCGTCAACAAGCATGATCGGTAAACGCAGGCTTGGATTTGCCTTATTTTGCTCAAGAACCTTTTTCCAATCATCGAAAATCTGCTGACGGACTTCCATGCTGTCAACACATACAGCGATAATATCTATGGAATCGAAGAAATTTGGAGTGTATTTTTCAGTAATAGCCGACGGAACAATTTCACAGAAACTATGTACTGTATTAACAACAGCTTCCGTTTTATATAAGCTTCCTTGTGTGGGCATAAATAGCTGACCGCCTATATTATGAGCTTCTACCCTATCGAAATCAACGAGTATAGTGTTATATCCTGCTCTGTTAAGCAGTAGCGACAACCATGAACCAATTCCTCCGAGACCTATAACGAGTATATTGTAGTCAGGAGCTATCTTAGCCCATGATATATCTTTAAATCGTAATTTATAATTTTCCTGCATAGTACTTAGTTATTAGTGTTTTAGCGTTGAAAAACTGGTGATTGTTCAATATGAAATTTGAAAACTTGGAGGAAAGTTGTCATAAACCTACGCATGGCTACAGTAATCCCAATCGAAATATTCTGATTGGTAAGATAACGAAAGCCTATCATTGTTAGTACATAACAACGTACTGCTGTCATAGGTATATTCTGGTAATCTATAAGATTTGGAACAGCTGTTGCTATGTCTTCGATAATATCAGCGCCCATTTCCCCTGTTGATCCTAAATCGAGTTCTATACCTTCAAGTACATCATCGGCAAACTCTCTTATAGATATCTCAGGTAAAACTACCTCTTCTTCAGACATATGACTTACATGAATGTTAATTGTCTCGTATAATTCACGAAGATTGTCAGGAAGATTATCGTAGTAATCAGCTTCAAGGATTAGCAAGGCTACGACTATACCTTCTGCTACTTTTAATTGGTATTCGTTAACGATTGCTGCTGCCTCCGATACATTGATATTTCTTGGCATCAGATGTAGTAAGTTATCGGATAAGAAGTTTAGGGACGCAGGACCGGAATTAAAGTTAGTAGGCGGTTGATTTAACATTGAATGTGTAAATCTGCTGTCCTGAAAATAATAGTCACGGATGTTACCGTTTTGTCGGTAATAGGAATCATCCTCAACCGGATGTTCAGTAAGACATTTCTTCTTTTCTTCTGTTTTTCTTTCAGAAATTTGTTTGATACGGTTGTCAATAAGCGTAGATAACTGTTCTGGTATAATCGCGTGAGAATAAATGTTCAGGTCTGCTGTAACGAGTACTTTTTCAGCCTCTTTAACTTCAGAAGTAACTTGCGAATCATCTACGTTTTTATGAATCCAGCATTTAGCAACAGTCATGTCTGCAAGAAACGCAAGTTTTGCAACATACCGTGAAGTACTCGATACAATAATTGACACAAAGTACAGGTTCGTGTCTGCGCTATCGGCAAGTTCTTCTAAATCCACTGAACTAAAACCAGCAGACATAGTATGATGGCTATGAATAAAGCCAAGCCGCATCTTTTCTTCATCAGGAGCAGCATCCGGGAACTCTTCAAAAAGTTGCATGGTCTCTCTACCATAGGTTGACTCTGTGAACATTCCGCTACCTATATCATGTAAGAATACATACTCTCCTTGCAATATTAAGGTTGATACGTCTTTCAAATCTCCCTTTAGCAACGAAAATACAAACACGCCTGACCACTCGTTTGAAGGGAATTTACCAAGTAAATAGTCAATTTGTTGCTGTACTCTCTCTGATAGTATTAACGTGCCTCTTTCTTTTAACAAGAAAGTTTTTGGTATTACTTTTTTAGCAGAAATAGTTGGACTAACCAGTTTGGTTTTAACAATTAACTTATTGTCAGTAACGTTGGTGTCAGTAGCATCTGTATTAGAACTATGTTTCTGTGGTTGTGCTTGACGATTGTTTCTCTTGTGTCTCTTACTCATTATTAGAAGTTGTTGAATTAAGTTTGTTTTCATGTGCTATACGCAGTTTATCTTTAAGTGTAGTAATAATTGCGGTATTGTAATAATTCTTTCGGTCTGGTGAGACTGCCGTGCTTGATAATTTGTATATGCACTTACTTGCCGCATTATTAATAATAGCATTGATTTTAGTAGCAGCGTCCGGATGCAGAGAAGAAACAAGTGTTGTTACATCAGGTATAGTGCCGTTTTCCACTCTGTAATATATATCACGCTTCCTAAAATTAAGCACTATATGTTTAGCTTCGTTTATCTTAGTTACATCTGTTTCGGTAGGTATGTCATCTATAGTCCCTACTATGTTAGGATTTACAGGGTCTTTGTATAATTTAAGACGCGGCTGAATAGCAAACATTTTATCTAAGAACTCTTTATCATCCACATTTATCCCTAACTTAAAATTTTCAGGAGTAACCAGAACTGAGATATTTGATAAGCTGCTATTGTGTCGTAAATATTCTTTAAACGCATCAAGTAAGATGTTCTCATTATAAGATGTTTGGTTTAGCATGCTCAATTGTGTTATACGATAAGACGAAATATCACTGGAGTTTTCTGATCCTGCATAACTAGCAATCGATACTAACAGCATACAGGCGATAGAAAAACTCAGCTCGTTTTCTAATAGCAAGCCTTTTAACATAGCGAGATCGGACTCTCCAATACAACAATTAGTCCAATCATGCCTAGCAAAGTCATATACCAGACTAACGTGTGGTAGTATAAAGCCCTTGATATGTTCATTTACTGTCTTCTTTGCTCTTTTCCAACACACACCATAAGTAAATACTGGAATAGTTTGTTTACTTCTTTCATCGTTAAGGCTAAACACATTGATTGCTTCATTCCTAATGAGTATAATTTTGCAGTAAAGCTCTTTAACTTTTAATGTATCTCCAAAAGTCGAGACAACATCGATTTCAGGAATGTGTACAACAAACTCTGATTGTTCATTACTGATTTTAGTGTACTCGCATTCTCCTGGATAGATTGTATGAAGCGCTTTAATTAACATTAAATCATAAACAGTGGGAAGTATGTCTTCTGTGAATCCTCTTACAAGAACCGTCGGTAGATCATCTTTAGCCAATGGTAGGTTTTTAATGATATGACGCAAAGCCGTTGTTGTAAATACAGGTAAGGGATAGTCTTCCAGA
>Ga0247841_10010424_pt1 | contig 12657 bp, 15 predicted proteins | sample LaCruzMarch2015__2_FD_192410 | JGI IMG/M metagenome (GOLD analysis project Ga0247841, IMG submission 192410) | Freshwater microbial communities from meromictic Lake La Cruz, Castile-La Mancha, Spain - LaCruzMarch2015_18m | ecosystem: Environmental > Aquatic > Freshwater > Lake | place: Spain... | reverse complement strand
AATATGCATCCGCCATAATCCCATACTGCAATAACTGTGTAGGTTTAGGGTCAATATTCGCGCCGACATCAATGATCAAAGTATTACCTTTTAAAGAAGGGGTAACAATGCCAATACCTGCCCGCTCAATCCCCGGCAGTAGCCTTAGCTCTAAAGTCGCCCCGCAAACTACCGCCCCGGTATTGCCAGCGCTGAAAAAAGCATCTGCCTTGCCTTCTTTAACTAAGCTTAAACCGATAACGATCGAGGAATTTCTTTTTCTCCGGATGCTGTTTGCCGCCGGCTCACACATCTCAATCGCCTCAGTAGCATGTTGTATACTAATGCGATTACCGGTATATTTAGCTTTCTTTAAAAGAGCTTGAATTCTTGGCTGATCACCAACCAAGATAATCTCCAAATCATACTCTTTTACTGCCGCCAAACTACCCTGAACCACTACCTCGGGGGCATGATCTCCGCCCATGGCATCAACGACTATTCTCATCAAAGACCTTTCCTCTTAATTATTAGCGAGACTTTTTCTTTTTTTCTTTTACCTTGATTTCCATGACCTGACGGCCATCATAATATCCGCAGACCAAACAAACCTTATGTGGAAGTTTTAATTGCTTGCATTGCGGGCAAGGAGTTAAAGTCGTTACTTTAATCTTCCAATGTGTACGGCGTTTTCGGCCGCGCGTTACTGAATGCTTTCGTTTAGGTAGAGCCACAGTTACATCCTCCTTCGTTTTTGTTTTTACCGCATTTTAAACAAAGACCTTTGCAGCTTAAACTGCATAAAGGCTTAATGGGGTAATCTAATATAATTTCTTCTCTGATACTCGGTGCTAAATCAATAAAAACATCGCTACTTTCTAGGCAATAGCTTAACTGTATGTTTTTATCAAATCTCCATTCAAATTCATTCAAACAACGAGAACAATCGGCAAAAATTACCGCCTGAATATTTAAATCTATCGAAAGCGCGTTAGTAATCCGGGTTATCCGCGCCGCCAACTTCACCGGAGCGCGAAACTTTATAAGCGCCGTCTCTAAATCCAACTCCGCGGAATTTATCTCTTCTTCTAAATACAGGCCATCTGCCGGAACCTGGTTGATCGTTATCTTCACTTTTTCTTGCGCAGTTTTTTCTGTAAAGCTTGCGCCACAAAATCCGGTACAAAACTAGATAAATCAGCACCTAATACCGCGGCTTCTTTAATAAGTTTGGCGGAAAGATAGCTATAAGATTCATGCGGCATCAGAAAAATCGTCTCAATATCACTAGCCAGTTTACGATTGGTTAAGGCCATCTGAAACTCATACTCAAAATCCGAGAGCATACGCACTCCCCGAACCAATACTTTAGCTTTTATTTTATGCGCGAAATCCACCACCAAACCATCAAAATGCGTAACGGTAACTCCATCCATACCGGTAATCGCCTGCTTAAGCATGGACATTCTTTGCTGGACACTAAAAACCGGTTTTTTATGCGGATTATGCGCCACCGCGACAATAACATCGGAAAAAATTTCACGCGCGCGGCAAATCAAATCAATATGCCCGTTAGTTACCGGATCAAATGTCCCTGGATATAAAGCAATTTGGCACATTTTACTCTTTCTTTCTAAAAATCGAAAGCCAAGTATCGCCGTACTTAGCTTCTTTGATTAAACTGAATTTTAAACCATCCTTAGGCAACTGTTCCAGCTTAGAATGCTGTACCACGATTAAACCATTGGGCGACAATATATCATAACCCTCTAGAGTTTGCAAGATTTTTTTTGCTAAAGGTTGCGCAGTATTGGCCTCTTGTTCCGAGCGATGCCCAGAAGCCAATACTTTATAATACGGCGGATCAATAAATATAATATCAAAGCTTTTTTTATCTAAACTAAGCAGTTTAACTGCTTTTTCTGCTTCCAAATAATATAATTTACAGGAAGATGCATTAAGCAACGCGATATTTCTTTTAATCGCCAATACAGAATTAGCGTTACATTCAACCAAAGTTAACTCCACAACACCGCGGGAAAGCGCCTCAAAGCCTACTGCCCCGGAACCGGCAAAAAGCTCTAAAAACGTTAATCCACTAATATCACCTAATATATCAAAAACTGCCTTACGTACCTTATCCTGAGTCGGACGGATACCTTTAGGCATATGTAGTTTACGATTACGGTATTTTCCGGTTGTTATACGCATATTATCCCACCAACATAAGTTTCTCGTACTCCGGAAATCTCTGGAGTAACTTTGACTTTAATAATTGATGCGGCCGCTCTTGTAAACGCGGATCTTGATTAATCAAAACAATCGCTTCTTCTCGGGCAGCTTTAAGCAGCTGCATTTGAATTAAGGGATTAGCAATCTTTAATTCCGCTAATCCATGTTGCCGATTGCCAAAAAACTCACCCGGGCCCCTTATCTTTAGGTCCTCTTCTGAGATATAGAATCCATCTGCGGAAGCAACCATAGCAGCCAGTCGCGCTTGCGCCTCTGGGGTTTGAGCGTCAGAAACAAGTATGCAAAATGATTGCAATTTACCTCTACCGATTCTTCCGCGCAATTGATGCAATTGGCTTAAGCCAAAACGCTCGGCATGTTCAATAATCATACAAGTAGCATCTGGAATGTCAATACCTACTTCCAGAATAGTGGTCGCCACCAAAAGGTCTGTCTGTTTATTCTTAAATTTAGACATGGCCTCATTCTGTTGTTGAGTTTTCAATTTACCATGAATCAAGCCAAGACGAAAATCTTTAAATTCTCCAGCTTTAAGCTCAATAAACATCTTCTTGGCTCCGGCAATATCCAAAGCATAAGATTCCTCAATTACCGGATAAATAATATAAGCCTGGCGCCCGCATTTAAGCTCTTGTTTAACTAAATCATAAGCTTTATGATTATCCTGCTGATTAAATTCTAAAGTTTTTATAGGAATCCGGCCCAGGGGCAATTCATTAATCACGGAGATATCCAAATCCCCATAAAGCGTAATCGCTAAGGTGCGCGGTATCGGCGTGGCCGTCATAATTAATACATCCGGATTATTGCCTTTCTTGGGCAAAAGCGCTCTTTGCCCAACACCAAATTTATGCTGCTCATCAATAACGATAAAACTTAAACTTTTAAAACTTAATTCTTCCTGTAGTAACGCGTGCGTACCGATAACTAAATCAATCTTTCCCTCTTTTATCTTTTGATATATTTTTTGTTTCTGCGTATCCTGTCCAACTAATAATGCTAGATTTAATTTGCGCCCATTAAACGTTAAGCGATCCAATTGAGAAGATATTTTTTCATAATGCTGCCGGGCCAATATCTCTGTTGGCGCCATAATCGCTGCTTGGTGCCCACTTTGAATAGCTACCAAACAAGCTACTGTGGCAACCACTGTTTTGCCTGACCCAACATCACCTTGCAAAAGCCGCTGCATGGTTTGCGCGGAAGCCATATCCGCTTTTATTTCCTCTAAAACGTTTTTTTGCGCCTGGGTAAGTTGGAAAGGTAAACCCGAAATAAAATCTTCAATTAACCTGCCGGTAACAATCTGGCTAATTCCAATTTTTTCTTTACGGCGCAACTTTCTTAAAACCAGCGGCAACTGAAAGAATAAAAATTCTTCAAAACTCAAACGGGTATGCGCTTGCTTTTGCAAAGCCAAATCCTGCGGAAAATGTATATTTAATAAACTCTGCGCCAGATTAAGTAACTGATGACGGCTGCGTAAATCAAATGGCAGCGGATCATTAATTTTAGGTAAAAATTCATCCAATGCGTTTTTAATTAACTGGCGTAAACTACGTTGGCTGAATCCTGATGGTAAAGTATAAATCGGAACAATCCTACCGACATTTAAAGAATCGTCATCCTGACTGTCTAAAAACTCAAATTCCGGATTATTCATTTGTAATCTATTATTATAGCGCTCAATTTTTCCATAAAGAATCAAGTGCGCTCCCACTTTCAGATATTCTTTAAGATATGGCTGATTAAACCAAACACAGGATAGCTTCCCCGTGCTATCCCCCAGAGCTGCTTCGGTGATACTAAACGCGTGCCTGCGCCAAGAGTTGCGTTGGCCTCCGGCTAACACCTGAGCTTTAATCGTATAAATCTGGCCAACTTTAAGCTGGGAGATCTGGGCAAAATTCCTCCGGTCTTCATAACGACGCGGAAAATAATACAATAGCTCCTCAATAGTATTCACACCTCTAGAGGTAAAACTTTCCGCGCGCTTTGGCCCAATGCCTTTAAGATATTGAATAGATGTGATTTGCATAACAGAATTATTATACTATAAAATTATTTTTTTGGGGTACTTGAAATTTTAAAATTTATATGGCATACTTACTTTGTAAGTGAGAGAAGTAAACACAACAAGGAGGCTAGGAACGATAGCGAAAGCTATTAGGCCTATCACCTACAAGAAACCCCGGAGCAGTTCCCCGGGGATTTTTGTTTGTGAGCGGGTATTTTACGGAGCGGGAGCTTTCCTTCTCTCTTAAGTGTTTAAGCGCGGAAATAATCTAAAAACATTTACCTCAAAAAGTACATTATCCAGCTTAGCAAAGGTACAGCTTCCCAATACGTTTGGAAACTGTCTCTATTTCAATACGTTTGGAAACTGTCTCTATTTCTATTTTAGATCAGAGCCCGAGAGCAGCTCCCTGGCTCCATTCTTATCCTGAATATATACCTCTGGAACAAATTCCATAGAGTTAGGAATAAGATCGGCAATAATCTGCTTTAAGCGTAATTGCTGGGTCTGATTCTGCGGATCAAAAACGGGATTTTGACTAAGATCGTTTAGCAAAAGAATAACCGGATCATGCGAGAATGTAAAATCCTTTAAAAGCTGCTTGATCAGCAGGTCTAAATAATCCGGTTTATCTTTAAACACATTCACCGCGGTTTTAAAAGCAATTTTCCCCCAATCAAAATCTACGGTTTTCTGAATCAAAGCGTAAGCGGAAGAATATTTTATCATCGTAATTTGTCCGGGAGATAATTTAATGGCGGTATTCACAATCAGAGTGGATAGTTCCACGTGCTTAAAAGTTTTAATCTCTTTATGAATATCAATGGTCAGGAGATCAAAAATATAAGCGCCATGGACACTGGATGTGGCGCTAATAGTACTACGCTTAATAAAATCCTCGATCGCGTCCCAAAGGATTTTTTCATCATTGCGGATAAAATTTAAAGACAAAATAGTACAAGGTTGATTTTCGCGCACCGCTTGATATTGACGCACCTGATCCTCATCATGCCCAACATAAAAAATCTCGTCAAAAAGCGGCATAAACTGGAAAAGATTTGAGTTTTGAAATCCGTAATTAATTAAATCTATCATCGCATACTAATTCCTAAACGCCTCCTGGATTATCTTTTCCACTTCCAAACGGGTTCTGGCGCGGGAAGCTCTTTCCCTTAACCGGCGAACCTTGCGCATGCCTTTAGTATACCAAATATAAAATTTACGGAAAATTACTACGCCATTCTTCTCACCATAAAAATCAAGATAAGACTCCAAATGCTCCCGCAGAACTTTGGCAATCTGAATTTCTTTCGGACGTTTAATCAACTTACCACTTTCTAAATATTCATTAATTTCCTTAAAAATCCAGGGATTACCCAAAGATCCCCGGGCCACGGCTATGCCATCACACCCAGTTTCATCAAACATCTTTTTGGCTAATAAAGCAGAAAAAATATCCCCGCTGGCAATCAAAGGAATGTCCAAAACTTTTTTTACGTCCCTAATTATTTTATAATCTACTTGGCCGCTATAACCTTGAGTTCTTGTCCGGCCATGCAGAAATATAGCATTGACTCCACAATCCTGAGCAATCAAAGCTATCTCTCTAGCATTAACCGAGTCTTTATCCCATCCCGAACGAATTTTTACGGTTACGGGAAGCCAAGCCTGTTTGACGACTAATTTCAACATTTTAGCAAATTTCTTGGGATCGCGTAACAATCCTGAACCTTCGCCTCTACGCACTACTTTTTTTGACGGGCAAGCAGCATTAAAATCCAAGAGATCAAATTCTATTCCCCTTAAAACTTCCAGCGCCCTTAAAATATATTGTTCTTCACATCCTAATATTTGAATTCCTAGAGGCTTATCTTTAGGCAAACTAGCCAACATCTGTTTAGTCCTTTTATTTTTATGGCTAATCGAACGGCAATTAATCATTTCCACAAAAGCCATCTGAGCGCCAAATCTTCGACAAAGCATACGAAACGGCAGATCCGTAATTCCGGCCATCGGAGAAAGAATCAAGTTTGATTTAAGTTTTAACTTACCAATTTTAAGCATGATCATAAAAATTTAGCGGGTGGCTTGGGTGTTTTCGCAGCGCGTAATGCGCAAGAAAATAGCCAAGACAGGACCCGCTAAATTTAGAGTATATATTTGGAATCTTTAACTAACGGTTTGTTCTTTATTTCTTCGACAATTGCCTGCGGAATTCCGGGTTTACCTAATTTATAGTACATATAATTCTTGTATCCTTCCACTCCCGGTTGATCAAAAGCATTCAAATTAAACAACTCACCTTCAAAAGCAGTGGCCATTTCAAAAAAGAAAAGTAAAGCACCCCAATTATACGCGGATACCTCAGGCATAATAATCGTGCAATTCGGCCGGCTTTCGCTGACCAAAGCCCACTCGGTTGCCTCCTGAGCCAAATGCATAAGTGAACTAAAACTTTTCCCGGAAAGCAAATCACCCTGCCCCGGTATCTTTAAATCTGTTCTAAATTGTTGAACCCGGATAAAAGTAATAACTTTGTTATTCTCTCCTTCAACATTATTTTGCTGAATAGAATGCAAATCGTTAGTTCCAGCGGCAGATATCGGAGTTCTGCCCTGATTAAATAATAATTCTTTATCCGCTGACCAATTCTCTATACCATCAGAACCCGAATTAATCTTACGATGATATTTCTTGCCTAAACTTTCCGCTAAAAGTTGCACATACCAATCCGCCGTGGATTTAAGCGTTCCCGAAAAAGGCATTAATATCGCTATTGATTTTGCCTTTTTGCGATAAAGGATCGTGTGTAATAAAGCATACAAGTACGCCGGATTTTTTAATATATCAATTTGACTACAGCGATCAAACATCTCCTTAACCCCTAAAAAAAGCTCATCAATATTCACGCCCACAATCGCCAAGTGGATTAAACCCATATTAAACTCTGAGAACCTGCCTCCTACTCCTTTTAAAAGCGGCAAGGATTGAAAACTTAAAATATCTTTCTTCTGTTGCTCTTGGATCCTCTTACGCAGAGATCCCGACTCAGGATCAGTAATTGCTAAAATCTGCCGGCCATACTTGGCAACACCCACTCCTTTTTTAAGCCAGTCTTCAATTAAAGTAAACGCTGCTTTAGTCTCGGTAGTTTCCCCGGATTTAGAGATAACAATAACAAATGTTTTTTTAGGATTAAGGTTTTTTAATATAACTTGGAGAGTATCCGGATCAAGATTGTTGCCTTCTAAATAAATCCGCGGCGATTTCTTTCTTAAGGATTTAAATTCATTATAATAAGGCGCGCATAAGGCGTCTTGCGCGGCTTTCAGCCCCAAATATGAACCACCAATTCCTAAGAAAAGGACATTTTCATATTTCCTAGAGATCTGCAACCCAAGTTTCTGAATCTTAGCAATTTCATCTTTATTTTGTTGAAAAAGCGTTGCCCATTCAAGATTTAATTTAATCCTTGCCTGAGGATTAGCGATTATCTTTTTTAAGTGCGCCGCGCAAAGTTGCGCCTCCGGCAAAATCTCATCAATATCCTGCTGGCTTACTCCATGCGCTCCCACGCTAAAACTAAACATATTATTAAAATCAAACTTTAAGCTCATCTAAGCTCCTATTATTTTTTATCCGCCAACCTTAAAATTAATTCCTTAGTCTGCGCCCAACCTAAACAGGGATCCGTAATTGACTGTCCAAACACTCTTCCACCAACATCCTGCGACCCTTCCTCTAAATAACTTTCCACCATCAGCCCCTTTACCATCTTTTTTAAATCTTTAGATTTCGTTAAACTATGCATTATCTCCTCAGCGATACGCGGCTGCTGCCGAAAATTCTTATCCGAATTAGCGTGATTAGTATCCACAATAATCGCTGGAAACGCCAGGTTTCGTTTTTGATATGCTTGCGCGAAATTAATTAAATCTTCATAGTGATAATTAGGAATACTTTGGCCATGCTGATTAATTGCCCCCCGCAAGATACAGTGCGCGTAAGGATTCCCTTTAGTCTTAACCTCCCAACCATTATAAATAAATGTGTGTGGAATTTGCGCGGCTTGCGCGGAATTTAATACGACATTCAAATCTCCGCTGGTCGGATTTTTCATGCCCACCGGAATATCTAAACCACTCACGGTTAAACGATGCTCTTGATTTTCCACGGAACGCGCCCCAATCGTCACATAACTTAAAACATCTTCCAGATAAGGATAATTACCCGGATAAAGCATTTCATCCGCGGCCGTTAATCCAGATTCACTCAAAACCCGAAGATGCATTTTTCGAATGGCTTTAATACCTTTTGAAATATCCGGATCACCAGTCGCCTTGGGCTGATGCAGCATGCCCTTGTAGCCTGCTCCGGTTGTCCGCGGTTTATTTGTATAAATACGCGGAATCAAAATTAACCTATTTTTAACTTTATTTTGCACCGCGGCTAATCGAGAAACATACTCTGAAAGCGCGTCTTCATTATCCGCCGAACAAGGCCCAATAATTAAAAGAAGGCGATTATCTTTTCCCTTTAAAACCGCGATAATATCATCATCGCGTTTAGCTTTAACGGCTTTAAGCTTTTCTGACATTGGCATCATGCCAAGTATCTGTAGCGGGGTAGGAATCTTTTGCAGATAAGTAAAGCTCATAATTATTGCTGGATGATCTTTACCGTGGTGCGCTGGCCATCTTTCCAAGGCCAAAGCATGGCAAGGATACTATCGCTTCCTGATTCATTATAATATAGTGTCTGGCCCGGCATCACACCGCCAAGCCCATCTATAGTCTGACGTACTTTATGCGCCAGTCTATTCTTGGAAGGATAAACTGGTTCCCCCAATAAACTCTTTAATTGCCCATTAAGTTTATCCAATTCTTGTTGGATAATTACCCCTTCAAAAAAATTATCACAATCAGTGCGCAGGGTTTCAAAGCTAAACAACTTCATATCATTCCTAATCCGGCTAAATTCCATGTTCGCTCCTTTGTATGTGAATACCATTCCGGCACAAAACAAATACCGGCCGATACAACTGTTAATATTATAGCATGCTAAAAAATAGAAGCATGCATTATTTTTTATTTCTAAAAGGTTTCAGCTCTTCTTGAAACCGCCAGTCAACCTGATCTCCTAACGCTATTACCTGATCGCAATGGCGAATTGCCAAATCATACTCTTTACGTTTAAAATAGAATACAGATAAATTAAAATGAGCCGTCGTATATTTGGGGTCTAACTCGATGCACTTGTTCCATAACCTAATGGCCTGGTCGATTTCCCCCTTCTGCGCGTATCCTGAAGCCAAATTATTGTAAGCTTTAACATTATTCGGAGCGAGCAAAACACTTTTGCTCAACATTTCTATGGACTTATCAATTTGCCCTAAATTATAATAAACATTCCCCAGATTCTCATAAGCCGCGATGTACAGCGGATCAATTTGCACCGCCTTTAAATACATCTTTATTCCTTCCAGATTATTTCCCAAATCACAATAAACATCTCCTAAATTACAGTAAGCATACGCAAAACCAGGATTAAGCGCGATGGCTTTGGAATATTCCTTTATCGCTTCATCTTTATTACCTAATTTAAGATAAAGAATCCCTAAATTATTATGCGCTCTGGCGCTCCGGGAAGCACGCTCAATGGTTTTCTTATAAAATGATAATTCCGATCTCCAATAATTATTCTGTTTTACGGTTAAACACGACCAGCTAAATATTAAACAAATTAATAAACTCAAACCTATAAGTTTAAATTTATCTCTTTCATACCAAGATGTAAATAGTTTGCCTAAAATTATGAAAAAACCAATCGCTGGTAAATAAAGCCAGTGTTCCGCCATATAAGAATTAATCGGATAAAGATTAGAAACCGGCAAAAGCGTAATCAACAACCAAAAAATGGAAAAGAAAACCAGCCGATTAGTATCTTTGCTTCTAAAAGCGCAAACCAACAATAACAAAATAATACTAAAACCCAATATTGCTTTAAAGGTTAAAAAACCAAACAAAATATTGCCATAATCCATATGCAAATTAACCGGCCAAAACAAAATTTTAGTGTAATTAGCTATGGCCACAAAAAATCCCGGTAATCTTTGCATAAATACTGTTTTTATGGGCGTATCGTAAAGAAGCGTATTTGCAAAAACCAACCTTAAAATAATGTACACCCCTGCTACACCCAACAAGGGCCAGAACTGTTTAATTTCCAGTTTCTGTTTAAAAGTATAATGATAAAGAATAAATAATACCGGAAGAATCAAAGCATTCTCCCGAGACAGGAGTGCGAATATAAAACACAACAACATCATCACCCAGGTAGATACTCTTTTTGTCTGTAGAAACTTTAAGTAAAACACAAAAGAAATAAGTATAAATATGGTTACCAGAGAATCCGCCCTACCGGATATATAGGAGACCGCCTCCACATGAACCGGATGAGAAATAAACAATAAGCTGGAGAATAAAGCAAGAATTTCGCTATGGAAAAGCACACTCACAAACCAATACAAAGCTATCGCGGCTAAAAGATGCAGTAAAATATTAGTCAAATGATACCCTCGAACATCTAATTTCCATAAAGAATAATCCGCGATATAAGTAACTATCTGCAGCGGGCGATAGGCAGTTGAGTTTTCCCCACAACCCGCCCAAATATTCTTGGTAAAAACCTGATTCAGGCTAGACCAATTTTTAATATAAGCATTATTTTTGACCAGCCCGGCATCATCCCAGATGAAATCACCACCTAGAGAATTAAAATAGATCGTAGATCCTAAAATTATAATCAGAATGATAAAAATTACGGATTTGAATTTGCCGGATAACTTGGTAGGCATAAACTTATAATATCTGCAGAAGATTAAGACCGGTCGCCGGATCAATATCCTTTTGCGCCTTTATTCCTTTTAATTCTAAAACCACCGCTTCAATAACTAAAAATACTTTGGATTTACCGCGCACACATCCGGTTAAAACTTTATTTTTCTTACCCATGCTGGCATGAATATGTAATTGCGGGCCTTTAGAATTTGTAAAAATCGTACCGATTCCCATTACCTCCCAGCCATCTTTAAAAGCTATCTTATTCGGCACTGGCGGTATAACCGGCTGCTTAGGGCCAGTGACTAAATCACCTTTTTTCAGCGCGCCGATAAAAATCATGGTTGCCGCTTTAATTTTCTCCCGCTTAGCCAAGAGGCTTAAATTATCAATTAAAACATCATCATCTTTGAATTTTACCAAAAAAACCCTACCGATTGTTCCTTGAGTATATTCCATATTTGATTAAAGTTTATTTTAAATTAACAGTTTAAAAGAAACAACTAACAGCCAGGTTTTAAAATACCATTCCAACTGATTTTGATCGTCCAATATTATTACTTCTTTTTGGCCTTAGCTCTTTTAATATTAGCTTTATGCATAACACAAAGTTCTTTAGCAATCGGAGCAATTTCGCCATTTTCATAGGGAAATTCTTTGCAAGTCACCGGCTTAAGGCCATAATCAATCTTGTGTATTCTACACAAACCATCCGGATCCTGAAAAGCGCATTTCTCATCTTCATAGCTAGTGCCCACCCGATAGCCGGAAGGAGATTCCTTATCTATTTCCAAATGAAAAAAATCACCTTTTATTCCTAAGGCCAATATCTTTTTAGCCTCTTCTAAATCAATCCAAGCTCCAAATCTACAGCAATCCGCCTGATTTCTACATTTAAGACAATCGATAACTATTTTTTGCTTTTTAGTTTTTTTCATAAGCTATATTATACACATTTCCCTATAAAATCCAAATTAATTTTAAACCACGTGCACATTAATTGCCCGCGGGCCTTTATCAGATTTTTCAACATCATAAGAAACTGATTGATCCTCATTAAGAGCATCAAACTTTACTTCCACCAAACTATTCTGGTGAAAAAACAATTCCCGGCCATCAGTACCACTAATAAAACCAAATCCTTTATCTCGAATTAATTTTTTAATCTTTCCGGCTTGCATTTTTACTCCTTTTTTCGTCTACATTGACGACACCGGCGTAATTCCAATAAGCGCCGGGTGTCCTAAAATAATAGCCTGACCTCTAATTATTAGAAGCCAGGCTATTATTGTACTTTACTTTAGTTTACAGCTTGACTACATTTGTAGCCTGCTCGCCTTTAGGTCCCTTCTCAATGTTGAACTCAACATCCTGACCCTCAGCTAAAGATTTGTAACCTTCACCTTGGATTGCGCTGTGATGAACAAATACATCGCTACCAGATTCAGGCGTGATAAACCCAAACCCTTTTTGGTCTGAAAACCACTTTACTTTTCCCTTTGCCATTATTTACTCCCCCTTTCCTCTAAAATTTTAGCAAATAACGGCAGAAAAACAAAAACCGCGAAG
>Ga0247841_10010422_pt1 | contig 12659 bp, 14 predicted proteins | sample LaCruzMarch2015__2_FD_192410 | JGI IMG/M metagenome (GOLD analysis project Ga0247841, IMG submission 192410) | Freshwater microbial communities from meromictic Lake La Cruz, Castile-La Mancha, Spain - LaCruzMarch2015_18m | ecosystem: Environmental > Aquatic > Freshwater > Lake | place: Spain... | reverse complement strand
TCAGAAGGTTTCTGTTCAGGTGTTTCTTTTTTTGGCATTTTAATCTTTAATATAACTCATTTATTCATTCACTTCTTCTTTTTTAATAAAATTAAAAATAAAAAAAGAATCGGAAAACAAGATTATAAAATATAAAAAAATAAAAAATTAATAATAACTTGTTTCACCGTATTCTTCAGTTTCTGCAGGTCTCTTTGTTAATAGCACGATAAGTACTATTAATAGCACTACAAATATAATCACTAAGATAACAGTCAGTACTAATACTGTATTGTTACCAGTAATTCCTATAGCGCTTCCAGTAGTTCCTGAACCTTGTTTTTCAACATTCAATGTGAATGTTACTTTCTTTTCAAGGCCAGATTCAGAGTTAACATTAACAACAACTGAATGAGTTCCCTCATCAGCACTGTTAGTTGCTTTAACCCTTACCTTAACTGTTTTGCTTGAATCAGCTCCAACTGTAACAACTGGCTCGTCAACATTCACTGTTAATCCTTTTACTTGTTCTGGAACAATAGAATAGACTACCATTCTATCGTTTGGATTAATTAAAACCAAATCGAATGATGTTTCTTCGCCAAGCGAAACTGTCTTTGAAGTAACTGATTGCACAATACCTGATTGTGAACCAACACCTTCAACAACAAGTTTAGTCTTTGCAGTTGTGCTTGTGTCATAGTTATAAGCTTCAACAACTATATTATAAGTTCCTGCAACAGCATTTCTTGGAACTGTCAAATAAAGTATTTTGTTGTTTGTATCTCTTATGTCTTCATAACTATCTTCTTCATTAGGAGATAAATCGCCAAAATAAACTTTTCTTTCAAGTCCAAGTTCTGGTATAGAAACCACAACATATGTGTTGTCAAGTCTTTCGTTTCCGCTGTTCTGAAGAACAACATCCACTGCAATAGTATTACCAGCAGTTACTTTTTGAGGTGCGTCTATTGAAAGAATATTCAATCCGTAAAGAGTTCTTTGCATTTCTAATGCATAAGATTTCTGAACTGAATCTTCTCCCTTAGCGCTAACTTCAACAAGTAAGTCTAATGCTTCTGTTATGTCATCAAGGTCTGAGCTTGAAGGCAACTCAACAGAGAATCTCTTTATGTATTTGCTTCCATTCACGATATGAAATCTTGGAGTAGAAGCAGAGATGTCTTGTTTGTAGCCATCAATTTCCACAGTAACCTTAACATCAGAAACATCTGCGTTTGCTACGAACTCAACTTCAACTGGAACAGTTTCAGAAACTTCTCCTGCAATAGCAGGTGAATGTTCATTAGCAGTAACACCATTCACTTTGACACTTGTGATACTTACGATATCACTTGCAATCACTGTATTCAAAACAAAAGCTATAGCTAATAATGCTACAAAAGAAACCAATATTGCTTTGTTTTTCATGTTAGGCTTTTTGGTATAAATTTAGTTAATTTTATGACATAAAACCACTTTATAAACATTTCGGTATTGTAATAACTATGTAATGGGTACAAAAACAGAAATGTTTATATAGTATACCAAGGTATACTTTGGTATGCCTAAGATTACAACCATAAAGATATCGACGGAAACCAAGCAAAGATTGGATAAATTAAAAGAATATGATAGGGAAACCTATAATGATGTTCTGAACAAGATATTTTACATGCTTAATACCTGCAAAACAGAGCCAGAAAAAGCACAAAAGATGTTAGAAAATTTGGATAAAAGAATAATTAGAAAAGATGTTATGAAAAAGAAATTAAAATCTCAAAAATAAGATTAAAAATTTCATAAAATTTTTAAAAAATAATTAAAAAATTGTTTTTTTATTTTAATTTTTTTCATAAATTTTCAATCCTTCCAAAGAATCTTCAACCGGAAAAGGGCTTTCATTTATTATAACAATTTCTTTATTTTTGGGCAGTTCAGAAATCAGTTTTTTCCAGTTTTCTTTTGTTGTTTTTATGTGATTTTTTTCACCCTTTTCACCATATTCAATACCAGAAAAATGGCAGTGCCATTTTTCAAAATGCCCAAACAATTTCTTTATTTTATCATAATCTACACTTTTATATCTTGCAAGAATATGGGCAAAATCAATACATGCAAAACACCCTGTTTCAGAGCAAAGTCTTGCAATCTGTTCAATACTTCCAAAAACATTAATCTTTCCCATTGTTTCAGGAGCAAGCTTTATTTTCCAGCCTTTTTTCTTTATTTCACCCATCATCTCATTTATTTGTTTTTTTATGTTTTCATAGGTCTCTTCTTCACCCATCTCACCATAATAACCCGCATGAAAAACAACACAATAAGCCCCAAGTTTCTCTCCAATAGCACAGCAATCAAGAATCCTTTTCTTTGTATCTTCAATTATCTTTTTATCCGCACTATTAAGATTAGTATAATATGGAGCATGAATTGACAAAGCTATTCCTAGCTTCTCAGCTGCAAGCTTGATAGCTTCTGCATCTTTCTCATTCCTAATATATATCTGTCTTACAAACTCAATTTCACATGCAGAAAGCCCGAGCTTGTGATATTCTTCTAAATTAGAAATTGCCTCTTTTACTCCCCCTAAGCCACCTGGACCGAAATGAATCATTATTTCCTCCATATATAGATAATTACTTTAATTAAGAACCCTTTGTCTTATTTATAACTTCTTTTTGGTCCATACTTATATAATAACTCTTTTGGTCCATAGTTTTAATTTCACAATAGGGAATATTACTCACATTGGTTATATTAATAACTCTAAAATTAATAGGGTGATTAAAATAACTGCTATTAAAACCCATTACATTATTACCTTTTTTACACCAGTTTTCATCTGTAGCATTAACAAATACCGGAGGTCTAATTTTTTTAGGTTTATTAAAAAATAAAAAGTATGTTCCTATTATAATTATAATAATTAATAAGATTATTATGCTCCAAATGATTATCCTCTTTTTTTCCATTTTAACAATAGTTACTGCAAACTCCACTTCTACTTGGATAAACAGAATTACAAGTATTTAAATTATAAGTTTCAGAAGTGCTATGATCATTAAACCAATCATAAGAATGAGAATTACATATTCTTACTCTTTCATATGTTCCAGAAGAGGAGTAGTATGAATAAATTCCATAATAGTTTTTAGAAAAATCAGAATCTGAAACATAATTATTGTATTGTTGCATAATTCCAAGTCCAATTCCAGAACTATAATCATCAGAACCTGTTCCAATTATATCGCTAACACTATTTGAATTACCATAATAATCAAGATAAATCATGTATCCATTGCTAAAACCAAATATATAACCATTCTTAATAATAACATTCCTTAAACTTCCAGATACATAAACTCCATTAGTAGCCCCCCCTCCAGAATATATATAATTCCCATTTAAATCTAAAGTAACATCATCCGCATAAATATTAAAACAATTCTCATCTTGAGCAGAAGTAACGCTATTTTGTAAAATATACTTCCCAGAAGAATAAATTGACTGGCAGGAATATATAGGATTACTAGAACATCCCTCATCAGCAGTTCCATCACAATTGTCATCAATTCCATTGCAAACCTCAGTTGCACCAGGATAAACATTTGCATCAGCATCATTACAATCAGCAGGAGCTCCCCAACAATTAATTCCATCACGTGCATCATGATTATCGTCATCTCCATCGCAATCTTCAGTTGCACAATCATTATCATTTGTGTCATCACATCCATATCCAGAAGGACAACATCCATCATCATTTGTGCAAGTAGTTATATCCGTATTAGAACAAGCTCCTGATGCAGAATCACAAGAATCAGCTGTACACGCTATCCCATCATCACAATCACTATTTGATGTGCAACACCCCTCATCAATATTACCATCACAATTATTATCTACACTATCACAAACCTCAGTTGCACCGGGATTTATACCCGCATTAGCATCATTACAATCTTCCTCACATTCAGAATATCCATCTGCATCACTGTCATCTCCATTACAACATCCAGCTTCATCAACTCCATCAACACAATTATTATCTATTCCATCACTGCAAATTTCTTTAACTCCTGGATTAATATAATAATCCAGGTCATTGCAATCATCAAGAGGACTATAAAGAATACACCAAAGAATATCTTGATAATGTCCGTCTCCATCAGTATCACAGATTCCAGAGCAAACATCCCCCTCATCAATATTCCCATCGCAATTATTATCTACACTATCACAAACCTCAGTTGCACCAGGATAAACATTTGTATCAGCATCATCACAATCATTTCCCAAACAATTAATTCCATCATATACCTCATAAGTATCATCATCCCCATCACAATCTATAGCCGGACAATCACCATCATTACTATTATCACATCCATATCCAGAAGGACAACATCCATCTCCACCAATATCATCATTAATACCGCAAGTAGTTATATCTGGATACTCACATAGTCCTCCATTGCAATTAGGAGTGTCAGTACATGGAATTTCATCATCAACACAATCACCTGTAGTAGTGCAGATAAAAGAAATAGCTTTTTTCTTAATAGAAATCATTCCAAGTCTTTCTTTTCCTCCCTCATTTATAATCGGAACAAAATAAAATTGAACAATTGAATTTCCATTAGGATCATAGGGTGGAACAAAACTTCCATAACCTAGATTAAATGGTTTTGTCTCTAATTCTTTTGGAAGATTCGCAACAATATCAAAAAGATATTCATGAGTTACTCCTTTTTCATCTACAGCAAAAAATTTAATCGCAGTTAATTCTCCTGCAGCATTATTTCTTTTTACTTTTACATTTAATTGAGAAGCAACATTATCCATAGAAGGTGCAGAAGCATAATCTAATCTTACTGTAAATGGAGCAAGAGAAGCTTCTCCGCCTTTGCTTTTAAGCAAAGGAATAACTGTATTGTAAAGAACAACAATTCCTGCCATAACAACCAAAATTATTATAACCACTGTTATAATATTTGCCTGTGATTTTTTACTATTTACACTATCTCCCCTTTTTTTCATATTAATTATAATTTATTCATGTTTTTAAATATTTACAAGACTATCAATTTCTTGCTGAGTAAGCGCCCGATTATATATTTTGACTTCATCAATAACCACATTGGTTCTTTCCCAACCTTCTGAACTTCCCCCGATAAATAATTCGGTTTTAGAAGTATCAAAACTTCTGGAAGTTGGGCCGATTTTTTGTCCATTCACATATAATATAGATTCGATGCCATTAAAAGTTGTAGCAACATGATACCATTCTCCTAGTTCAATATGTTCCTCATAACATGAAATATCTCCACCGCCCCATTGCCCGGTACATAATGAAGCGCCATTTGCCATAACTATTATATAGAATCCATCATTTGATTCTTCATTTCCAATCATAATAAGATTTAAATTATCACCTTTATGCTCATATGACTCTAATTTAAACCATATAGAAAAAGTTCTTGGAGAGTTTCCATATAAAAATTCATTTAAAGGAGCAGACACATAATCATCAACACCATCGAAATAATAAGCTTTTTCAATTTTTCCGCTTGTTAAATAAGCACCATTATAAACAATTCCATGATTTTCATTTCCACTCTTATCATCACTGTTTTCATCAAAAGGATAATAGGCAATTAAACCTTCAAATGGTTTAACACAATTTCCATCACTACATATATCTTCACTTGGACAATTTCCACAGCTTCTTCCACAGATAGGATCCGGTCCACACTCTCTGTCTGTACAATCAGAATTGCAGCCGCAGTCATTATCATCATCATAATATTTACAAAGACCATCTTCGCAAACATCTCTTTCAGTGCAACTAAGAGAGTCATCACATTCAGCATCACTAGTACAAGGAGGTACTACAATAGTCATCTTTGTAGATGGAATTCCAATAATTTCTTTTTTATTTTCTTTAATAATCGGTGCAAAATAAAATCCAATCAAATCTTCCAACCCATTATAATTAAATTGATGATAACTAATTTTAAATTCTTTTGTTTCAAGTTCTTTTGGCAATTTATTTATATCTCTTTCAGAATAGCTATAAATATTACCCGTACTGTCCATAGCAAAAAATTTTATTCCAATCAATTCTCCAGCAGCATTATTTCTTTTTACATTAAATACTACATATTTTTCTTCATTTTCTTGTATAATTAATGGTTTTTTAGAATGATCTAGTCTAATAATAAATACACTCAATGAAGCTTCTCCGCCTTTGCTTTTAAGCAAAGGAATTACTGTATTGTAAAGAACAACAATTCCAGTCATAACAACTAAAATTATTATAACAACAGTTATAATATTTGCCTGGGATTTTTTAAGATGATTACTTAACTCTTTTTCCATAATTAAATGAACCTAAAGATATTTTTAAATATTACTGAATAATAAAGTTTTAGTAATAAACAAGAATAACAAATATTATTTATTTTTGCTTACTAACCTTAGAACAATTGCATGCAATTGTTAAACTAAAATTATTATTAATTTGAGAAATAAAGATATTAATCTGGTAAGTTGCAAAAAGTTTAGTATGAAATAGCACTAATCTCCTAAAAGTCTATATTAACCAAATCACTGGCTCTTAAATTCATTCTTTATCTCACCAAAATTTTCAAGAAGATAATTATGCATTCTCTGGATTATTATTTCCTGAATTCCTTCTTTAAGTTCTCCAGAACATCTTACAAGATCTTTTTCAGGATTTTCTGCTTCTGTTTTTAAAACACTACAAATCATTGATTTTCCCTGTAATTTTTCATTGTCAATTCCACCCTGTTTTAAACTTACTAAAGTAACATCTATATTGCATCTACTATTTCCATCAGCACCGTTTATATTATACATCCATCTTGCCTGACTGTCATCCTTAATCCAAGAGTATCTGCTACATTTTTCAATACCACTCAAATAACACTCCCGGGTAGAACAGGGTTTTAGATAAATAAACAGATAGTATCCTAAAAAAAGAATAAGGACTATTGTTAATATTGCAAGAGAAATTCCCAGATTTCTATAAATCTTTGAATATCCCTGCTCTTGAAGGACCTCTTTTATACTTTTCATATAATTAATAGAATAATGCAATTTAAAAAACTATTTATCTTAAAAGAAATAATAAATCTAACCCCTAATCTCTTATTGGCAACAAATATTAACAATATATTAGTGATCTAAATAAAACCCAGCAAGGAAAAGTATGCATCAAAGTAAAAATCCAAACTTAACTTATCCTCGTTCTACAACAACTAACGATGTTTTAGTAATGTGAATATATAACCAAGTGCAAAAGTAAGCAAAAATCCTATACAAAAACAATAATAATATACAAATAAAATATAATAAAAAAAGAAAAAATAAAAAATTACTCGTCTCCTGAAAGGATTTCTAAAAGATCATCCTCTTCATAAGTTGTTTCTTCAGCCTCTTCAGACATTTTTACCTCATTTTTTATTTAACCTTATAGGAAAATCAGACTATTTAAAGTTTTTTGCAAAAAAAATCATTGTTCTTCAATAGAGCAAAGTTTAAAAACAAATTTGTTTTTAGAAATCTACTCCCATTCATTCTGAATTAGACAGATGATTCTTTAATTAACATGTAACAAGGATATACTCTGCTTAACAATACACTTTTTTAGCTCATTGCATTACTAAAATATTTAAGTCCGCCCTCAATAAAAATTTCATAGAAACTTTTATAAACTACGTAATTCTAAAATAATTAATAAACAAGATTATCAGATTACAAATAGATTATTAATCGTGATTAATCTTCACATCATATTCATTTATTGGTTTGAATATTAAGAGTAATATAGAAAGATAATTAATAATAAATATAAAGTAAAGTGAAGAGCGAATTAATCTATTTCTAGTAAGATAGTCTAAATTAATAATAAACATGGCAAAAATATCACCTGTATCAATAAAATACATAATCCATGCTAAATTTGAAGCAGACGGAGCAGTAGAAAAACCAGACATAATCGGAGCTTTATTTGGTCAGACAGAAGGACTTTTAGGCGATGATATGGAGATGAGGGAACTCCAAAAATCTGGAAAAATAGGAAGAATAGAAGTTAATGCTGACTATAAAAACGGAAAAACAGTAGGAGATATTGAGGTTCCAAGTGCAATGGATAAGACAGAGACAACAATAATTGCCGCTGCTTTAGAAACAATTGAAAGAGTCGGTCCAAGTGATACAAAAATAACAATTGAAGAAATAGAAGATGTAAGAGGAAGCAAAAGAGATTATATTCTGGAAAGAGCAAAAAAATTAATGGAAAAACTTGGAGATAAGGGTTCAGACATAAATGAAATGACTTCTGAAATAAAAGATTCCGCTAAAATAGCTAAAATGCAAACCTATGGAACTGAAAATCTTCCATGCGGAGATGTAAGTGGAGATGAACTAATAATTGCAGAAGGAAGAGCAGATGTTATAAATCTATTAAGAAATGGCGTTAAGAATGTAATTGCAATGAATGGAACAAAACTTCCAGAAAGTGTAATAGAACTTTCAAAAGAAAAACCAGTAGTTATATTATTTGTTGATGGAGACAGAGGCGGAAATCTTATAATAAAAAATGTTACTGAAAATGCAAAAATTGATTTTATTGCAATGGCTCCTGAAGGAAAAGAAGTTGAAGAGCTTACTCAAAAAGAAATCTTGCAGGCTTTAAGAAAAAAAGTTCCTGCAAAAGAATATTCAGGAGATCAAAGAACAAGAGGAGTTCAGAGATATGATAGAAATGAAAGAGAAGAAAGACATGAGAGATATGAAAGAAATGACAGAAACGAAAGATCAGAAGAAAGAGTGGTTAAAAAAGACAGAGAAATAAAAAAAATGACTTCAAAAGAAAAGGAAAAAATCAAACCAGAGGTTGAAAATCTTGTTGGAACAAAAGGAGCAGTTATATTCAATGATAAAATGGAAGTAACCAGAAGACTTCCAGTAGGAAGACTGCAAGTATTAAGACTTGATGAAGAACCCTATGTAATTGCAATTGATGGAACAGCAACACCAAGATTAATTGAAGCTTGCGAGAATCTTGGCTGCCATAACCTTATTGCAACTAATTTTGTATCTTCTGACACTAATATTAATTTGGTTAGCATGTAAATATAAATTTATATCTGCACGTATTTCTTCTAACACTATTTTTATAACTAAACTAATTTTTGGAAACAGCAAAAACTTTTATTTTTTGAGGCACAAAAAATTTCTGAATATTTTTTGTTGTTTTTTTAATAAAAAATTTCTCAATAACGTTTATCATTATTGATATTGTCAGGTAGTTTTTCAGTTAAGTTATTAGGGAGAATATTATATTGTATTTAAATTTAAAAAAATAAAAATAATTTAATATTTATCCGTACATATTATGCTGTGGATGTCTTGGACAAGTGCTATTGCATCTTGAATAGCAATGACTCTGACTTAGCAATTTTTCATCTTGGTGTCCAGGAACTTCCCTTAACAAGTATGCTCTTATGCTACACGTCAGAACACCCTCATGGATTTCAAATCCTTCTGCTGTTTGTTCTAATGTATCTGTTGCCATATTTGTTTTTTAATTTTTTGTTTTTCCTCCTATTGTATTTAATTTATGCAAGCTTCAACTGAAAAACAAACCAGAAATCTAGAAATATCTAAAAGATAACTACAAATCTGGTTTAAATCCCAGATTTACCAATAAAAGTAATAGAAGCTTGAGCTAGCAAAATTCTCTGATGAATTAATACTAGTTTTTTTCATAATATAAAATAGAAAAATAGGTTTTTAAATATTATCCTTATGGAGAATATAAATTATTTTAATAATTCTGCTTCAAGCCCTTCTCTTAACTTTTTTGCATCAACAGGAAATGAAAATTCTCTAGGTTTAACATAGGGCCGTACAATGCTCCTTATCATAGAAGCAAGAGCCTCTCTTTCAGTTCTAGCTTTTGTTGTTCTGGATTTTAATTCGGGTTTAGCTTTTCCAACCATAGTATCAGTATTATCCCTTTCTCTAACCCTATAGGTACCATTCCTTGTTCTTACAACACCCCAAACAACTTTTGAACTAGAAATATCCCCATCAACAAAATAACCCTCAACAGTTTTTCCATTAACATAAAAATTAACAACAACATTTCCCCTACAACTCTCACTATGATAAACTTGCTTTCTTTCTTGTAAACTTGTTCTTGGCATAGATAAATCTTAATTATCTTATTTAAAAATATTCTTCTTCTCCAGTAATATCATTGCCAAGGATATAACCATGGTTTATTTCTTCTTCTTTGTAAGAAATATTCAAACATTTCAGGATTAGTAATAATATTACGCGGATTAATGCCCGGATATTTTCTAACATCAAAGTCAGATCTTTGAAAGTGAATTCCAAATAATTCAGTTAATTCTTCATCGACTAAAACATTTATTCCCCTCGCATATGCTCTTCGTGATACTTTTTTAACACAATCATGAAGATGAAATCCAGAAACAACTAATCTAGAAACATTTCCAAGCTGATTTAAAATAAAATCTCTATCTGGATAAGGATATTTTCCATTTTTATCCGGAGTCCTATGTGTTTTTGTATTCATTCCAACGTATATTATTTCATCACTTGGCTGGACTTTAACAACATCAGAAACCTCGCCATCATCAAGTAATGCGTAAAAAACTTTAAATCCTTTTTTTCTATATCTAAGATTAATAGCCTGATTTAATTTATGAGAATAAACTTTTTTAAATGACTTAGCTGCTTCCTGACAATACTCTTCTCTTAATCTTTCTTGTTCATATTCATCACTTGTCTCACTAAGTCTTGATTCAAATTCCATTTGAAGTTCTGGATATTCTTGGATCCAAGAATAATGTCTAATCTCAAAATCTAAAATATCTTTTTGTGGATACAAGTAAAGAAAAACAGGAGCATTTTTTGCTTGAGCTATCATTTTTTAAATGTTTAAATTCTATATCTTTCTAAGAATTCTTCATGCGAATAAAAACTTGGAATAGGAAAAGTTCTTTCAGTATCAAAACCTACACCCTCAGAAGTTCTGTCTTCAAGTCTTTTTGGAACACTTTCACCTTCACTAGCATTATTGTAATTATCTGTCATTTTAATAAAATCTCAATTTTTCTCTTTGCATTCTTTCAAAATTCTCTTCAGTTAGAATGCTTAAATCAATACTTGCCTTTCTTCTAAATAATCTTGAAAAAAAGTTTTGCATAGGAAAAACAGTAACTCTTGTTTCAGCATGAAGTTCAGGATAATTTTCATCACACTCTTCAACAAAATATGAATGTCTTCCCATTCTAACTATTCCTCTTGAAAGATTTCTTGCTACTGCAAAAGCCCTTGCTCTAGCCCCAACACCAGCCATATCAATATCAAAATAACTTTCATCAGCATTATTTAAAACACTTCCAAACAAATAAGCTTGAAGCTGATTTGCATCCAAATAAGCAACAACATCCCTTACACTTTGAACATCTTGTTTTCTAAAAAGAGATTCATAACTCCAAAGAGTATCTGGCCTAAGTAATTTTATCTTTTTTTGTTCTGGATATGCTAAGTTTGTCATTTTTTATCCAACAATTGGTCTCCAACCTTCAGGTTTCCAAAGAATTCTTCTTACATCTCTGAGAGGATAGCTACATCCACAACTTCTATCATCATATAAAACAACCTCTTCTCTTTTAGCGATTTCTTCAGCACATCTTAATGCTTCTTCAAAAGGCATTTCTTCAAGTAAAGTTTCAATACTTTTCCAACCTCTTTCAGGAGATTCAGAAGGTTTTTTTCTTAATTTAGTATATTGACTTCCTCTGCATGATTCAGGCCCTCTTCCAACTTCAAAAGCTTTTCTTAAAATAGCATAGGCAACAAGAGTATTTAATGAATCAAAGCCAGGTAGAATAGCAACATGATTATTTGTAAATCCATAATGATCTGGTCCTGCAGGCATATGCATATTTGCAAACATGTTATCTAAATATGTTCTTGTTGGTTTTGTAGGTATTATCATTTTATCTCCTCAACTCTTCTCTCCAGTTTCGGATTTAGAAATATTTAAAACTTTTTCTCAACTAAATCAGTACAAACACCAGCTGCAACAGTTGCACCAGCATCTCTTATTGCAAATCTTGCCATATGTGGATTAACTCCAGATTTTTCAAGAACTAAATTTCCCATTGGTTTTAACTTAACTATTGCAACATCACCATTCTTGATAAAGTCAACTTTACCAGGCATTGGTTGTCCGCTAGTTGGATCTATTTTATGAACTATTTCAATAAACTGGCAAGGAACTTGAGCAGTGTGAACATGGAAAACAGGTGTATAACCTTTTGCAATTACAGTTGGGTGATTTATTACTGCAATTTGAGCTGTGAATTCTTCAACCATTGTTGCAGGTTTAGCAGCATCGCAGATAACATCTCCTCTTGCAATATCTTTCTTTCCAATTCCTCTTATGTTTATTCCAACATTAAATCCAGCAGGAGCTTCTGTAAATTGTTCATGGTGCATTTCTATTGATTTTATTTCACCATCAACTCCTCTTCCTGATCTTCCTGGTAAAATTTTGACTTTTTGTCCAACTTTCATTATTCCAGTTTCAATCTTTCCAACAGGAACAG
>Ga0247841_10010421_pt1 | contig 12660 bp, 12 predicted proteins | sample LaCruzMarch2015__2_FD_192410 | JGI IMG/M metagenome (GOLD analysis project Ga0247841, IMG submission 192410) | Freshwater microbial communities from meromictic Lake La Cruz, Castile-La Mancha, Spain - LaCruzMarch2015_18m | ecosystem: Environmental > Aquatic > Freshwater > Lake | place: Spain... | reverse complement strand
TCACAGGAAGGAGAGGTATCACACACCCCACCAATCGAATACTACTTGACATAGTTTATGGTTTACTATAAACTATAAACCATGATTACTGATACCAGAGAGAAAATCCTCTCCATAATCCGCAATCGAGGTCAGGCTCGGGTAAGTGATCTTGCCAGAGAGCTTGGGTTAAGCACTGTGGCAATACATAAGCAACTCAAGCGACTCCTTACCAGTAGCCTCATCGAGAAGAGGGGAGTGCCCCCTGTAGTTTACTATGTCCCCAAAATCCAGATACAAAAGCTGTCTTTTGTCTCACCTATCCCCGACGATATACAAGATGTTATTGAAAAGACATATCTTGCGATCACCCCTGACGGACATATGCTTGAGGGGGTAGAGGGCTTTGCGTATTGGGCAGGGATTTACGGCAAAGACAAGAACATAGAAGACCTTGCCCAAAACTATGCAGATGCAATCGCCAAGCAAAAGGAGAGCTTATCGCTTGGGAGCTGGCTTGATGCAACCTCCAAACTTCAGACGACATTCCCAGACTCATCTATCAAGCGACTCCTTTTTTCAGAAGTATATAGCATCCCGGTATTTGGACGCACCAAGCTCGCTAAGCTTGTGATGCATGCAAAGACCTCACAGGATGGTTCGCTCATACATATGATTGCTGATTTGGTGAAACCAACGATCGATTTGATCATCAAAACACACCATATACAGGCAGTAGGGTATATCCCGCCGACAGTGCCACGCCCCATGCAGTTTATGGCTGAGTTTGCACGGGATATCAATCTGCATCTGCCAGTTATTGAATTGTCAAAAGTCATGCCCGGAACAGTCGCAGTTCCCCAGAAGTCGCTCACCTCTACGGGAGACAGAGTGATTAATGCGCGTGAGAGCATTTATCCGAAAAAAACAGATATGCTCCCATACAAGCATATCCTCCTTATTGATGATGTAGCCGGTTCTGGCGCATCATTCAATGAGACAGCACGGAAGCTTGTGCCTCTTCTTCCTCCAGATGTGCAAATCACTGCATACGCGATCGTGGGGAATATCAAGGGGTATGAAGTGATACGGCAGATATAAGTACCTATATTTGAAAGGACTTGGCATACAGACCTCTGAAGGTCTGTATTTTACAGGCTCAGGATACACATGCGATTGTAGTAAGGCATGTTCACAAATGGCATCGTGTGAAGAAGCGTACTTTCAGCTAAAAAACTGTAGTTGCTCTGCAAGAGATGGCGATGACGATGGCGTGCCCTGTGAAAACCTATGTCCGGGGGGATGAGGGGGAATAATTGGAATTAATAAACAGATAAGTAAGATGTCATTTTAGTACAATAGGATGATGACCGATATCACTGACCTAACCAAACGAATAATAACTTTTCGTGATGCACGCGACTGGCAACAATTTCACAATCCAAAAGATGTTGTTGAGGAAATAGCCAACTTACTTAAAACATAAGTTTATGATTTAAAGAAATATAATATGGCAAACAACAACCAAAACACCACCAAAGAACAAGAGCGTGCAGAACTGCATCGTGCTATTTGGCAAATCGCCAATGACTTGCGTGGGAGTGTGGATGGTTGGGATTTCAAATCCTATGTGTTAGGAATGCTTTTTTATCGTTTCATTAGTGAAAACTTGACTAGCTATATCAATGCAGACGAGCGTCGATCGGGCAACAAAGATTTCGACTATGTGCAGCTTTCAGACAAGGAAGCAGAATTTGGCAGAGCCGATACTGTGAAAGAAAAAGGGTTTTATATTTTACCGAGTGAACTGTTTGTTAATGTCTGCAAAAATGCGAAAAACGACAAGAACCTTAATGAAACTCTATCAAAAGTTTTTGCCAACATTGAAAACTCAGCTAAAGGTTCGGTAAGCGAAGATGACCTAAAAGGTTTATTTGCTGATCTAGATGTTAATTCGAGTAAACTGGGAAATACCGTCGAGCATCGTAACCAGAAACTTGTCAAAATTGTTGAGGCTATTGGAAACCTTCGTCTGGGTAACTATTCTGACAACACGATCGATGCGTTTGGAGATGCTTACGAATTCTTAATGACTATGTATGCCTCCAATGCGGGTAAATCTGGAGGAGAATTCTATACCCCACAAGAAGTAAGTGAATTACTCGCGGAGATAACTACTGTTGGTAAGAAAGAGGTTAACAAGGTGTACGATCCTGCCTGTGGATCTGGCTCGCTCCTTCTAAAATTTGCGAAAGTTTTGGGAAGAGAAAACGTTCGTCAAGGTTTCTTTGGTCAAGAAATTAATCTCACTACCTACAATCTTTGTCGTATCAACATGTTTCTACACGACATTAACTATAATAATTTTGATGTAGCCTTAGGTGACACACTTATTGACCCTAAACATTGGGATGATGAACCGTTTGATGCGATTGTTTCCAACCCTCCCTATTCGATTAGATGGGAAGGAGATGCCAATCCACTTCTTATCAATGATCCCCGGTTCTCGCCAGCAGGTGTACTTGCACCAAAGGGCAAAGCAGACTTGGCCTTCACCATGCACATGCTCTCGTGGCTATCGACTAGTGGCACCGCAGCTATTGTTGAATTCCCCGGAGTACTCTATCGAGGTGGTGCAGAACAAAAAATTCGAAAATATCTTATTGATAACAACTATGTAGATACTGTTATTCAATTACCACCAGACTTATTCTTTGGAACTACGATTGCAACCTGTATTATCGTGCTAAAGAAGAGCAAAAAAGACAACAAAATTCTCTTTATCGATGCTTCGGCCGAGTTTGTCCGAAATGGCAATAATAATAAATTAAGTGAAGCAAATAGACTCAAAATCTTGGAGGCTTTTAGCAACAGAACAGACTCAGAATTTTTTGCCAAATTAGTTGATAGTAAGGATGTCGCAACAAATGATTACAACATTGCCATATCGAGCTATATAACTGCGGAAGATACCCGTGAGGTTGTAAATATAACAGAGCTTAATGCCAAAATAAGTCAGATCGTTGCTCGACAAAACGAACTCAGAAAGGCGATCGACGAAATTGTAGTGGATATTGAGGGAGGTAAATATATATGACTACATATTCGACATATACAAATAAAACTTATGTAGCCTTTGATGCCGATAATGATATTCGATATTACCGATTAATGCAGGCATGGAAAAAAACAGACGGATCATCATTTAATTTTTTTGATGCTCACGACCTAAATAATCTCATGTCTTTCTCATCAGAAGAAACCATAAAAACAAAATTACGAGAGCGCATAAATAACACAAAAGTTTTTGTTTTATTAGTTGGTAGTAGTACCAAATCGCTATATAAATTTGTTCGTTGGGAGATAGAACAAGCATTAAATAGGGAAATTCCAATTATTGTGGTTAATTTAAATAACTTGAGATATAAGGACATAAATCTATGTCCTCCAATATTAAACAATGAGTTAGCACTACACGTAAGCTTTAACAAGATAATTATCGATAAGGCCATATCAGAGTGGCCAGATTTACATAAGGATTATAAAAGTAAAGGTAGCAACTCCGATTATTATTATAAAGATAAAGTTTACACCAGATTAGGTCTATGACAAATAGATGGCTGAATAAAAATCGTGTTAAAGAAATAGGAAGTACTTTAATTAGCCTTCTAACAGTTTTTTGGTTAGCAGTAGAAGTATTGAGTTACTTTTCTAACGCGTACAGTGATCAGTTTCTAAAAAATGCTGGTGTTTACATAACTGCATTGAGTGTAATCCTACTAGTTTCGATTTATATTAATAGACCACTTAATTCTAAGAAAGAAAAAATTAAAGACAGAGATAATTTCGTAGAAATTAAGGTTGGAGATGCATTTAATAATAAAGGGGCTTTAGTTGTTCCATTTAATAACTACTTAGATGTATCTCTAAATGGAAATGTAGCAAAAGCGGATAGCATACAGAATAGATTAATAATTGATTACTACGATAATAAGGCAGAACATTTAGATCTAGATATTAATAAATCGTATAAAACCAAAATTGAGCATGAGATTGGAACGGTTGTCGAGATAGAGAAAAATTCTAAGTTATTCTATTTGCTCGTTAATACTCACAAGCAAGAAAATAATCGTGTTAAGTCTGAAGATGGCGATCTACAGACTGCACTTGTTAGTTTGTGGGATTATATTGCAAACAATTCACGCAGAAATGATTCATTAACAATTCCTATTATAAGTGCCGGACACGGAAGAACTCCTGAGCAGAAAAAAGATATTTTGAAAAAAATTATCTACAGCTTTGTAAAAGTTTCCCAGACATTAAATGTTTGTAATAACTTAGTTGTGAGTATCCCTGAAAAGTATGTTAACAATGGAATCATTAAATTAGATGATGTTTTTGATTATTTATCCTATGTTTGTAATCATTTTATTGTCGACGAATTTGAATTAAACAAGCCTAATAAAGACAGCACGTCGAAGCCATTAACATGAATATAACAAAACACCAAAATAAAATTGAACAACTTCTCTCGGAACATTGTCCCGATGATGTTGAATTTAAGATGATGGATGAGGTTGTAACTATTAAGCATGGGAAGGATTATAAAAGCTTAGGTAAGGGTAATGTACCAGTTTACGGATCGGGTGGAATAATGACATATGTTGACACTTACTCTTACAATAAGCCATCAGTTTTAATCCCAAGAAAAGGTACAATAACAAACTTGTTTATTGTCGAAACTCCTTTTTGGAACGTTGATACCATATTTTATACAGTAATAAAAACAGAACTAATTATTCCAAAGTTTTTATATTACTACTTAAAAACGATTAATTTGGCTGCTTTAGATACTGGTTCAGGCAGACCTAGCCTAACAATCCAGATATTAAATAATTTGAGAATCCCAGTTCCTCCCGTCGCGATCCAAAACGAAATCCTCAAAATTCTTAATAAGTTTACAGAGCTAGAAGCAGAGCTAGAAGCAGAGCTAGAAGCAAGGAAGCAGCAGTATGAGCATTTCCGATCGACACTTTTAACATATGGAGTTGGAATCCAAAAGAAAAGTATTGCCGAAATATGTCAAGTCAGTCGTGGCAGGGTTATGTCGAAGGACTATCTCAGAGAAAATGCTGGAGACTATCCGGTTTATTCATCCCAAACAGTGGATGATGGTGTTTTCGGACGTATCAATACATACGACTATGAAGGCGAATACTTAACGTGGACTACTGACGGAGCAAACGCAGGCTCTATCTTTTATCGCAATGGCAAGTTTAGTATTACAAATGTTTGTGGTCTTTTAAAAGTTAAAAATGAGGATGTAAACATAAAGTATCTTTCATATATTTTAGCGACAGTATCTAAAATGCATGTAAGTGCTGGGATGGGAAATCCAAAGATCATGAGTAATGTAATGGAAAAGATTCAAGTATCTATCCCATCCAAGGCAGAACAAGAACGAATCGTGTCGATTTTAGATAAGTTTGACGCCCTAGTTAATGACATCTCAATTGGTCTACCTGCAGAACTCAATGCTAGACGGCAACAATACGAATATTATCGTAATAAATTACTAACATTCAAAGAACTTGTATGAAATCAGATATCATTCAATCGCTTCTCACCAATTTTGAGTCCTACGCCAAGAAAACAGACAATGGCGTAGAGTTTTGGCTGGCTCGTGATCTACAGAAGCTCCTAGGCTATGATAAATGGGACAATTTCCTAAATGTTATATCGAAGGCCAAAACATCATGCGAAAACACTGGGCACTTGGTATCCGATCATTTTGCCGACGTCGGGAAAACGATATCTATGCCTAAGGGAGCTCAAAAAGAGGTGGTGGACATAATGCTTACAAGGTATGCTTGTTACCTAATTGCACAAAATGGAGATCCGCGCAAGGAAGAGATTGCATTTGCCCAAAACTACTTTGCAGTACAAACCAGAAAGTTTGAAGTCATTGAAGAGCGCATTCAGGAATTTGAGAGAATAAAAGCCAGACATAAGCTCACAGAAACCGAGAAAGAATTGTCTAGTGTGATATATCAGCAGACAGGTAGTGATAAGAATTTTGGCCTAATCAGAAGTAAAGGAGACAAGGCACTGTTTGGATATAGCACTAATGAAATGAAGGCGAGGCTAGGAATCCCTTCAAGTCGTGCTTTGGCAGATTTTCAACCCACCATACTACTCAAGGCAAAAGACTTCGCAACTGAGATAACTATCTTCAATAGCAAAGCAAAGGGTCTTAGATCAGAACAGTTGATCTCAGACGAACACATTACAAATAATCGCAGTGTAAGAAAAACGCTTATTGAGAGAGGTATTAGGCCAGAGAGTTTGCCAGCTGAAGAAGACATAAAAAAGATAGAAAGGAAACTATCATCCGATGATAAAAAGAGTTTGAAAAAACCACAAGTACTAAAATAATATGTCAGACAATACCAAAACTTTTTACAACATGGTTGCGCAGAACTCAGAAAGCACAGTTGTCGCAGAATATACGCGTCAGGTAAATGGGGTAAGCGATATATATTCTAGGTCTTATCAAAGTGAATCAGAGCTTGACCTGAGTTCTACTTGGAAGTGCAAAGAAATATACTGAGCTTACATGAGTCTTTTGCCAAGATATGACAATATCATATGGGCATATTAGAGGAGTGTTGAACATTGATAAGTGGGGGATATTGCTGTAGAATAGCCGTATCACGATGAGAGGACTACCAAAGGGTCTCGTCCCGAGGGAATGCCTCTCTTTTTTAGTCTCTTGACCTTATCTTTGAACAACTCAACCATCGTGATTGAAGAGCTAAATTTGCGAAGAAGAGATGAATATTTACGGTTAGGAGCAATAACTTTCAACAATTTGCCATTGGTGGCGAGGTGATCGATAAGACAATAGAAGTCGCCATCGCCAGATATGATAATCGCCTTAGTATAGTTTGGATATTCGATCATGGTATACATGACAAGCTCAGCATCAATATTACCTTTGGTCCCGGGCAGACCCTTCTTCTTGCCTTGGATGGTCGGCTTAAATACTACGATATAGCCACTATCTTGAAGATAAGTGTAGAGGGACTGATTATCAGGAATAAAACCAATGAAAAGAAAGGCCTTTGAGACATGATATTTCTCGGTAAGATATTTGCGAAAGCGAGCAAAGTCCAACTGCCAACCCATCGAGCCCACACCTAGGTTTAGGTTTTGACTGTCAATAAAGGCATAAATTTTGTTCATATAATATTCAAACATTACTATTGTACCATTGCCAATCCACTACACAACCACCCCTAAGGAAGCACACATATAATTACAATTAACAATATCCCTCCGATACGGCGGGCAAGGCAATGGTCAAACTTTTTGTGTATTGAAATTGTTATTCCTTGTTATTGCTTTCACTTATTGTCCGGGATGACAGGATAATTACTGTTTACTGTTCTTGGATATCTTATGCAGGTATAATGACGCTAATGAAAAAGGTAATAATTATAGCTGTGGCTATCACCTTGGCTGTCATCACAGGATTGGTCAGATACATTCATCAAATTATTAGAAGATAAACAAAAGCAGGTAGAATATTTCACTTATGCAGGTGAAGATCATAATTTTGCCAATGGCAATTGGAATACGGTGATTAGGAGAACAGTAGCATTTTATTATAAAGCGTTTGAGATAAAATGAAAAAAATTATTGGGGCCATATTGTGTATTTCAATTGGGCTGATTATCGGCTTTGTAGTATTTGGTCGAGCAAAAGCTTCAGGTAAAATTCCTACCATTACCAATAATCCATCACCAACTATCTCAAAAACCAAATTCTCTATGGCAAGTGCTCCTGCCGAAAGTCTGCGCGGGATAGTCACGCAATTGTCTGGACAAGTGAACTGGCAATCAAGAATCGCTACTTCTTCGGCCAAATTGGTCGATACAGTTTTGATTCAACAAGGCGAAAATATAGCTACCGGTGATGATGGCCTGCTAAGCGTCCAATTTGCGTCCGTCAGTGCAGTGATGCTATCTGCGGATACTGAAGTTGAAGTAATCCAAACCTTACCTATCAGTGTGGTATTTAATCAACTGTATGGCAAAGCACAATACTCCGTATTAGCCGACTCACCAGTAGCTGTGCGGATTCTAAATGCTCTCGTCAATATCAAAAGTGGTGTAGTGACAATAGAAATTGACGGTGAAACGGGCCTTGTCATGCTCAGTCAAGAATCGGGTGCATCAACAATTGCCTACAATAGTCCAGAATTTATCAGTAAAGTGTGGGATATCGACGCTTCCGAAGGCTTTGAATACAATAGCGTCAATCGGAAAGGCTACTTTCGATAGGCGATGATTATTCCAAGGAAGCAAGAGCAAATTTTAACTTTTGCCTTTTAACTTTTTACTTTAAATACCCTGCAAGTGGGTCGAGAATAGTCTCACCCTCATAACCCATTGCCCACAGTGCAAGTCCGGCGAGACCATATTTATTAGCGACATTGATTTTGACTTGAGTAGCATATTTATCAGGAAAAAATATTTGATGAAAGACATTAGTCTCTTGATCTTTATATATGACATATGATTCATCAGACTCGGGTTCGAGTCTAGCACTACATGAGGCACATTGGGCCAGTAATTCCTCAACTCTTTTGTTACTGGCAACGATCCCTGATCCTGGGATGATAGCACTTCGTGGATTGTCAGTTATCGTCTCCCATTCATATCCATATAGAGGCACACCAAGAATGACCTTGGTGCTAGGTATCATCTCAAGAGCCTTCTGGATTCCCGTCTCAACATCAAACTCACTTATCGTCCCAGCTCCGCCAACAGGTGCGATAGGCCCTGTCACATATGAGCCTGAATAATGATAGTCATAAGTCATCAGTACCACATAATCAACAAAAGGCTCAACCTCAGCAAGATTGATCATTCGGGGTTGGATCAGATCTGTTGGGCTAGCATCGATTGTCAGAGTCCGATTTGGCGACTTGGTAGTGATGAGATTATTCCTAACTTCACGGATAAATGTAGTGAAATTCAGCCGTGCTGAATCGGATGCCGGCATGACATTCTCAATATCGATATTTAGGTCAGTGAAGCCATATTTATCCATGATTGGATCAACTTGCTTAACGAGTGTGACTGCATGAGCAACAGGATCAGAGATAAGCTTATTGATTGTATCTGGTTCACCACTAAAGACGACAAGGGAAGTCTGTACACCACTTGGGGGTTTGAATTTGCCTGACTCAAGAGCGAGCCAGCCCGGTTCTGATTCGCCCGGATTGGTATATTGTTGGATCGTCCCATCTGACTCGACTGTCAGACCAAAATAAGCTAGAGTCGTCAGGTATTTGAAATGATCCGAGTCAACAGTATTGATAAGCCAATAAGGCAAGAAGCCAATGACCTGATTGTTCTTGGACTTGGTAGGCGTCGATAAGGTCTGATCGGGCAAGTTAGGAATGAGGTGTGAGTTGGAGGTAATTTGGATAATAATAAAGCTAAGTACAAAACCTATAAGTACCAGACCTCCCGAGATGATAATCCTTTTCATATTAGGATATTGTACTGAAGAACCATTATATAAGCATGAGCTTTACTTGAAAATACGATACCTTATTGTTATGCTTGCATAAGATAAGATAAGTGGCAGAGCAAAAATGTAATATTGTTTGAGCGACTGGTCCCGATAGTGTATGCAGTGTTCGGGAAGACGAGGAAGAGGGGTCATTCAATCAATTGGATGACGATCGGACCTCTCCCAAGAATTTGGGAGAGAGAATCAGCGGAAACCCTCAGGTAAGGTGGCTTACCTATTTAAGAATACGTTCAAAACCTATCCGTAAGGATAGACCCAAAGACGAATTCTGCCAACTGCACTCATCTTCTTCTTGTTGTCGTGTATTGCGACATCAATTAATACATTTAATATATTCCATATGTGCGGAATCTTCGGTTACAAAGGTATACAAAACAATGCAGGTGAGATTGTGATTGAAGGTCTAAAGAGATTAGATTATCGTGGTTATGATTCGTGGGGAGTGGGAGTGGCGACTGGGACTGATATTAAAGTAATAAAAGATATTGGCAAAATCGGCGATGTTGCCGATTTTGCCAAACTCCCGCCAAGTCATTTCGCAATTGCTCACACCCGATGGGCAACGACAGGCTCGGTGACTAAAATCAATGCACATCCCCATCTTAGTAGTGATAAGTCGTTTGCTTTGGCTCAAAATGGTATAGTTGAAAATTTTGAAGAATTAAAAGAAGAATTACAAAATAAAAATTACAAATTCATAAGCGAAACTGACACCGAAGTCATAGTCCGCTTGATAGAAGAAGAACAAAAAAGTCACAAATCTTTCATGATGGCGATGCGATCAGCATTCTTACGTTTGCATGGTCGCAATACCATCATCGTCCTTTGCCAAGATGGCACAATTTATGCTGCCCGCAATGGCTCTCCTCTTGTTTTGGGAATAAACACAAAAACCAAAGACATATATCTTTCTTCAGATACTTTGTCATTTGCCCCATATGTCGATAAGCTGATTGTCGTTGATAATAATCAAATGGTCACCGTCAACAATCAACAACAGATTGAGATAATTGACGCCCAAAATGGTAAGCAATTGCATTATCAACTCGAAGACATGATGCTAAAAGCGGATAAAATCGATAAAGAAGGATATGATCACTTTATGCTAAAAGAAATTCATGAAACACCATATGTCATTCGACAAATCATAAATCAAGATAAGGTTCCTTTACACCAATTTGCCGATGTCGTCAAATCTGCAAAACATGTATATATCATTGGTTCAGGGACAGCAGGGTTTGCAGCATCTCAGATCGCATTTTATTTGCGGGTTTATGGTGGCGTCAATGCTGTCAGTTTGGTCGGGGCTGATGCACGCAGTCATTATACTATCTTCCAAAAGGGTGATTTGATGATCGCACCGTCCCAAAGTGGCGAGACGGCTGATGTCATAGAGGTACTTGAGTACGCCAAGGATAAAGGTCTAAAGATTGCATCCATTATCAATATGCCCGGGTCAATCATCACTCGCATGTCTGACTATCCATTCATGTGCAACGCCGGCCCCGAGATTTGTGTCATGTCGACAAAGGTATTTAGCTCACAGATCGCATGGGGATATCTACTTGCCAAAACAGTACAAGGCGAATATGAAAAGGGGAAAAATAATCTTGAAATACTAGCAACAAAATCCGATACATATTTGAATAATAGTCAGATCATCCAGCAAATTGTAAAGCTTGCTGACAATTTGGCTAGTAAAGAAGATATCTTTATCCTTGGTAAATATCAAAATCTGGCAATCATCAATGAAGCCATGGTCAAGATCATTGAAGGTACCTATCGTCATGCTCACGCCATCCCGGCTGGGGATCTGAAGCATTATGCAATCACCTTGATGGAAAAGGGAGTCCCGGTGATTGCGATTGTGTCTGATGATATCGTCAAAAATGATGTCATCACCTCAATCAATGAAGTCCGGCTCCGAGGTGCACATGTCATCGCTATCGCTCATGGGAATCATACAAATTATGATTACTATATCGAAGCTATTGACAGCCAAGAGACAGACGCCATAGGAAATATCATACCTTTACAATTATTGGCATATTACATGGCGGTGAAGCTAGGCAACAATATCGATAAACCTCGAAACATCGCCAAAAGTGTCACTGTGAAATGACACTCCTTCGACCCGTTGTCGAGGTATCTGTCATCCCGAGCGGAGTCGAGGGATCCCTTTCGAAAGAGATCTCTCCACCCCCGTTACGGGGAGTCGAGATGACGACGCGAGCGTCGGGGTATCGACCCTAAAAGAGAATGACTCGTTTGTCCTTATGGTCCAGTGGATAAGCTCTCGATTTTCCATTGATTAGCTTCTTTTACCAGATTGACAAAACGAATATTTTCACCTTCGTCATAACCATAATTTGGGATAGGCCCATTGGCTGAATTTGGATCCATGACAACATCAAACGTCACCATATACTGGTGTCTCGTATCTGTCCAATCAGCTTTTGATGATTGCTCGACCTTTTGTACTTTTAGGGAAGTCATGGCATTAAATTGCACTCCATACGCTTGTTTGGAACTATCGTCATTGACGATAGTTGAGCTCATCATCATGACGGCATCACTTGGTTTGCGATCAGATATTAGCTGAAAGAAAATATTTAAAATATCCGAGTCTTGAGGCAAAGGTACAACCGCAGTTGTTAATTGTTGGGTCGGCACAGACGTTGATGTAGATACTAATCCCTGATTGTCACTTTGTTGAATGGTCAATGGATTAATCGATTGAGGTGAGCCTTGTTTTTGGATAATAAATATCCCAACTACGAATACTACACCTACCCCGATAATTACAAGAAATTTATTCATTTTCATATGGATAAATTAATAATGCAGACAATCATTTCTTAAGTCCTAAAATATATACAAACACACACATAATTACATACAATATAGTATAGCAGTCTCTGCATAATGTCATCTATTTATCCTTTATTAAGTATCGAATTGGCTTGTCCTATGTGGTAAAATATAGGCTCTGGATACAATCATCAAGTTCTCTCAGGTCTCCTTCGACTATGGGCACGACAAAACTATCATCGATGAGGTCAGTTTCTCAGTCCG
>Ga0247841_10010420_pt1 | contig 12660 bp, 10 predicted proteins | sample LaCruzMarch2015__2_FD_192410 | JGI IMG/M metagenome (GOLD analysis project Ga0247841, IMG submission 192410) | Freshwater microbial communities from meromictic Lake La Cruz, Castile-La Mancha, Spain - LaCruzMarch2015_18m | ecosystem: Environmental > Aquatic > Freshwater > Lake | place: Spain... | reverse complement strand
CTTCGGGTTTAGTATCTTTATGGGTAGTACTTTTTCCGCCATAATTTTCTCTACTTAATAAAAATTTAGTAAAAGTCGTATTAAATTCACCGGTTAATCCTTTTGTTTTCAATAAAGACCCGCCAATTACAAAAATTCTATCTACTACTTCCAAAAATTCTTTTTTTGATTTATCTTCTAACCATTCATCAATTTTTAAACGAGATAGTGGAATATAACATGCCAGCCCCTCAAGCGTCGGAATTGCTTCTCCCATTCGCTTATACATATATAGATATTCGCGCGTTCTTGGCAATAACTTTTGATATTCAGTTTTCTTAATACTAACTTCTTTTTCTAATAATTTATCTGTCATATTTTTGTCCCGTTATTAATTTAATAATAAAAAATGGACACATTTTTGTGCCACCCAAAATAAAAAACGGGGTAACACAATATGTGTATGCACATAGAGCGTGCATTCCTCCCCGTTCTTAATTAAAATTTTAATTACAATTATATTTTACCAAAAAAGAATGGCGTCTGTCAAGAGTGAATAATTATAAGTTTTGAGTCTCATATCGATAGGTTGGAATCATAGATTGAATTCTGTTTAAAAAGAGAGTAAATTAAATTAATACATTAATAAGATCATAAGCTTCAAACGGAAAATGAGGTTTGAATATTTTTTAAATAATTATGCTTAAACAAGCTAAAAATATATATAAACTTACTGATATAAATGAAACTTTTTCATGCGGTATAATTTATGTTTATTCTATTCGAGATGAAAAACATAAGAATCGCTTGAAAATTGGCGGTGCAACAATTAGCTCCGCAAACCCAACACAAGAAAACATCGACATAGCTGCTAATGAGCGTATAAAAAAGCAAACAAAAACTGCGGACATTTTTTATACCCTTGAGCATGCAGAGCTTGCAATTACAAAGCAGGGAGCTTTTTTTTCTGATCATAATGTCCATGAAATTTTAAAATGTTCTGGCTATGAACGTAAATCAGAGAGTGTTAAAAATCCACACTCTGAGTGGTTTGAAATTAGCTTAGAAACGGCAAAGAATGCAATTAAGGCAGTAAAAGAAGGGCGAAAGGCGTTAACGACCGAAGAAATAACTGTACCCCCAATTTATCAATTTCCATTTCGCCCAAACCAGCGTGATGCTATTGATAAAACTACTAGAGCAATCAAAAAAAATCGCAAACACTTTCTCTGGAATGCAAAGATGCGTTTTGGTAAAACATCTGCAGCCATGCAAGTAGCCAAAGAAAATGAAATGAAAAAAGTTCTCATTGTTACTCATCGCCCCAGCGTGAGTGTTGATTGGAACAATGACTTCGACATGGTATTAGCAGGTGCAAATTATCAATACTCTTCGAAGACAAAAGGGGAAAATATTAGCACACTTATAAAAGGTAAAGAGCCGTTTGTTTATTTTGCATCTTTACAGGATTTACGTGGGTCGAGGCGCGTAGTAGAAGATGAATCTTCTGGATCTCGACGGACGGGGGGGTTTGATAAAAACGATGAAGTTTTTGATACAACATGGGATATGCTAATTGTTGACGAAGCTCATGAAGGAACACAAAGCAGCCTTGGCGATGCTACTTTTTCAAAGATACCAACTAATTTTACGTTACAACTTTCCGGTACGCCTTTTAATATTTTACATAAACACGAAGAAGAAGATATATACACATGGGATTATGTCATGGAGCAGGAAGCAAAACTTAATTGGGATGAGTTCAATCCAGGAGTGCCCAACCCTTACTCCGATTTACCCGCTCTGAGTATATTTACTTACGACATAAATACGTTTAACAGTCATATCGGCACGCTAGGTAAAAATTTTCATGACTCATTAGATGGCGCCTTCAAATTTCATGAATTTTTTCGTGTTCATAAAGATTCTGAAGGTAATGACACGGCCGAGTTTGTTCACGTGGCGATGGTTAAGAAATTCCTAGACTTGCTGGTTGACAATACGTTGCAGACGAAATTTCCATATGCGACAGAACAATATCGTAGTTTTAATAAACACTCTCTTTGGCTATTACCTAACCGTGTTAAAGTTATTGAAGCTATGGAAAATCTACTTAAAAATCATGAGATTTTTGGTAAATTTGGCGTTGTGAATATTTCTGGTAATAATTATGATGACGATGAAGATAAAGACGCTAAAAATCGTGTTAATAGTGCAACTGAAAATTATGACTATACTATTACACTAACAGGACAACGTCTCACAACCGGTGCGTCTATCCCCGAATGGACTGCTATTTTTATGATGTCTGATACTAGTTCTGCAACAACTTATCTGCAAACAGCATTTCGTTGCCAAACCCCCGCAAGAATAGCTGGTAAGCTTAAAACGCAAGGCTACATTTTTGATTTTGCGCCGGATCGCACTTTGAAACTAATTGCTGAAGCTATAGAGCTGAATCATAAATCAGGAAAAACCAATTCACCGGCGCAAAAAGATGCAATGAGACAATTTCTTAATTTCTGTCCAATTCTTGCCGCGGAGGGTGGAACAATGAAACCATACGATGTTGGAGCCATGCTGGTTCAACTCAAAAAGGCTATTATTGAACGCGTGAGTCGTAACGGCTTTGATGATCCGAAACTTTATAATGATGAATTATTGAAACTCGACGAATTAGATATAGCTAAATTCAACGCACTTAAGGCTATTGTTGGGAAATCTACTAGTGAACGAGTCAATGAAATTAAAATAAATGAGCTTGGCATGGACGACCTTAAGACCAAACAAGCAGAAGAAGCAGAACGAAAGAAAAAACAAAAGCAAGAATTATCGGACGAAGAAAAAGAGGCATTAAAAAAGCTAAAAGAAGCCCGTGAGCAGAAACAGTCCGCCATTAGTATCTTGCGTGCTGTAAGTATCCGCATGCCGATGCTGGTGTATGGAGCCAACGTGTCGATACGAGATGATATAACCTTGCAGAAGTTTATTGGACTTGTTGATGAAGAGTCTTGGAAAGAATTTATGCCGGTAGGGTTATCTAAAGAAGGGTTTAAGGAATTTACTAAATACTATGACGAAGAAGTATTCAGGGGTGTAGCTCATAGCATCCGTGCAAAAGCTTTTGATTGCGATGATTTATTACCAACCGAGAGAATACAAGCGATTGCCGAAATATTTAGCACTTTCAAGAATCCTGATAAAGAAACAGTATTAACGCCATGGAAGGTGGTAAATATGCATATGACTAAAGCATTTGGCGGACATGATTTTACAAGTGGAGTTGCAGACAAAACAGGAAAACCCGAATGGAAAAGCCATGATGTTGATACAAGTATATGGACACAAGACGATATGAAGATACTTGAGATAAATTCAAAATCAGGTTTATATCCTCTGCTGGCATGTTATAATATGTATTCAAGACAGCTTAAAAAGATTAAGAAACCAGAGGAGAAAGTATCTCGGCAAGTCTGGAAGGAAGTATTGGAAAATAATATCTACGTACTATGTAAAAGCCCGATGGCTGTGAGTATTACAAGACGAACGATAGCCGGATATAGCGGAGCCAGGACAAATATTGTTTACATTAAAGACTTAATAAGAAAACTCCAAAAGAAAGATAGTTTCAAAGATTATAATTTAAAAGTTGAATTATTAGAAAAATTTAATTTAAATAATAAAGATATGAAATTTACAGCCGTCGTGGGAAATCCACCATATCAAGTAACTACCGATACAAATTTTGCTACACCGGTTTATCATCTATTTTTTGAGGCAGCCAAAAGTCTAAATCCTGATTATGTAACATTGATTCATCCGGCACGATTTTTATTTAACGCAGGCGCTACGCCCAAGGAATGGAACAAGCAAATGCTCAATGATCCACACTTGAGCCTTTCGCTATACGAGCCAAACTCACAAAAAATATTTTCTGGAGTCGACATTAAGGGCGGGATTTGTATCACGTTTTGGAACACAAAAAACCCTAGCGGGGGGCTTGGTGGTTCGTTTGTTGCGCATGAAGGACTTTTAAGTATTCTAGCGAAAATAGAAAAGGGCGGATTTGATGAGATTGTTGGCCCTAGAGGAGAAACGAAATTAACGATTGCATTAGATAAAAAATATACTAAAGATTTACGTGTAGCACCGAATTATTTCGAAAAATTTCCGAAAATATTCAAGATCACTAAAGACGCTAATCATAGTTTAAAAATAATTGGTTTGGAATCTGGTAATAAAAGAGCCGTCCGATATGCTGACCCGAATATTATAACGGACCCGAAGTTAAAAAAATGGAAGGTGTTTATGCCAAAGGCGATTGGCAGCGGTGATTTTGGTGAGCCGCTGAGTGAGTTGCTTGTAGGAGAGCCTAATACAGGCTGCACGTATACATTTTTGGAGGTCGGGCCGTTCGACAGTAGTAATGAGGTACAGGGCTGTATAAATTATATGAAAACAAAATTTTGCAGAGCATTACTTAGTACCCTTAAAATAACTCAAAATAATTCTAGTAGTGTTTGGAAAAATGTACCGTTACAAGATTTTACAAATAAATCTGATATTGATTGGTCAAAATCTATCCCTGAGATAGATAAACAACTGTACACTAAATACAAACTAGACAAAAAAGAAATAGATTTCATTGAGGTGCATGTGAAGCCTATGGAATAAATTATGAATGTTATGACGCATAATATCGATGTATTAGAGAACTCGCTTCGCCGTAAAGGGGTCTTACTTGACTTACTACTTATTGATCGAACGACAAAAAAGAACATTATTTGGGCAACTGATTCATATGAAAAACAATACGGGAAGGTGTTTTCACCTAAGTTGCGAATTACGCCAGCATTAGTGACTGGTAAATTCGGTTTACTTATACAACCTCGTGCGTCTAAAAGCCTGGAGGAGCAGAAGAAGCGGACTAAAGATAAGGCGGAAGTTTTCACGCCATTAAAGATTGTCGACCAGATCAATAAAGAGGTAGATATATCGAGGCAAAATCAGATGTCTGATAAAGATAATTGGCAAGCATACATACGTGAGTTGAAGCTAGAGATTACATGCGGCGAGGCACCATTTATTGCGAGTCGCTATAATCCAACTGCGCATACTGGTAAACTTATTAAATTAAATAGTCGCGTTGGTTTTTTGGATAAAAAATTAGAACTTGTTTCTAAGTACTGTCTAAATGAAAAAGAGTGGTTATTTTGGGCAAAAGAAGCTTTTAAAGCAAGTTATGGTTATGAATGGCAGGGTGATAATATTCTACTTGCGCGCGAGAATCTACTATACACGCTTATTGATTATTATAAAGATAAGTTCAAGCAACAACTAGCCCTTTCAATAAAAGAAGAATTTGCTGAAATTATAAGCTGGAATATTTTTCAAATGGATGGTCTAAAATATGTTGTTCCCATGAGTTGCCATCATGAAAGCAGGATTATTCCTGGCGAGTTAACACTTTTTGGAGAAACGCCAGATAAGGTTGAAAAATACGAGTGTGAAGGTTGCAAATTTAATCGACCAAAAAAACATAATGGAAGGTATGTTAAAATTATGGATTGGGAAAAAAATAAAGTCATAACGTTCGTGGACCTTATCAAATAATATAATAATTAATAAATATAAAAATAAAATTATGCCAAATTTTTTTGAACCAGAAAAGATAACTTTAAAAGACAACCCAACTATTACAGAAAAGATGATACAAGAAAAAATTGCGGATAATCCTGCGATTTTAGGTTTGGGAGAATTGATTTTGAAAGATAAAGAAAGAATGCAACCACGCGCTGGTAGGTTGGATCTTTTGTTCCAAGATGTTGAAACAAAACGTCGATATGAAGTTGAAATACAATTAGGAAGAACAGATGAGAGCCATATAATTCGCACGATTGAGTATTGGGACCTAGAAAGGAAAAGGTTTCCACAATATGATCACTGCGCGGTCATTGTAGCCGAGGATATAACTACAAGGTTCCATAATATTATAAGTTTATTTAATCGTAATATTCCTATTATTGCCATACAAATGAATGCATTTAAATTTGGAGATAATATTGGTTTAGTTTTTACAACTGTTCTTGATGAATCAACGGCGGAGCTGGATGACGAAGAGGAGGAAATGGAGGTAACTGATCGTAGCTATTGGATCAGTAGGGGGAGCGAGGTGACAGTAAGAATGGCAGATAATCTTCTCGATATAATAAATAAATTTTCAGGCGGATATGAATTAAAATATAACAAATTCTATATTGGACTAGGTAAAGATGGACAAGCTAATAATTTTATTGTGTTCAGACCGCGCAGAAATACCTTAAACATCGAAATAAAGTTGCCATACTCAGAAGATGTCCAAAAAATTATTGAAGACAATGAATTTAATGATATTGGCTATCTCAAAAGATGGGGAGTTTATCGACTGAGGTTAGAAAAAAATGATATTGAAGTCAAAAAAGAAATTTTAAAGGACTTGTTATTAAGAGCGTACGAAAATTACAAGTAAAAATTAATTGAGCATAATTTTATTGTGCGACAAATTGAAAATAAATTAGATTTATTAAACAAATGAAAAGTTCTATAAGCTGGCTAATTTATGGAATATATTTAGGAATTTTTTTGATTGTATTTCCCATAGCGTTAATTTTGCCCACAACAGAAATTATAAAAATAATCGCTGCAACACCGGGTGTGGCAGCTTTGATTTTTGCTTTATGGCAAATTATGCGTGATAACGAAGCGCATAGGCGAGCGTTAGAAATGCAAGAAAAAGAGCAGGACTTTATTTTGGGAACAGCGACGCACATGGCTGACGTAGTATATGACAAACACGTTTCATTTTGTGAAGAATATATGGAAAGAACTCAAAAGGGTTTGCAAGAATTGTTTAGAGATGGGCCTTCACATGGGGCCTTAACCATCGGTGGTGATTTAGTAAGAGTAAGGATTAAACATAAGGCATGGTTAACAAAAGAAATAGAAAAAAATTTAAAACCCTTTGAGGATGCATTGATTAAAATGGGCGCAGGTGAGGGATATCTCGCTGCAACAAGAAGCGATCCTAGATTTAATGATGAACGTAAAAAAATAATAAACGAGATTTACGATTCTCTTGGCCTTGTATTGGGACACCAAATACCTAAAAATGATGAGGAGGCTCTAATCCACGTAGATACAGTTACGGAAAAAATTCGAGATATACTTGGTATTGAAATTATTACTAAATTGAGACTTAGGATCGCTAAATTAGCAATAGACAGACAGGACGATTAATATTTTTATTGTGCGACATATTAAGTAAATAAAAAGATGACGTATGGGTCATCTTTTTTAATGTATTTATATTATTTCTTGTCGGGGTCGGAGTGGAATTGGTGATGGATGTCGCGGAGGCGTTTATTTGTTACGTGCGTGTAAATTTGTGTGGTTGCAATATTTGAATGACCTAAAAATTCCTGAATGGAACGAAGGTCAACTCCTTGATTTAATAAATCTGTTGCATAACTGTGACGCAATGTGTGTGGGGTTGTAAAAATTGGCACACCAGAAAGCAAAGCATATTTTTTTACCATTCGTTCAATTGATCTTGGAGTTAGACGAGCATCTGTATTATCTTTTTTATCGCGAAAGTTTATAAATAAAGATTTTTGATTTGCATGTTTAACATCATTTCTTATTTCTAGATATTTTCTAATAAAATTTAATGCGCGTTCGGAAAAATAAACTACTCGTGGTTTTCCGCCTTTTCCAATTACACCAAGTTCCATATCTTTTTTATCTTTTAAACTATTAAATTGTTCAAGGTTTAAGGAAACCAGTTCGGCAATTCTAAGTCCAGTTGAGAAAAAGACTTCTAAAATTGCCCTATCTCTAGTACTTATATCATCTATTGGCTCAATGGATGCTAAAAGCTTGCTGACTTGGTCTAAAGTAAGGAATTTAATGCTTTTTGAGCCTCTATCTGGCTTTGAGAGGGCTATTTTATCGGGAGGCAGTGAAAGTATGTCTTTTTGCACAAAGTAGCCCAAAAAGGCCCTTAAAGCGATAAGATAGTAGTTTTGAGTACCTTTAGATAGTAATTTGCCAGTAGCTGGGCTAGGAGTTCTAGAAAGGTGTAATCTATAGGCCCAAATGTGATCTGAGGTCAGTTGATGGGGGAGAAGTGAGCTATTTTTAGACTCATCAAGCCAATGAAAAAATTTTTCTAAATAGTTTTTATAATTTTCCTGAGTATTTTTTCTTAAACCTTTTTCAACTTCACAAAAGTCTAAAAAATCTTGAAGATGTTCTTTGATTGGTTTTGATGATTTTTGCATTGTTTTAGAAGTGGCCCTAGTATATAACGTCGCTTTACCTACATTTTGCGACATTGCCTCTATCTTGATAATAGCCCCTCCCCAGGGCTTGTGTCAAGAAAAAAGATGACCTAGGCATCAACTATTTTGCTGGAGTTTCAACGGTTGGACAATTTTGTGGAGTCCCCGGCTTAATAATACTGGTGGTAACTTCAGAAAAATAATTTGAAATATTTTTTTCAGCTGAAGAAATATTTTCTTTTGTAGAGTTAAGAGTATTTGCTACTACTTCTCCCCCGCTTTTTAGGGCCTCGGTCACTTTTTCAGAAATTGTAGGATTTGTTATGGTTTCCTTATTAGTTGCTGAAAATTCAATTTTTGCTGTTGTGCTGGCACTCGTAGAGTTGAATGCTGAGTCGGTTAATTTTGCAGAATCTGTTGTAGAGGCGCTTGTGCCGGCTTTAGTGTCAGTAGTTGCCGTATTTTTGGTATTTAAATTTATAGCGCCTGTTAACGATGCCCCAGCATATTTACTGATAGTTGTAGAAAAATCTTTAATAAATTTTAATGCGCTTGGTTGTTGACTAAAAAAGACGATTGCTAAAATAACAATTATAATTACAAAATATTTTATAGCGCCCTTTTGTTTTTGCATTAGTATAAATTATTTAATTATTAATCTGTCGCACAACAAGAAAGTTTGTCCCGCCTATTTAATGTGTAATAAACATTTGCACGGCTTTTGTTTTAAAATAAGTCTCTGTTCTTTTATTGTGTTTATAAATATTTTTTGGCTGCCACTTCCCTTTGCTAGATTTTTATAGAGTGGAGTTTTATGGTTATATCCGCGGCGGTCAAATTCTTTGACTAATTCTTGGTGACGCAAATAAAGTGCTTTCTGTTTTCCTACCCAGCGCAATGTTTCGGGATGTCTAGAATACCCACCTTTTGCGCCATGTTTAGTTAGTATATTCCAAAGTCCATGAAGTTCGCGGTGCTCGGCCAATAAATGTTTGTGGCACAAATGTTTTGGATGTATATCCCAGACGCGCATATTATATTTCTTTTATCATTATTATGTCTGAAATTAATTTGCCATTATATTGTACTTGTTTTGGCACTTTTGCTACCATTTTAAAACCCATTTTTTTATATAAACTAATAGCTGGATTATTGTTTTCGTATGCTTCTAATTGAATGAGCTTGGGCTTCGGTTTGAGATTTGTTTTTGCTAGTTTGATTGCTTGTGATATTAAATATGTACCAAGACCTATTCCCCTATAACCATTTATAATAGCTATGCCAAGTTTTCCTATGTGATTTCTTCGCCATCTTTCTAATTCTATATCTGTAGCACCTACAATTTTCCCCTCACTCTCAGCTACGAGATATATTTTTGTTTTATTTTTTAGACCCCTTACCATGCCCTCTAAAAAAGCTACTTCCCCCTTTAGATTTGTTTTCTTGTTCATTAATAGCATTGCATTTTCTTCTACAAACGAGTTGATAAATACTAAAAACTTTTTAGCATTTTTTATGTCCGACTTGTTGGCCAATCTGATCGATATTTTTTTGTCTTTAAATAATTTTGTTTCCATAATCGTGTACTATGTTTGTCGCACAACGAAACCTATGCTAATAGCTTTATTGCATGCTTGATGCGTTTTAGGGTTTCTTCTTTTCCTAAAATGCTGGCAATCTCAAATGGGCTTGGTGACATTTTTTTGCCAGATAAGGCTACGCGCAAGGGCCATAGCAAATAACCTTTATTTTTTTCTGGGTAGCCTTTTTGTAAATTAAATTTTTCTGAGGCAGAAAACATTTCTGTTTCTAAATCCTTCAGCTCCCATTTTTTTGATTCAGATAATATTTTTTCTGAAAATGATAAAGAATCTATTATGTCTTGGTTTGTCATTTGTTGCCACTTTAGCATTTCCAAATCTAATGTTAATGTTTCTGGAAAAAAGAAATCTGCTAATTCAACAATTTCTGAAAGTTTTTTCATTCTTGGCCTAGAAACCTCAACAATCTCTTGAAGTTTATTAGGTGAAACTTGTCCCACAACTAAAAGCCCAGCTTTTTTTAAATATGGCACGCAGAGCTCAGTTAATGTTTCAATTGATTTTTCACGAATATATAAGCCATTCAAAAAGTCTAAACGTTGTAAGTTAAACACCGCTCCCGCTTTCTGAACTTTTTCAATTGAAAATTCTTTTATCAATTGATTCATTGAAAATACCTCTTTTTCTGTGCCCGGGTTCCAGCCTAGTAAAACCATGAAGTTTACTAATGCTTCGGGTAAATAGCCGTTGCTGTGATAGTCAGACAAGGCTACGTCGCCCTGACGTTTAGACATTTTGCTTTTGTCTGAGTTTAACATTAAGGGTAAATGTGCATATGTTGGCCTAGAAAAGTCGAGTGCTTCTTGCAGCAATATTTGACGAGGTGTGTTTGATAAATGTTCTTCGCCTCTAATTACGTGAGATATTTGCATTAAAAAGTCATCTACAACTACTGCAAAATGATATAGTGGTGTAGACAAATTTTTTGCTATTACTATGTCCCCCAGCAAACCCGCGTCGAACTCTACGTCACCACGAATTAAATCTTTAAATTTTACTTTTTTATTTTCAATTTTAAATCTTATTACAGAAGGTTTATTATTTTTTAAATTTTCTTCAACAACTTCCGAAGATAGCCGGCAACATGTGCCGTCATATTTAGGAGCTAATCCCCTACTTGCCTGGTCTTGGCGTTTATTTTCCAGTTCTTCTTCTGTACAAAAACAGTAATAAGCCTTTTTTTCTGCTAAAAGTTGCTCAATATATTTTTCATAAATATCTAGCCTTTGAGATTGTTTATATGGACCAAATTCACCGCCAATGTCTGGGCCTTCATCCCACTGAACTCCTAACCATTTTAATTCATCGATAATTTCTTCAGTCCAGCGTTGTTCGGAGCGTTGGGTGTCGGTATCTTCAATACGTAAAATAAATTTACCCTTATTTTGTTTAGCAAATAAATAATCAAACAATGCTGTGCGCGCTCCGCCAACGTGTAATGGACCAGTTGGAGAAGGTGCAAAGCGGACTCTAACTTCTTGTATTTCTGTTTTCTTTGTCATAACAATATTTAGTCTAACATTAAATATTCTAAAATTTCACGAGCTATTGCGCGAGCTGATAATGGTTTTGCAAATGCTAAAGCAGATTGTCTCATTTCTTCTAACTTTTCAGGGTGTAAAAATAATAACTGAATGTTTTCCATAAAAAAGTTAGGAGTTAAATTTTCTTGCTCTATTACTATGGCAGCCCCCGTTTGTGCATAGGCATAGGCATTTTTTGATTGATGATTTCCCGCTGCCGATGGAAGAGGCACCAAAATGCTTGGTTTTCCTACAGCTGCAATTTCAAAAATTGATCCTGAACCTGCACGTGAAACAATAAAGTCTGCTGCTCTGTAAGCGTGTTTCATTTTATCTTCGTCTAGAAAACCAATTGGGTGGTAATATTTATCTAGAATTTTTTCTTCCATAACTTGAGCCTCTGCAGATATTTCTCTAACATTTTGCGTACCGGTAACATGGATAATTTCATATCTTTCTAGTAAATCGTTTATAATTCTTATTACAAAATCGTTAATTGCTTCTGCGCCTTGAGAACCTCCAATAATTAAAAAGACTGGCTTTGAAAGTGTTAAATTAAAAAGCTCTACTGCCCTGTCTTTGCTTCCTTCCATAATTTCTTTTCTAATTGGGTTGCCTACAAGTGTTGTTTTCTCAGGATCAAAATATTCTGTTTTAGGAAATGATATGAATGTTTTTTTGGCCCATTTAGCTGTAACTTGATTTGATAGTCCTGGAACGATATCGCTTTCGTGCAAGAAAACAGGAATTCTTAAAATTCTAGCAGATATTGTAACAGCAATTGAACCCGAACCACCTTTGCTGAAAACTAGATCAGGTTGAGTCATTAAAATATAGACAAAGCTCTGCAAAATTCCAAAAGGAATTTTAAATAAGATATCTACAAAATTTTCCCACGCAAAATATCTTCTTACTTTTCCCGAAACAATTGTCTTAATTACAAAATCTTCTTGCGCAAGCAATATTGAGCTGAATTCTTCTCTTGGTCCTACATAACAAAATTCCAAATCTTTTTTTGGATAAATTCTTCGAATTTCCCTGACAATGGAGATTATTGGGTAGATGTGTCCACCGCTACCGCCACCTGTAAATAATATTTTCATGTTGTATTTTTTGAAATATTTAATAATAAACCAAGAGCTATTAATTCAACCAGTAAGTGCGAGCCTCCATAAGAAAACAATGGTAATGGAATTCCAGCTAGTGGGAAAATTCCCGCTACCGAAGCCATATTTACAA
>Ga0247841_10010419_pt1 | contig 12662 bp, 11 predicted proteins | sample LaCruzMarch2015__2_FD_192410 | JGI IMG/M metagenome (GOLD analysis project Ga0247841, IMG submission 192410) | Freshwater microbial communities from meromictic Lake La Cruz, Castile-La Mancha, Spain - LaCruzMarch2015_18m | ecosystem: Environmental > Aquatic > Freshwater > Lake | place: Spain... | reverse complement strand
GACAGGTATAAAGAGGGTTATGGGGTTTCGCTTCGCGGACTAGATTATGCCTACCAGCAGGGATGCAAGGTAGTTATTACCCTTGACTGTGGGATTAAAGCCGTTGAGAAAGTAAAATATGCACGTACTAAAGGAATCGATGTTATAATTTGCGATCACCATTACCCCGGCGATGAGATTCCAAAGGCGCTGGCAGTGCTCGATCCCAAACAGCCATCCTGCAGTTATCCCTATAAAGAATTGTCGGGTTGCGGTGTGGGCTTCAAATTAATACAAGCCTTTGCAAGAGTACATGGAATCGCTTTCAGCGCCATCTCCCATTATCTCGACCTGGTTGCTGTAAGTATCGCATCAGATATTGTTCCTATTACCGGAGAAAACCGCGTGATGGCCTATTTTGGACTAAAGCAGCTTAACCTCGCCCCCCGTATCGGGCTTAAAGAGATAATTCGTGAATCAGATGTCACAAGGACTCTTACTATCGAAGATGTGGTCTTTAAAATAGGTCCGAGAATAAATGCTGCCGGAAGAATGGAGACGGGAAGCAAGGCTGTTGACCTGCTTGTTTCTCATGACACCGTCCTTGCCACAGGCATTAGTAAGGAGATAAATAACTTCAACCTCGAACGTCGCAGCGTCGACAGGATTATTACTTCCGAGGCACTTAGAATGATCTCCGAAGACCAGAGAACTGTGAACTCAAAAACAACAGTTCTTTATAACCCGACCTGGAAAAAAGGGGTTATAGGTATTGTTGCTTCACGCCTCATAGAAACCTACTACCGGCCAACGGTTATTCTTACTGAATCAAATGGTTTTGCAACTGGTTCAGCCAGGTCTGTTCCCGGTTATGATCTGTATCAGGCCATTGAAGCTTGCAGCGATCTTCTCGAAAGTTTCGGAGGACATATGTTTGCCGCAGGACTGACTTTGAAAAAGGAGAATATACATCCCTTCATGGAGAGGTTTGAACATCATGTTAAATCCACAATTTCAGAGGAACAGCTTCTTCCAAGAATACTTATCGACTGTGAACTTTCCTTCCCGGAGATAAACGAGGAATATTTCAGAATAATGAGCCAGTTCCAGCCTTTCGGACCCGAAAACATGTCGCCGGTATTCGTATCGAAGAACGTATTCGATACCGGAACCGGCCGTATGGTAGGGTCAAGTGGTGAACACCTTAAGCTGGATCTTTGCCAGGAATCATCAGGACAAAGGAGTTTCCCTGCTATTGCCTTCGGTCAGGCAAACCATTTTGAATATATAAAGGGAGGAAACCCTTTTGATATCTGCTATTCTATCGAGATGAATGAATTCAGGGGAAACAGGAATCTTCAGCTTAACATTCGCGACATTAAGACTCCCATTAATGAATGATAAGCTAAAATCTGACACGGTACTGAAGCTTTAATTCATTCCTGTATTCAGTGCCTCTCTCTTTAGTTGAAATACCTGAGATCCCATATTTGATTCTGACCTCACCGAAATCACCGGTTTGGAATTCAGCCATAATATAACTCCTGCTTCCTTCACCCGAGAGAGCAGGTATGCTGAAACTGCTGAGCAGGTCATTTTCATAGGTATAAATCCTTGTATCCCAGTCATCGGTATTAAAAAGGCAATATCTGAACCAGAGCCGGAGAGGTATTTTCCCAAATTTGTAATACACATCCTGCAGGATAACCGTTCCCCTGCTTTTTGAATTTCCTGAAATTTTGTATTCGATTATTGTTCCAAGTATCAGACTCTCGGAAAGGGTAATTCTTCCGGAACTCTTAATACCTCTTACAACACTGTTCTTCTGTTCCGGAATTCCATTTTCTCCATGATCATCGGCCATAGAAGACCTGTAAGAATAACTTAAACCGGCAGCTACAATTTCCGTTGGGAAATACCTTATTTTTAATTCCTTCCTTATTGACTGAGAAGGAGCGCTGTTACGATACTTTAGCCACTGATAATCCCTGAGGTCGCAGCCTCCGCTGATGAAAAGATGCTTTGCTGCCTCAAGCATGAAACTTCCAACAATTTCAGTTTCATTGCCTGTTGAGGTACCGCTGCCGATACCCTTACCGTGAAAACTTGTGAAACCACCACCGTAGTTCCTGTATAGGTAGTTAATTGTAAGCCGGTCTGATGGACGGAATGATAACCCCTGAAAAACAGCATACTTTTTATAACCGGAGGTTGAAAATTCACCGTAAATCAGCATCTTTCCAAGAAGACTTTTATAGGTCAGGGAATAGATATTGTTGGTTTTACCACTGAACTTAAAATAGTTTTCGGGATCATTAGCATCTGTTTTTACCGGTAGTGAAAATTTACTGCCCGACCAGGTAAAGCCTATTCTGAGATTATCGAAATTATAAGTAAGATTTAATCCGCCTGAAGTCTCAGTTACAGTATCCTTCTTCTTCAACAGGGCAGGGGTATTATGTGTACCATCGCGGTAAAAGCTTGTAATCCAGCAATCCTCAGTGACAGAAGAGGTGTTGAGAGAAGCGTCGATACTTTTACGTGAATAGAAACACATTATCTCCATACTTCTGAAAGTCAGTTCGGCAGCAACACCTCTGAAGAAGTTATTCTCGTCGGTTGATGTGTACGATCTGACCTCATTACGGGCCGACATATATCCAGGGGCGCTCAATGAAAGTCCGGTTGAGATGCCGGTATTTATGTTTGTCCCCTGCCCGAACCGTGCCGAATAGTCGCCGAGAATAACCCTTTTAATTATACCTCTTCCATTGTATGCGACATTAACCGAAAGGAAATCAGGAAGAGGAGGATTTCCTGTCAGGAGTTTTTCTCCGGGGTCTTTTTCAGCTACAAACCCTGCGGAAAAACTGCCCTTTGTGAGTCGGTACCTCTCAAGTATCCTCCACGGCCCGCCGGGAGATATAGTATCAGCATTATTATCTCTGAAGGTAAATGTCGTAAGGGTTATACTCCTCCATCTCGAAGAATCGGGACCTATCGTGTAGCCAGCCTCAAGGGTTATCAGGGGAAGTAGCATTTCGGCTGTCTCCCTGTCGAAGCCGGGGATATTTGCTATTTCGAATACAGAGACTATCTTTCCTGATGTTCTTACATAATCGACAAGTACCTTTACCTGAAAGTCTGACAGGAAAAAGAGGCGCGAGATCTCGGCTTCGCTGGCAGTGTTGATCCTGACCGGGTTTTCGGCAAGATCGTAGAGTTTTTCGATGTATGAAGAAGCTGCTTCGGGGTCAGAATCATCTGCTGCCAGTTCTTCTGCTGTGCTGGCAATAAACTCTTTTAATTTTTCAGACTGACCGGAAGTCAGAATCGGGAAAAACAATAGGAATATGATCGCTATTCTTCCCATCTTTATGAACCATCCCATATTCTTTAAGTTACACAGAGAGACACAGTGATTGCACTGAGTTACACAGAGGTCAAATGCGGTACCTTTTTATGCCGTTTTTCAGAACAGTTACATTGAAGTTGATCAATAATCCCAAAGATTTGTTAGCGAATTTCATATATGTTAGAACTTGAGCCTCATGAACGGGATTAATTGCATCTACTACCTTCAGTTCAATAATGACTTGATTTTCCACAAGAATATCAATGCGATAGCCACATTCAAGTTTTTGATCTTTGTATATTATAGGTACAGGTTGTTGCCTCCTGATATTTAAATTTTGTTTTTTTAGCTCCGACGCGAGACATTGCTCATATGCCGACTCAAGCAATCCTGGTCCCAAAGCACGATGCACTTCTATTGCACAGCCTATAATTTTTTTTGTTATCTCATTTATCTCCATGATGGATTATTCATTTTTAAGCATTTAGTGACTCTGTGTTCCTCTGTGAAATCTCTGTGACCCTCTGTGTAAGTTCTGAGGCTTTCTTTTACTATTTTATTTTGAACATTACCGATATTACCGAAGTAATTCCCAGTTTATCATGAGTCAGAAAACCCAAATCTATTTTTGCAAACTTTGTAAGGAAACCCGCCCCGAAGCTGAATGAAGTATTTTCAGTAGAGAATCCTCCTCTGATCCATACCTTTCGAAAAGCTTCATATTCAAAACCTGTCTTTATTATTAAGTTGTTCCCTGAACTCAGTTCAGCTTCCACGGCTGCAAACAGAAGTTCATTGAAGTTTGTTCCTGCTCCAACCCTCAGGCAGGAGGGGAGTTCTTTTTTTCGTAATGAATTTGGCAGAGGATTGAAGAGATGGACACCGATACTTGTGTTTTCAGAAATTAATACAAGAATACCCGCTTCGAAAGTTACAAAGCCGGCATTATCATACTCCCCCGCAGTTTTTTCAGAGAGATAATCAATCTGAACTCCAGAGTATATTTTCTCAGAGAGCTGTAGCCCGCAACCTGCCCCGGCGAAATCTCTTTTATAGTCGGCATAACCGAAACGGGTATAGATACCTGAGAGGAAGGTTTTTCCAACAGGGACAATAAGTGCGGCTGAACGCGTTGAAAGCTCGCTGATTCCAAACCTGTTTTCGTAACCGAAGCCTGCCGAAAGAGAATTATTGCAGGGCAGGAGAGCCTGATTGTGAAAGGAACTCCAGAACCCCTTCTTCATAACACAGGCATATCCCATTCCTGCCTCTCCTGCTCCGGCTGACGGACGAAACGGATCTCCTGCAGCAGCAGTGAGAGAGAGGGAAATTAGTAAAACGGAAACAGGTATTTTAAGCAGCGAGCTCAACTGTTTCGAAATTAGTACCTCTAATTTACTAAAAAAGTAAATCCAGGCCTAATTTATTTTGTAAAACTTGAAGAAAAACTTATCAGTTTAAGCCGGGTTGAAAAAAAATATCAGATATCTGCCAATTTTATTCTAACCTCCGTGGAACTTTGTGCTTCTCTGTGCCACTCTGTGATAGTTCTTGCTATTTGTTACACAGAGAGACACGGAGAACCACTGAGTTACACAGAGGTAATATGTGATTTTTTATTTTTAATTGGTTTTGTATTCGTATTTTACCTTCTTCAGCTCTTCATTAGCATCAACGATCTTCTTCTTCAGTGATTCCTTGTATCTCATTATCTCATTCATCACCTCCTGATTGCCAACAGCAACAATCTGGGCAGCCAGGATTCCGGCATTTAGGGCTGCATTTACACCAACAGTTGCAACAGGGATTCCGGGAGGCATCTGGAGAATTGAAAAGATTGAGTCGAGACCCTCGAGAGACGCTTTAATGGGAACCCCTATTACCGGAAGGGGAGTCATGGCTGCAATAACACCCGGCAGGTGTGCAGCCATTCCGGCTGCTGCGATGATAACTTTTATCCCCCGGGCTTCAGCACCTTTTGCAAACTTTTCAACCTCTTCGGGTGTCCTGTGTGCAGAGAGTGCGTTCATCTCAAACGGAAGCCGAAAGGTGTTCAGAATCTCGGCTGTTTTCTCCATAACCGGCAGGTCGGATGTGCTGCCCATAATGATGCTTATTACTGGTTCCATGCAATATTTTTAATTTAACTGGTTGATAAGTACAAAAATAAGTTATAATTTTCATATTTTCGCACCGGGTTACAAATCAAAATTCAGCACATGAGAGAAACAAGGATCCACGACAAGACCTTCAGGGAAATGATTACAGAAGAGGCTATTGCCGAGAGGATAAAACAACTCGCCATGCAGATCAATAAAGATCTTTCGGGAAAGGATGTAGTTTTTATTGGTATTCTCAACGGCGCCTTCCTGTTCGCTGCAGACCTTTTCAGGCAAATAGATTTTTCAGCAAGGATCTCCTTCGTGAAGCTTGCATCTTATAAGGGAACTTCATCATCGGGAACAATTAAGGAGCTTATTGGATGGAATGAGGACATTAATAACAAAGCCATAGTGGTCATTGAGGATATCGTTGATACCGGAAATACCCTGGAACGGATAGTTGATGAACTGGTTATCAGAAAGGCTTCGGAGATTAAAATTGCTGCACTTCTGTACAAACCTGACGCATATAAGAAGAAGATAAACCTCGACTATGTAGGTTTCGAAATACCTAATGATTTTGTTGTTGGCTTTGGTCTCGATTATGACGGTTTAGGACGTAATCTGCCATCAGTATACACATTAATAAAATAATTTTAATTTTTTATTCTATGGTTAATTTTTTGATCTTTGGCCCTCCCGGATCAGGTAAGGGAACACAGTCAGTAAGGCTGGCTGAAAAATTCAATCTTCTTCATCTTTCAACAGGTGATATGCTTCGTGCCGAGATTGCTGCAGGAACTGAACTTGGCAGAAAAATGAGTACAATTATGTCGAAAGGTGAACTGGTACCCGACGAGGTAGTAATTGAAATGATCGCAAATAAAATCGATAGCAGTAAGGAATATGCCGGCTTTCTCTTCGATGGTTTCCCTCGTACTGTTGCCCAGACCGCAGAGCTGGAGAAGATGCTAAATGACAGGGGTATGAAAATCGACTGCATGCTTGCACTCGATGTTGAACATGATGAGCTCGTAAAAAGGCTTATCGGACGTGCAGAACTTTCAGGCAGGCCCGATGACAAAGACCCTGCAGTTATTGAGAACAGGATCGACGTTTATAATGAGAAGACTCTGCCAATCATCAACTACTGCAACGAAAGGGGCCTTTATCTTCCGGTTAATGGTATGGGAACCATAGATGATATCTACGGAAGGCTTGTTGAGGCAATGGGTAAGATTATCTAACATCCGGGTACTACCCTGTCGGAGTTGTTGAAAAAGACTTTTCAAAACTCTTTGTGTCCTTCGTGAAGCCCTTAGAGCCCTTTGTGGTAAAATATAAAGCATTGAACCACAAAGGACTCGAAGTTTGGCACAAAGGTACACAAAGTAAATAACACTAAAATATCCACTTATTCAACAACCCCGTTCAGGGGGGATTCTCAACTAATAGAAAGTAAACAATATGTCTGGTTCAAATTTTGTTGATTATGTGAAGATCTACTGCCGTTCAGGCAGTGGAGGAGCGGGGTCCAAGCACTTCCGCAGGGAGAAATTTGAGCCTTATGGCGGGCCCGATGGGGGCGATGGCGGCAGGGGAGGACATATAATCCTCAGAGGCAACGATCAGATGTGGACTCTCCTGCACCTCAAGTACCAGCGCCACATTTTTGCAGGTAATGGCGTTGGAGGCGGACGCCAGCAATCGACCGGCGCCGACGGGAAAGATATTACAGTTGAGGTACCCCTGGGTACTATTGCAAAAAACGTCGAAACGGGAGAAGCCTTGTTTGAGATAACTGTCAATGGTGAAGAAAAAATACTTGCCAGGGGTGGAAGGGGTGGCCAGGGGAACGTACATTTTAAATCTGCAACTCATCAGGCTCCCCGTTTTGCCCAGCCTGGAGAAGCTGGCATTGAACAGGAATTCATTCTTGAACTGAAGATCCTCGCCGACGTAGGACTCGTAGGCTTTCCTAATGCCGGAAAATCAACACTGCTGTCGGTTGTGTCGGCTGCCAAACCTAAAATAGCTGACTACGCCTTCACTACTCTCGTTCCTAATCTGGGTATTGTAAGCTACCGCGATAACAAGTCGTTTGTTATGGCTGATATCCCGGGGATTATCGAGGGCGCTCATGAAGGAAAAGGACTTGGAATTCGATTCCTCAGGCATATTGAACGAAACTCAATGCTCCTTTTCATGGTTCCTGTCGACAGTAATGATATAAAGGCTGAATATGAGATACTTATTAATGAGCTGAAGCTTTATAATCCTGAACTGCTCGATAAAAAAAGGGTCTTGGGAATATCAAAAGCCGATATGCTTGATGATGAGCTTATTAATGACCTTAGAAAGGATCTTCCCGATATTCCAAGGGTATTTTTTTCATCATTGACGGGGAAAGGTATAACTACCCTCAAGGATATGATATGGAAAGAACTAAACACTCATGATTAAATGAATAAGATTGAGCAACTCGATCAGCAGCTGTTCCTGTTTCTTAACTCATTAAACTCACCCTTCTTCGACCAGGTTATGCATGCCATAAGCGGAAAGCTGATATGGGTGCCTCTTTACCTGGCTATACTCATTTATCTGGGAATAAAAAATAAGCGTAAATTTCTGATTATCATTTTATTCTTAATAATTGCAGCAATCATCTCCGATCAGTTCTCTGTAATTATTAAGAATCTCGTTCAGCGTCTAAGACCATGCCATCAACCTGAACTTGACGGATTTGTTCATCTGTTCAGGGGTGAGTGCGGAGGTAAATTCTCTTTCGTTTCTTCTCATGCCACGAACTCATTCAATGTGGCACTTCTTAGCCTGTTGTTCATACGTAAAAGATGGTATACAATTAGCATAATAATCTGGGCCGCCTTTGTCGGATACAGCAGGATCTATCTGGGAGTCCATTATCCTGGTGATGTGATCTGCGGATCAGTGCTTGGTGCTCTTATAGGCTGGGGTGTTTATAACCTTTACGTAATAACGGATAATAATATAATAAAGAACAGAAGCTTTTTTTATCAGGGTCCAATAACCTGATTTTACTTTATGTTCTGCATTAACCTCGATACCATTGATCCGTTCTTCAATCTGGCTGTTGAAGAAGTCCTCCTTAAAAACAGGAAGGAGGATTTTCTGATACTGGGTATTAATTCTCCTTCAATAATAATTGGAAAACACCAGTCGGCTCACAGAGAGTCAGATACCCGGTTTGTTGTGATGAATAGCATTCCTGTAATAAGACGTATCACAGGCGGAGGTACAGTTTTTCACGACAGAGGCAATCTTAATTTTACATTTATAGCACAAAGCGAACCCGGCAGGCAGATTGACTTCAGGAAATATACTGCTCCTGTAATTGATTATTTGGCTACTTTAGGCATCAGTGCCTGTTTTGGGGGCAAAAATGATTTGAAGGTTGACGGGTTAAAGATTTCGGGGAATGCAGAACATGTTTACAGGAACAGGGTGCTTCATCATGGCACACTCCTGTTCAGTTCGTCGCTGGGAATTCTAAGAAACGCCATCCGAAAAGATCCTTCTCATTACATCACCCGTGCTGTGGCATCAAATCCGTCTCCTGTAATGAATCTGTCTGATAAGTTGAAACTGTTCGGCGACATTTCCCGGTTTAAATCAGAGATGATGGGCTATTTCCTTGCTAAATTACCCGGGGCCCTGACATATGAGCTGTCTTACCCCGACAGGAAGGAGGCAGAGGAACTTGCCCTTTCCAAATACAAGACCTGGGAATGGAATTATGCCTACGGACCAGAATACCGGCTCAATAAATCTATCGATTTCCGTAATTGTCGTTATTCGTTAAACATGTTTGTAAAGGATGGCATAATAGCCGACTGTGAAATAATTGGTCAGGGTTTGCTTCACCAGTCTGGTGCAAAACTTACAGGCTGCCGCCATATGGCTTCCGATATCATGATGGTTTTAAATCGGCATGGCATTGCAATTACTGAAGAAGAACTTTATCTGTTTTTTTAATTTTGTAATTATTTTCTTTGAACTAGGCGCTTTCATGTGTATATTCTTGTATCCGTTTAATATCAACCTTTTTACCACGATTAGCACTGTGGTTTCAATGTTATGAAAGGGCTTAAATTATTTATATTTGCTTTATGGAATTTTTAAAATCTGTTGCCGTATGGATAATTGCCATCGCCTTCGTGGTGATCCTTTTTCCAATTACGTTTATTGTATGGCTTGTAGTCCTTCCATTCGACAAAAAGAGGGCGGTAATTCACTGGATACTTGTCTTTCAGAGCTACCTCTTTGTCAGGCTCATCCCTTTATGGAAAATTAAAATCGAAGGCAGAGAAAAGGCAGCCAGGGGTACAACCTATGTTATTATCTCCAATCACAAATCAATAGCTGATATCCTTGTGGCAAATTGTCTGAGATACAGGTATAAATGGATATCAAAAATTGAAAATGTGAAAATCCCAGTTCTTGGCTGGTATCTCAGAATGGCAGATTATATTACTGTCGACAGGGGCGATGACGAGAGCAAGGCAGAGATGCTTGCAAGGTCATTTGATTGTTTGCGGACCGGTACTTCAATAATGATCTTTCCTGAAGGAACACGTACTCCGGGCGGTGGGCTTGGGTTTTTTAAGAGAGGAGCATTCGCCCTGGCTATAGATGCAGGAGTTCCGATCCTTCCGGTTCTTATTGATGGCACCGGTCAGATCCTTCCAAAACACGGATTTATTTTAAGAAGCGGTTACCATCTCAGGGTAAAGGTTCTCGACCCTATTCTGCCCGAATCATTCGGAACAGTCTTCCCTGAGGAACTTGCCTTGAAGTTAAAGGCAATAATGCAGACAGAACTCGATTTGATTAGTAATGATTATCCTGAATGACGTATAATTCTTCATATCGGATGGTTCTAAACAGGCTTGGTTATTATAACTATCAGAGCAGCCTTATATTCCGCCACCTGAATCAGGAAGGAAGATGGGACAGTCATCTTCAGCACTGCAGATCATTTATACTTAAGGCGATAGAATTCTATAATCCTAAATTAGTTACCTTCCTCGGCAGCGGATGGCTTCTCGATGTACCCCTGGCAGAGATGAATGAAAAGAATATTAAGATCAGGCTCGTCGATATTGTTCATCCTCCCGAAGTAAGACAACAGGTTGCTGATCATAAAAACATTGAATTATGTGAGGAGGATGTTACCGGAGGTTTGGTAGCAGAGGTCTGGCGGAAAGCAGGAAATCGCTTCCTTTTCAATAAATTAAAATCACTCAGGGATATCGTTGTTCAGGATTACAATCCTCAAGCAGACATGGGGATGGTTATATCTCTTAATATCCTTACTCAACTGGAATCACTGGTGGTTGCCTTTCTTGAAAAGCATGCTTCGGTGAGTGAACAGGATATTCTGGAGTTCAGGAAAGTAATTCAGCAAAAGCACATCGATTTTCTGACAAAACATCCATCGGCCCTTCTTACAGATGATGAAGAGATTATCACCGGGAAATCGGGAGTAATAACCACTGTTCCAAATCTTTTAGTGAAGATCCCTGGAGGCAGGTATTCGGAAGATTGGATCTGGGATTTCGATCTTACAGGGACCGATTATAATACCAGAAAGAGTATAATGAGTATGAAGGCAGTAGTTATCTGATATGAAAAACAAAGAGATCCTTAGAGGACAATACCTGAATGATGCTGCGGAATTCGGCACAAAGGTGCGAAAGGAAGAGAAAGTACTTCTCTTGCTGTCATCTCTCAGACTAGTATCGTTTATCGGGGCGGTTTCTTTTCTCCTTGTGGGTTTGTTTGAAGGCAGTGCCTATCCCTACCTTGTTTTTGTCACTTTCCTAATTTCATTTTTATTTCTTTTAAAGATTTATGAGCATCATTATGATAATAAAGGCTATCTGGCCAGGCAGGAGGCATTAAACAGAAATGAAGCTGCTGCAGTATGGGGCGACCTTTCGGCTTTTGGTCAGGGTAATAGATATATATCGGCTGATCATGATTTTTCAAATGATACTGATGTTTTTGGCAACTATTCACTCTTCCAGTATCTGAACCGTACAATTACAGGCTATGGTCGCGATACACTTGCAGCATGGCTTTCCGACCCGTTTCCTCTTGCTTCATCATTACCGGCACGACAGGATGTTGTAAGGGAATTAGCAGGGAAAAAATCATGGAGGCATCATTTCTTAGCCTCAGGGGCAGATCATTTTCTTGAAAAACATGATGTTGAGGGTTTAATTGCCTGGCTTGATGAGGATTCATTTATAAAATCGTCAGCAATAAAGAAAACAGGTCTGATCGTTTTTCCTTCGTTAACTATGGTTGCCCTTTTTCTTCTTGTCACAGGAGTGGCACATTATTCTTTCTTTATCTTTCTTGTCCTGTTAAATCTTGCCGTTGTTGCAGCCGGGATGAAAAGAGTAAACAGAATTCACAACACTTTGTCGGGCCGATACAGGGATCTGTCATCCACATCGCGGTTGCTAAGGGTATTTGAAAACGAAAATTTTTCTTCGGTAATCTTACACGAGATACAGAGAAACCTTACCGGATCAGGCAGTTCAGCATCGGCTGCAGTAAAAAGACTGGGGAGACTAAGCAGACAGTTCGATAGCCGGCTCAACTTAATCGCCGCATTAATTCTTAATGGACTCTTCCTGTGGGATTATCAAAGTGTTCTGAAACTGGAGAAATGGAAAGCACAATATAAAAATCAGTTTCCTGCCTGGCTCGAAATGCTTGGATCGGTTGATGCCTTTATTAGTCTGGCTAACTACTCTTATAATAACCCTGATTTTGTTTATCCCGTTCAATCTGTCAACGGACGGGTATTTTCAGCCAAAGATCTTGGCCATCCCCTTATCGAAGCGGACAACAGGATCTGCAATGATTTTTCTTCAGGCCCTGAAGGGACATTGTGCATAATAACTGGTGCCAACATGGCCGGGAAAAGCACCTTCCTGAGAACGGTTGCAATAAACTCAGTGCTTGCCATGGCAGGGGCACCTGTGTGTGCATCCGAAATGTCGTTTATTCCCAGGAGGCTCTTTACAAGCATGAGGACAACCGATTCACTACCGGGGAATGAGTCTTATTTCTATGCCGAGCTGAAAAGGCTGAAGATCCTTAAATCACGCCTTGAGGATGGGGAATCACTTTTCTTTATCCTTGATGAAATTCTCAAGGGAACCAATTCGTCT
>Ga0247841_10010418_pt1 | contig 12662 bp, 11 predicted proteins | sample LaCruzMarch2015__2_FD_192410 | JGI IMG/M metagenome (GOLD analysis project Ga0247841, IMG submission 192410) | Freshwater microbial communities from meromictic Lake La Cruz, Castile-La Mancha, Spain - LaCruzMarch2015_18m | ecosystem: Environmental > Aquatic > Freshwater > Lake | place: Spain... | reverse complement strand
CTGGGCGACGATGACTGTCTCGATCCGGAGGTGGTTGAGCGCTTTATTGCCGCACTCGCCGAAACGCAAGAGCGCTTCGATCTTTATCGCTTCAATACCCGGCGCATCGACAGTCGCGGCTTGGTACTATGCGATGAGCGGGAACACCCCCCCGTGGAATCGTCGTTCGACTTCTTGGGTGCCAGGTTCCGCGGTGAACGCTCAAGCTACACGTGCGAGTACATTTTTCGCCGCTCCGCCTGGGACCGTCTTGGTGGTTTCGTCTCGTTCCCGCTTGCGTGGTGCTCAGATGACGCGACCTGGGTCGCGCTGGGAGCAAGAACCGGAATCAGGACGATCGCCGGACCGCGGGCGTCGTGGCGCCTCAGCGGCCGCAACATTTCCTCCCCGCGCCCGGAACTTGCGGCCCGCAAGTTACGCGCCCAGAGCGAATATCTCGGGTGGCTCGCAGGGAACCTGCCGAAGGTCGTGCGGTTGGACGATGCCCAGCGCGTCGAACTGTTGCGCGGTGCCGACTACTGGTTCTACGGTGCACTATGGCGAAGCGAGTGCTACCTTCCGTTACGCGATACGGTAGCCATGGCAATCCAACTTGACAAGTTTACCGGCGGCGGGGCGCTCCCGCACTTCCTGCGCCTCTTGAAACATAACGGTGGTTGGCTGAAGCGGCGCCGGCACTAGGCATCGTGTGAGTACCGTGTTCGTCCATCTCGTTAGCTCGCTCGCCGGTTACAGTTGGGTCATCACGATTGCCGAACCGTGCCCGCATACCCATTCGCCGCTCGTGCGATCGATCATTACGCAGTCAGCCATTCCATCCCCCGGTGATCGGCGGTGGCCTCAATTCAGTAACTTATGAATATATTGTCGAACGAACCGAAACTCACCGTTGCGATCTGCACTCATAATCGTCAGCAGTTATTGGCTGACTCGCTCGACAGCCTGTTGGGCTTGCCCGGGGCCGGCGCGCTGCCCTGGGAGGCTTTGATTGTCGATAATGCTTCCACGGACGGCACTTGGGAGCGGGCGCACAGTTATATGTTGGCCTATCCTGATAAGGTTCGCTACGTGTTCGAGCCAACGCCCGGCTTGTCGCGCTCGCGCAATACTGCGATCGCGGCGGCGCGCGGTATCGCTATTGCTTTTATCGACGATGATGTCTACCTCGGGCCGACGTGGTGTGATGCCGTCTTCGCCGCTTTGACGGCTTGGCCGGAGGTTAGCTGTTTCGGTGGCAAGGTGAGCCCGCGGTTCGAGTGCGCGAAGCCGGAGTGGCTGGAGGCCGGGTTGCTGGCGGTCTACGGTCACATCGACCTGGGTCAAGACGTTTGTCGGTTTCACTACCCGGAGCATCCGTTCGGGTGCAATATGATCTTCCGGCGTTCGGTGTTCGATCGCGTCGGCACCTTCTCGGTCAGCCTCGGCCGTACGCCCGGTTCCCTTTTGTCGAATGAAGAGTCGCACCTGTTCTATCGCCTCGCCCAAGCAGGTCAGCCGGTGTTGTATCTTCCGGAGGCACTGGTCTATCATCGTATTCCAGCGGCGCGTCTCACTGACGATTGGGTGGTGGCGCGCTACTATTGGCAAGGGCGCTCGAACGCGGTATTTCAGCAAATGGTAGCGCCCCGGCCACGGACCGCACTCTGGCACTGCGGCTGGAGCGGGGTAACGGAGGCTATCGGCGAGTTCAGGGAGCGGCGCTGGTCGCCGCGACGAATCTATTGGCTTTTTAAGAAGTTGCCGGTTTGGCAGCAGGCCGAGTACGCCACGCGGATCGGAATGGGCATTGGTGAGATTCGGCACGCAATAGGATTAAGATGATATGAAGTTATTGGTTATAGCGCCCGCGCTGCCGATGCCCGATCGGACCTCCGGTGACTATCGGTTCTTCCAGTTGCTGCGGCTTTTGGCGGGACGGTTTGACGTGCGTCTATCCGTTCACGCAGTCTCCGGCCAGCAGCGTTTGTTCGGTGCGGCGGCCGTTGCCGAATATCTCATCCAGACCCGGGGGATTGGTGTCGAGGTGCTATCCGCGACGCCGCTCGAAGCGGTTCAAGCCGGGAACTATGACGCGGTCCTTTTTGAGTTTTATACCGCCGCCCGCGGCCTGATTGAGGAAGTTCGCTTTCGCTGTCCAGCGGCAGTTGTGGTTGTGGACTCGGTAGATGTGCACTTCAGTCGCGAACTGCTTAAGGCACGGATGACAAACAATCCGGCGGATTTGGCAGAGGCCCTTGATATCAAAGCCGAAGAACTTGCCTGTTATCGAGCAGCCGACCTCGTGATTGCCGTCACCGCGCAAGATCAGGAGCGGCTCCACAGCGAACTTCCCGCCGTGCGAACTGCAATAATACCGAATTTGCACGAAGTGCCGGCATTTTCGTCCGCCATTGGCAGGGTGGCGAACCAGCTGCTGTTCGTTGGCGGCTTTCGGTTTCGTCCCAACGTCGATGCGGCGCTGTATTTCACCAGCGAGATCCTGCCGCTGATTCGGACGGTCATTCCCGATGCGCGGTTGGTGATCGCGGGTGAATCACCACCGCCTGAGGTGTTGCAACTCGCCTGTGATATGGTTACCGTGCCTGGCTATGTGCCGGACTTGGCTGCTTGCTATCGTGAAGCCTCTGTTTCGGTTGCCCCGTTACGTTACGGCGGCGGTATGAAAGGTAAGGTTGGTGAGGCAATGGCTCACGGTCTTCCAGTGGTGACGACGAGCGTCGGGGCCGAGGGCTTCGGCTTTTCGCTCGGCCGGAATGTCCTGGTGGGGGATACGGCTGAGGCGTTTGCTGCGGCGGTGATTTCTTTGCTTACGAATCGCCCCCTGTATGATCAAATCCGCTATGCTGGGTGGCAGTTCATTCGTGACCACTACTCGCTTGATGCAGTGGCCGCGCCGGTGCTCAGCATTTTTGCTGGGGTGGCTGATATCCCGGCACAGCGGCTGCCGCTTTACATGAGAATCTATAAGTCGATTCCCATTTCCATACGACGTCGGCTCTGGGGCATGCGTCGCGGTCGGAGCGAGCCCTGATGCGACAGCAGATCGCCGTAAGATTGCGGTGGGGGCGGCTGCGTCATCGCAATCCGATGACTTCGCGCAATCGTGCCTTGATGAGGCATAGGTCCTGCACGGTAAACAAACGATCTTGTACGCCTCTCGCTATTTGCCGGAGGAGTGTTCCAGGCTGTCCGTGGATCGCGGCGTCACTCTGGGCCGGGGGGGGCGGCGCGGCATCGTCGAACTGAAGCGCATTGCGCGTCGCTGCGAGATAGTCAAGTTTCCATCGCTGGTCTGGCTCAAGATGATTGCCCTCCGCCCACTCGTTCCACGCATTGATGAAACAGAAACGTTCCCCGGCTGGCCGTTCCGCCCGCGTGCGCGCGGCCACTTGTCGCAGCCACCATTCGTATTTTTCCGGCGTTGAGTCAAGTAGTGCAAGGGCGTTGTCCATTCTGCGGGCGGAGTTGTCCCAACCGGGTGAAGCGCAGTAGAATCGCTTATAGGTCGCGCGCGCGCGGCGGACTGACTCTTGGGCCACTCGTTGATAATCGAAAAAGCGATGCCGTAACAACTGCGGCGGAAACAGTCCTGCTGCAGCCAGGTAACCATATTTGCGCCCGCGGAACAACTGGGCTCGCAGGCCATCGAACGGGGCGAACTCGACTGCCGCGTCGAATCCGATTGAAACCGGGTCGGTGTAGTCGCCGAAATTCTCCACGCGAACCAGGAAAAGATCGGGGATGCCGACGCTTCTGGCCGCCGCACGCCAGCTGGCGGCGGTTTGGGCGGGGTCCGGCAACAACTTGGTGCGATAAACGAGGAAGAGGGGCTTGCCGTCGATGCGAATGTACCTTTCATCCTGAAACGCGGTAATCAGGCTCTCGATATGAGCCTGATCGTCGTCGCTGCCGTACCGTTGCTCAAGGAGGATCTCGTCATTCCCGCCATCCCACACGCGCGTCCAGTTCTCGTTCGCCCAGCAAAGACAAAACGGAAAATCCGGCTGTCCCGATGCCAGCACCTCATTGAACGGACGGTCGAGCAATCGCTTGCCGTTGAACCAATAATGGTAGTAACAGAAGCCGAAAATGCCGTACTCCTTGGCCAACTCCGCTTGGGCGGCGCGCGCTTCGGGCAGTCTCAGGTCGTAAAACCCGAGGTCCGCGGGGAGATGCGGTTGGTAGTGGCCGGGGAAGCGCGGGCGGGCCCGGGTGACATTGGTCCATTCGGTAAAGCCCTTTCCCCACCAGGCGTCGTTTTCTGGAATGGGATGGAACTGGGGCAGGTAGAAGGCGATGGCCTTGACCGCATCGCTCATGGGTAGCTCCTCGAAGGGGGTTCCTGGAGTTTGGTTTGGTTGACTGATTGTCGCATTCTTCCCGATTCTTGACCAGCGGCAACAGCGGAGGTTTACGGGCGCCATGCGGGCAGTGTCGCAATCAATCGACAGGGGTGACGCTGCGGCCCGGGGATGGGGCGAATCCGTGGGGCCGATATTATAACTTAGGCGCGGCGTGCCGGGCGCGCCGGTCTTACGGGCGAGGCACAGAGATGAGTTCGGTTAACGAGGAGCGGCTGGCAATTGTGATTCCGGCCTATGGTGCAGACTATCTGCCGGCGGCACTCGACTCCTTGGGGTCGCAGACCTGCCGCGAGTTTGTCGTGCTGGTCGCGGACGACGCGTCGCCCGCTGATATCCTTGGGGTGGTCAACGAGCATTCGGGCGGACTGGATCTGCGATATGTCCGGTTTGAGACCAATCTCGGTGGTCGCGAACTGACCGCACATTGGAACCGGGCAGTCAGGTCCACGAATGCGGCCTGGGTCATGCTCATGGGCGATGACGATGAACTGGACCCGGGGGTGGTGGACTGCTTCTACGCGGCGCTGCGGGAAACGCAAGGCCGTTTTGATTTGTATCGGTTCAATACCCGGCGCATCGATGGTGCGGGGGTTGTGCGATTGATAAATACTGATCAGCCGCTGCTGGAAGGCGCGGTAGAGTTCGTCAACGGAAGGTTCCGGGAAGAGCGTTCGCCCTATACCTGCGCGCATATTTTTCGCCGCTCGGCATGGGAGCGCATCGGCGGTTTTGTGTCCTTTCCGTTGGCCTGGTGCTCGGATGATGCGACGTGGGCGGCGCTGGGTCTTGAAAAGGGGATCTATACGATGGTGGGGCCGCGGGCGTCGTGGCGGTTGAGTGGCAAGAACATTTCTTCCCGGCATCCCGACACGGCGCTGCGGAAACTCTATGCGCAATGTGCCTACCTGCGTTGGTTGACCGACAACCTGGGCGCGGCGCCAGGTCAGCGCTGGGATGCCGCCGTAGGGCTACGGTTGGCGGCGGCGAATTGGTTCCATGTCGGCCTGTGGCGGAGTGAGTGCTATATCCCCTTCAGTGATGCGGTGAGGTTGACTCGGGAGGTCAATCGGTTTACTAGGCTTGGTTTTCTGAATCACTTGGCGCGGTTCCTGAAACATGATTGGGAGTGGCTGCGCAGCCACGCCCAGGTATGCCTGGCACGGCGCCTCAGGGTTCGCTGCGACGGCGACAGGAAGGAGTAAATCCGGGCCGCCTCCTTGTGGCAGTGTTCCCAACATGCGGCATCGAAGGCGAGACCCATGGTCCGGTCGATCTTTTGCATGACCTCGTCGGCCATCGCGGGCGGGATGATGCCGATGTCCAGATGCTCCCTAAGTATCCGTGCGCTGCCGCAAATGTTTTGCCACTGCACGCGTGAGTAATTGTTCTGGTGACGGCGATAGCGCCAGGTCGGGGCACGGTCTCCGACCACGACCAGGTCCGGCAGTAACAGAAAGCGGCGGACGAATTCAGCGTCCTCTGCAATCCAGCGGCTGTACTTGGTGAGAAAACCTCCCATGCGGGAATAGGCATCACGGCGAAAGACGATGCCCGACGGGTAGGCGGGATTGAAAACGAGGAAGGCGCGGTAGGGGTCATGTACCCGGTAGAAGCCCTGTCGGTCGATGGCGCACCAATGTCCCAGCCAGCCCGCAGGGGCATCCGCAAGCAAGTTGTGCCCCGGGCGGCTCATGGGCCCGAAGGAAATGAAATTGGAGAAGGTAAACTGGGCATCGGGGTGGGCCTCAAGGAGCGCCCGTCGCCGCTCGAGGAAATCGGGATTCCACACGTCGTCGCTGTCGCACAGGGCAATCCAATCGGTGTCGCAGTGGGCGATGGCGAGTTTTCTGGCCGCGCCCTGGCCGCCATTGGGGATGCGCATACCGGTCACGGCGGGCGCGAACCGGCCGATGATGTCGCCGGTGCGGTCGGTCGATCCGTCATCGATCACCACAATGCGATCCGGCTTGCAGGTCTGCGCGACGATTGCGGCCAAGGTCTCACCGAGATAGGCCTCGCTATTGAATGCGGGAATCACGACGGAGAGGTTCATGGTCACCCCCGGTGGATTGCTCATCGTGCGGGCGTAAGGACCCGTGGGTCACTCGCTCCCGGGGCTCTGGTGAAGGTGGTAGGTGTCGCGCAGCACCATGTCCTGCTCACTGATGCCGAGGAAACGCAGTATTTCCGTCTGTCCCTGGGGGCCGCTCATCGCGGTGATCGGAAAGATACGAAATTCGCGGGGGTGCCGGGCGTTGAGCCGGTCGCACTCGGCATAGTAGTAGTCCCAATAGCGGCCGATGGCTTCCGACATGGAACTCGCGGGGAACTTCGGGAAGGTCTTGTCCCAGACGGGGTCAAGCTGGTAAACCGAGCCGTCATGGTCCTGCCAGAAGTTCCTGCTGGTGTAAAACGGCGTACGGGTGATTAGCGCCTTGAACCGGTCGGCGATCCACAGTGATGGCCAGCGGTGAATGGCGGCCTTCCTGATCCAACTGGCGATGGTCGCTTCCTTGTCGCGCTTGATACAGACGAAGCGCACCGCGTCAGTGACGGCCAGGATGTCATCGACGTAGCGGAGGTAGTAATAGGCGATGTCGCCGATGAGGCGGATGGCGGGCAGCCGTTGGAGTTCCCGGTAGGTCGCGACTGACGGGGGACGGGAATAATCGAGTGACAGGAGACGGCGGTCGCCGCCTTGGAGGATGGCCTGGAATTCATGGACGGCGTTGAGGAGCGGCTGGGGGTTGTCGGTGAAGACGGCCCCGGTGGGATTGAGCTCATGAAAGCAGATAGCGGCGTGCTGACTGCCGATGAGGCCGGCCAACGAGGCGGTGCCGGTGCGGCCGGAGCCGAGTCCGATGACGATCATGGTGATACCAGGGCAGGTGGGGAAGGGCGGCGCCGGTCAGTGACGCTGCGGCAACAGGTGTCGCAACTGGCAGTAGGCAGTGACGGCGAACCATTTCAGCGTAGGTCCGGTGGCGAGGGCCTCGCGGGCGTAAAAGGCGGCCGTTTGCCATTGGCGTAGTCGGGCGAGTTCCTCGGCGATTTTTTTCAGGGTTTGTGCCTTGTGTCGGCGCGCTTGTGCGCGGATGGCGGGGTGGCCGGCGAACAGGACCGTCTTGTCGAGCAGGCGCAACTGACAGAGCCTCTTTTCGAGTGACGAGGCCGCGGTGGTGACACTCTGCCGGAGCGCCGCGTCGGGTACATTGTGGCGGGCGATGACGTCCGGCTTGTGCACCATCCGTTGCGCCCGATCGATGAGCCGATAGTACAGGTCGCGGTCGCCTTCCCAGCGGATGTCTTCATCCATCCCGTCGATTCGCTCGTACAGACTGCGAGCGACGATCAGGCAGTTGAGGTGACAGAAGCCGTTGGCGGCCAACAGGTCATCAACGGTGACCTCAAAGGTGCCGTTGGTCGCTTGCACCTGACCGCGGGCGCGTAACTGGGCGGCCAGGTCTTCAATCCAGATGGTGCGTGGGAGCGGTTCGCCCTGGAGGAAGGCGTGTTGGTTGGTCATGTACAGATCGATGGGGCGGCCGGACTGCGCGGCCTCGAGTAAGACCCGGCGGGCGCGCCCGAGGTGGGCGTCGTCGGTCCAGGTGTCGTCATCGTCCAAGAAGCCGACGAAGTCACCAACGGCCTGGGCGACACCATAGTTCAGTGCGTAGCTGGGGCCATGGCCGTGCGGCCGGGGGATGAGGTCGAAGGCCCGGATGGGTGCGCCGGGGCAGGTGCCGACTGCCGCTTCGCTCAGCAGGCGTGTGTAGGCTTCGCGGTGCTCGGGGTCAGAGCCGTCGTTGACGATAATGATCTCGCGATCCTGCTCGGTTTGGGAGAGGACGGACGCGAGTGCGGCGCGCAGCAGTTGCGGGCGGTTGCGGGTAGCGATGATGATGGAGAAGGTTGGCATGGCGAGCGATCCCGGGGGGCGTTCCGCTTATCCACGCGGGCGAGGTGGTTCTGGGGGTGAGCGACGCGTCGCGATGGGCCTCACGTCGCAGCCCCGGGCGGGCGCGGATGCGCTCGCTGCGCCAGGGCGGCGATGCACGCTTCGATCTGGGCGTAGCAGCGCTCGTAGGTGCCGACGCAGTGGCCGTAGGGATCGGCAATTTCCCCGCCGGGGACCGCGCGGGGCGCGGCCGGGCCGAGTAAAAAAGACTTGCCGATGCTGGCCGGAAAGGATTCGCTGAGCGCCGCGACATGGGCCGCCTCCATGGCGAGGATGAGGTCAGCGTCGGCCACGAGGGCCGCGTCCACGACGCGGGAGCGGCTGGCGGACAGGTCGTGGCCGTGCGCGGCGGCGACCTCGACCATGACCGGATCGGGGGGCCGCCCGGCGGTGGGGTGAAATCCGGCGGAGGATAAGCGAAAGTCTCCCGCCAGGCGTTCGCTTGCCAGCAACTGTGCCAGGGCGCTGCGGTTGATATTGCCGTAGCACAGGAAGAGCAGGTGGGCCCCGGTGCGCAGACGGGCAGCAACGGCAGCGCTGCGCCACGCGGCGCGCTGGCGGCGCAGCAACAGTTGGTGGGCAATGAGTCCGCTGACCCGGCGCCACTGGTCGCTGACGATGCGGCGCAACTCCGCGAGACCCGGGCGGGGATCGCGCCACTGCTGGGTGTCGAAGTGGTGCCGGGGCGAGAATACCAACAGCAGATCGAGGATGACCTGCGACCAGGTGGGCAGGGTGGCGAGTCCCGGGGGCGCGGCGCGGCGCAGGACCGCCTCCAACCAGTGAATGTCGTTCGCGAGATTGCGGCAATAGATGCCGGTGCGCGCCGCCGGCCGGGGCCGGATGCCGCCGTCCAGGTATAGCTCGACCAGCATGGCGGGGAAGTCCGCACCCGCGGCCGCCGCTAATGGCAGTGAGCCCCAGAAGCGGCCGTTGACCTCCATCAGACAGAATTCGCCGGTCTGCGGGTTCTGCTTGAATTCGACCATGGCGACACCGTGCCAGCCCATCGCGGCGATCAGGCGTCGGGCCGCATCCAGCAAGGCTGGCGCGATGGGGATGCTCAGGCGCAGGCTACTGGCGCCCCCGGTCAGTGGGACCTCATGCAGGCGCCGATGCGCGAAGGCGAAGGTGAGGCGGCCGTGCTCCGCGATCAATTCGATGCCGACCCCGATGCCGGGGAAAAACTCTTGGATCAGGACCGCACCGTAGCGGCTGGCGGCGGCGACGCGGTCGCACAGTTCGGTGTCGGTGCGCGCGTAGGCCACCTGCAACTGGATGCGTCCCTGGGCCTGTGTGCCGATCGATGAGGTCGGCTTGATGACCAGCGGGTAGCCCTGGGTCGCGGCAAACGCGACTGCCGCGGCCGGGGTGTCGGCGACGCAACCGCGCGGTATGCGGATACCCAAGCCGGCGGCGAGGGCGAGGGTGCGCGACTTATCCAGCGCGATGGCGAGGCCGGCGGCGGGGGCCATTGCGACCCGGCGCTCGTCGATGCGCCCGCGTTCGTGATGCAAGGGTGTCAGGCTGCGCTCCGTGACCGGGATGATCAGCGCATAGCCGCCGCGTTCGATCTGGTCCACGGCCCAGTCGACAAAGGAGGACGCCTGGGTCAGCGGGTCGGGATAGCGTAAGAGCGCGCCGGCGTTCCGCGAACGTGCCGCGAGCGGGTACTCTTCATGACTGGCTAAATCGATCTGCAGGCCGCGGGCGTGCAGTGAGCGCACGATCGTCAACGCGGGGATCATGTCGGCGTCGAGGACCAGGATGCGACGGGGTCGGTTCGCGCAAGGGTTCACGGTCAAACCATGCGGCGCATGTTCCACAGCAGCCGCAGTCCAAAGCGCGTGGGCGTGCGGTCCCAGGGGGTGAAGCGCGGGAGCTGGAAGCGGTCCGTGGCGGCGGTGGCGACGCCCTGGCCGGTGGATACGGCCGCCTGATAGCCGATCTCCTTGGCCATCTGGGCATGCCGCGGGCCGAAATCCAGCATCGGCTTACCATTGGGATAGGCGAAAAAGCGCAATCGCTCACCCAGCAGGCCCTCCAGGTCCTCCTTGTTTTCGGCGATCTCGCGGTAGGCGTCCCGCTCGGCGGTGCGTGCCAGGATGGGATGGGTGACGGTATGTCCGCCAATCTCGGCCCCTTGGGCGCGCAACTCGCGCACCTGCGCCCGGGTGAGCATCGGTGAGCGCAGGTGCGGTGCGTAGCGCGCGGCCAGATCGTCCGCGATCACGTCGCGGAACTCGGGCGGGCAGTATTTCAGGAGGCCCAGCAGGTCGCGCAGCAGTTTGGCCCGCTCGCGCGGTTCACCGAGGGCGTGGACTCCGAAGCGGTATTCGTTGAGGTCGACTTTGTCGCCCGGCAAGCGACGGATCGCCTCGGCGAGCCGGTCATTCCACATGAGCCGGCCGTCGAGATAGCCGCTGGCGATGAACACGGTCACCGGTATCCCGAGCTGCTTGAGGACGGGCAGGGCGACCGTCAGGTTGTCGGCGTAGCCGTCATCGAAGGTGACGCACACGGCGCGCTGTGGAAGGGTGCCTTGCTCCAGCCGGCGCAGACCCTCGGCCAGGGACAGGGGGGAGAAGCGACTGCGCACCAGGTCCATGATGGCGGTGAACTGCTTCACGTCCGGGTCGCCCGACAGAAAGGGGTCCGGCGCCGGCCGCACGCGATGAAAGACCATGATCGCGAGGCGGTGTGGGTAACGGGTAGGCATCAGCCGCGCCGCGGCGCCGACGAAGAAACGCTGGCCGAGGCGCCTGAAGCCGGATGCCAGCGCATCCAGGGCGGTGCCTGCGGTTGATTGCGGCGGAGTCAGCGGCATGCCGAACTGGCGGCGGCCCGCGCAGCCCCCGTGCGCGCGCCCGGGAGGGCGGGCAAAGTGCCTCCGCCCTTGCATCCGAGACGCGCATCCCGCGGACTGGGCGGTGATCGCGGTGAGGCCCGATGTGCGAGGTCGCGCGACAATCAGGTTACTGTCAGGCTCAATAGCCGCCCTTGCGCAGAACTTCCGGCAGGCCGGCAATTTTAGTGCCCTGCTTGGTCGGGGCCAAGGGGAAGAGGGTGTAGAGGTCCTTGCTGGTTGGCTTGGTGCCCCACAGCGTGGCCATATCCTTCAGCACGGCCCGTTCCATCGGCTGGTGCTGGTTGTTGGTGAGATACTGCTCGCGCAGGTAGCGGATCAGGTCCCAGTGCTTGTCGGTGAGTGCGATCCCCTCGATCTGGGCGAGCCCGCGCGCCACGTCCTCGTCCCAGTCCAAGTGGTTGACCAGGTAGCCGTGGTCGGTGGTTTCGATCGTCTTACCATTGATTTCGATGGTCATGCTCGTGTGTCTCTCGTCGCGAAGTTCCGGCCTTTCAGCCGCTCGTGGTGACGGCGTCGATGCCTTTGTGGGGGATGAAGATACCGCAGCCCAGCAGGCGGTGGGGCCCGAGCCCGTGCTGCTGGAGGCGCAGCGATTCCGCGCCGCTGAGGTCGGCGAGCAGCAGGCTGCGGGTCAGGATCGGGCCCTGGGGGGTCGCCAGTGCGAGGGCCCGCCCGCACAGGGCCTTGCGCATGCGGATGTCGAGTGCTGCCAGCGTGGCGGCAGTCGCGTGCAGGAAGGCGGACTCGTCTGCCTGCGGGGTCTCGCCCGGGGCCGCAGCCACATGGCGGGCGAACAGGGTGGTCTCCTTACTCAGGGGTCTGACCTTGCCGACGCCGACAGTGAGCGGGCAGTCGCCGACCTGGCACCGGATGCCGGGCAGTGCTGCGAGCAGTTCGGCCACGCGGGCCCGCGGCGCGCGCAGGGTGAGCTTGGTCCGGCGCGACACGTGGAGCCGGTTTCCGGTCCCGTGGGCGGGGCGCTCCCAGCCGTTCTGGGAGCCGGCGACGTGGACGCCGTGGATCGCGATCCCGGGCTCCGCGGCCATCCAGGGACAGACCGCGAGCAGTGCGGCGGCGAGGCCATAGGCGTGATCGACCGGGAGTTGGCGACAGTCGAGCGCAAACGATAGATCGACGATGTCATCCGGCACCGTGATGGTGTCGGGGTCCTCTGCTTGGTTCCAGTACATGGGCATCACTCTGATTCGCCGACTTTCAGGACGACTGGCCCGGGGCGAAGGGCAGCCGGTCCCGGAGGGCGTCGCGATCGAACCACCAGTCGTCCTGCACCAGGACCTCGACCACGTTGCGCAGTCGCATCAGGAACTTGTCCGGTTCTTTCAATTCCAATCGCTCCATCCACCGGTCGAGCTGTTCGGGGGTCTGCACCCCGCTGTGGCGACGCGCCACGTTGCCGAGGGTTTGGGTGGAGAAGAACATCAGGTCATCGCGGTGCTTGCCCTGGGCGCGC
>Ga0247841_10010417_pt1 | contig 12663 bp, 8 predicted proteins | sample LaCruzMarch2015__2_FD_192410 | JGI IMG/M metagenome (GOLD analysis project Ga0247841, IMG submission 192410) | Freshwater microbial communities from meromictic Lake La Cruz, Castile-La Mancha, Spain - LaCruzMarch2015_18m | ecosystem: Environmental > Aquatic > Freshwater > Lake | place: Spain... | reverse complement strand
ATTGTACTGGCAATGCGTGGAGGAGCGCTTCAGAGGATGGCGCTTCCGGCCAGGTTCGGGATAGGCTCGCCCCTCGGGAGCGGGCGTCAGTACATGCCATGGATCCATATCGACGACCTCTGCAGCATCTATTTAAAGGCTGTCGTGGACCTGTCGATGAGCGGAACGTACAATGCAGTGACCCCTGAACATGTAACCAACAGGGAGTTTATGAAGACTGTTTCCGAGGTGATGGGAAGGCCTTTCTTCTTCCCTGCAATACCTTCATTCGTTTTCAGGATTCTTTTTGGTGAGATGTCGTCGATCCTTCTGAACGGTACAAGAGTTTCGCCGGAAAAAATAATCTCATCGGGCTTATCCTTTGAATATCCCGACCTCAGGAGCGCACTTCTCAGCCTTCTTTAAGTTTGTTGACTTATTCCGGATCACTGTTAAACAATTAACTGCATATTTTGTTACTTTGAGAAATAATGACATATATGAACAAGTATATTTTCACATTTCTGTTACTCCTTGCATCGATTCCCTACCTGTCAGGGCAGACTTATTCGGGAGTTATCAGGGGAAGGATTTACAATGCAAACACCAACGAGGGTGTCCCTTTTGCCACGGTGCAGATCTTCGGTACTACCATCGGAGCCATATCAGATTATGATGGCAACTACTCATTTACCGGTATCAAGCCAGGTTATGTTGAACTAAGGGCCTCATCCATAGGGTTTAAACCCTATGTGTCACAGGCCATCCTGGTAACGAACAGTAACCCTGTAAACCTCGACATCCCGCTTGAGGAAAACACCGCCATGATCGGAGAAGTTGTCATCAAGGCATCTCCTTTCCTTAAAAAAATTGAAAGTCCCGTTTCTGCAAGGATAATTGGCATTGATGAGATAGAAAAAAACCCTGGCGGCAACAGGGATATCTCAAAGGTCATACAATCGTTTCCCGGGGTTGCATCCACGCCTGCCTTCAGGAATGATGTGATCGTCAGGGGAGGAGGACCCAATGAGAACCGCTTCTATATAGACAATGTAGAGATCCCCTACCTTAATCATTTCTCAACCCAGGGCGCTTCCGGAGGTCCGATAGGAATTATCAATGTCGACTTCGTTCAGTCGGTCGATTTCATATCGGGAGCATTTCCTGCATCAAGGGGAAATGCCCTCAGTTCGGTGATGAATTTCACCTTTGTCGACGGAAACAAGGACAAGACGAAATTCCGGGCCACAGTAGGGGCTTCCGATCTTGGCCTCACTCTCGACGGACCAGCCGGACCGAACGCTACATTTCTGGTGTCCGCACGCAGGTCCTATCTTCAGTTTCTCTTCTCCCTTCTCGAGCTTCCCTTTCTTCCGAATTACACCGACTTTCAGTTCAAGTACAGGGTAAGGCTCGACGACAAGAATGAACTGACAGTTCTGGGACTGGGAGCCAAGGATGATTTCAGCCTCAACCTCAAGGCAAACGAAACGGAATATCAGCGTTACCTTCTCGACAACATACCGGTGCAGGAACAGTATAGCTACACAATAGGGCTGGTTTACAAGCATTTCAGAAAAGGAGGATTCGACACCTGGGTACTCAGCCGCAACTACCTCAACAATTCCCAGTACAAGTATCTGGGCAACATCGAGACATCAGGAAATAAGCTGCTCGACTACCTGTCGGGCGAAGGCGAGATAAAGGGGAGGTTCGAAAGGACAATTATTGGCGACAATGGCTTCAGATTTAGCCTTGGCAGTGGCATGGAATACGCCCATTACCGGAATTCAACCTACAGAAAGATTTTCACCGGTGAAGAAGAAACCTCGATCGATTACGACACTAACCTGAAGCTTGGCAAGTTCAATGTATTCGGACAGGTCAGCAAGTCGTACCTTGATGAGAGGCTGAGGATGTCGCTTGGTGTCCGCACTGATTTCAACACCTGGTCCGAAACAATGGCCAACCCGCTGACACAGCTATCTCCCAGGTTCTCAGCATCGTATTCTCTTTCCGAAAAGCTGAATGTGAATTTCAATGTCGGACGCTATTACCAGCTGCCTCCATATACATCACTGGGATACTCGAACACTGAAGGAGTGTTCCTCAACAAGGCAAACGATCTCAAATACATACGCTCCGATCATTTTGTCGCGGGGATCGAGTTTATTCCCGAAGAGAACATTCAGTTAACCCTTGAAGGATTTTATAAGGATTATTCGCTTTATCCCTTTTCAGTGAGGGACCAGGTTCCTCTTTCGAGTAAAAGCGCCGGTTACGGTATATTCGGCGATGAGGAGCTTATTTCAACTTCTGACGGAAGAGCCTACGGATTCGAGCTTCTGGGACGACTCAAGGAATTCAGGAAGACCAACATGGTATTCTCCTACACCTTCGTGCGAAGCGAGTTCAGGGATGCTGCCTCCGATTGGATTCCTTCATCGTGGGATAACCGTCACCTGTTCAACGTAACCGCCACAAAGCAGCTGACCAGGAACTGGGATCTGGGATTCAAGTGGAGATATGTCGGCGGAGCGCCCTATACCCCGTTCGACCTGGAGAAATCATCACTCAAGGCCGCATGGGACCTTCAGGGAGTGGGATATCTCGACTATTTAAGGTTCAATACTGAAAGACTAAATGCATTTCATCAGCTCGATATCAGGGTTGACAAGCAATACTTTTTCAAGGGGTGGTCGCTTATGCTTTATGCCGATGTCCAGAATTTATACAACCACCAGTCCGATCAGCCTGCAATACTTTTAAGGGAATCCGATCAGAACGGTGTTCCTGTCACCGATCCGTCAGATCCCTCAAGGTATTCGATGAAATTTATAGAAGGTTCTTCCGGCACGGTTCTGCCGTCAATCGGTATCATTGTGGAATTTTAATTGGTAAAGACATGTACAGATTTCTCATTTTCTCATTCATAATGCTTGCGGGAGCCTGTTCAACCGGCTCCCTGAGGACAGAAAGTCCGGTTCAGCAGGAGAAGGTCAGCTTTGCAACAAATCCGGAGGGCAGAGGTCCTCAGATCACGGTCGACCTTACACCCGGTGAGTCATTCTATTATCCGCTTTTTGCGATATGGCTCGAAACGGACGAAGGCGACTACATACAAACCCTTTATGTCGCAAGGGCTGTGGCAACCGGGATCTTTGAATACGGAAGGCAGGAGCAAAACAGATGGGTCACTGCTCCCAAAAGGGCTCCCCAGACAATGCCTTACTGGGCTCACAAGAGGGGTATCAGGGCAGCTGACGGCCTTTTCATGCCCGACGAAAGGACTGCCGTTCCGGATGCCTATACCGGAGCAACACCAAAAACTGGTTTCATAATGACTTCACGTGCTGATAATCCCCTTCCCGGCAAGTTCAGGGTAATGCTTGAGATAAACCAGAACTGGGACTGGAACGAATACTGGACAAACAACAGGTTTCCCGATGATGAGAACTACAAGTGGTCGGCCCAACCTGCACTGGTCTATGAAGCGCTTATCGACATGAATTCGCCCCGGGAGTCATACACCATGAAACCGGCAGGGCACAGCCATTATTCCGGAAAAACCGGAGAACTGTTCACCGATCTGAGTTCATTGACAACAGCTCTCAATATTGCTAAATCGATTGTCGTCAGTTTAAAATAAACAAGATTCAGGATTTTTTTTACTAAATTAATGCATTGTTATTATCACAATTTTTACCCCCTACCCCCTACCTTGCGCCGCCGAAGCGGCTACGCGAAGGCGCAGAAGTAATAGTCGAGGATTTTCAGAAAAATCAGGGTATCCCGGGAATAAGAGACTGTCACTTCAGCGACACTGTTGACATTATCGGCCAATGGTCGGAAATATAGATCCCGTGATCCTTTTCTATGAATGTCCTGTGATCCAGAACCGTCATCCCATTTCGTACAAAGATATAGTCGATCCTGCCCGACGCGATGCTGTCGGAAAACCCGTTGAAGGTGTAAGCCGGTCCTGTCGGTCTTTTTTCTGTAACGGCATATGTATCTGCAAGAAGGGGGACACTTTCGAAGGGCCCAGTAAGTATCTCATATCCCTTGCTTGAGATTCGCATGTTCAGGTCGCCGGTTATTACGAAAGGGAAATCGGCTGTAATGCTGTCGACTTTGCTAAGGAGCAAACCAGAACTCATGATCCTGGCGGAGTCAGAGTCGTGCGCAAAATGTGTATTAAAGAAATAAAAGTGTTTGGAGGAGTTTTTTTCCGACAGCTCCACCCATGTCACGATCCGGGGCAGATTGGCTCCCCATGCCTGTGATCCGGCGATCGACGGAGAATCGGAAAGCCAGAAGGTCTTCGACCTTATGAGGTCAAACCTGTCCTTCCTGAAGAAAACAGGATTCATTTCCCCCTGTTTTGCGCCGTCGGTCCTGCCGACTCCCACGGAACTGTAGCCGTTGAGCGCTGAATCAATATACTCATACTGGTGATTCAGCGCCTCCTGCATTCCTATCAGGTCCGGTTCCTCATCGTTCAGAAACCTGCAAAGAAACGAAGCTCTGTTGGGCCATGCGTTGATGCTGTCGCTCGGATTATCGTACCTGATGTTGAAAGACATGACTTTCAGTGTGTCCGCATCATGTTTTCTTCTGCATTCGGGAAGCAGAAGCAGAAGAATAAGGGCGGCAAGGTAGTACAGTTTCTTCATAGCTAAATTAATGAGATGCCGGGCATCAGTTACAAAAATAATAAAAGCTCATCATTGATAATGTGAATTCCCCTGTGAGAATGCAATAGTGCAAATATACTATATTTGCATCAGGTTTAAAACGTGGATGAAAAATGCCCGACATTATCAAGCTGTTGCCCGATTCGGTGGCGAATCAGATTGCTGCAGGAGAAGTGATCCAGAGACCCGCATCGGTGGTGAAGGAGTTGATGGAGAATTCGGTCGATTCAGGGGCCCGGAACATTGACGTCGTAATCAAGGACTCAGGAAGAACGCTGATTCAGGTGATCGACAACGGTATGGGCATGTCGGAGACTGATGCCCGCCTGGCCTTTGAAAGGCATGCAACATCTAAAATAACAACGGCCCACGACCTTTTCGCAATAACCACAAAAGGTTTCAGGGGAGAAGCGCTGGCCTCAATTGCAGCAGTTGCAATGGTTGAGCTCCGAACAAAAAGAGAAGAGGATGAATCGGGCACCCTGCTTATAATAAACGGATCGAAAGTCGAGGCACAGGAACCCTGCAGCTGTTCAACCGGATCGAACTTTTCAGTCAAAAACCTGTTTTTCAATATCCCTGCCAGGAGAAAATTCCTCAAATCGGATAACACAGAAATGAGGCATATCATCAACGAGTTCCAGAAAATTGTTATTGCACACCCCGGCATCAGGTTCTCACTTATTCATAACGACAGTGAGATCTACAATCTCCCCCAGGGCAATTCCAGGCAGAGAATCATCGGGGTGTTCGGACGACAGATAAACAACGACCTCATCACACTCGATACCACCACCACGCTTATAATCATCAGCGGTTTTATAGGGAAGCCCGAGAATGCACGAAGAACCTACGGTGAACAGTTCTTTTTTGTAAATAACAGGTTCATGAAACATCCCTATTTCCATAAGGCTGTTATTGAAGCCTACCAGAACATACTTCCACCAGAGGCCATTCCTTCCTATTTCATTTCCATGGAAGTCGATCCTGCATCGATAGATATAAACATACATCCCACCAAAACCGAGATCAAGTTCGAGGATGAGAGAGCAATCTGGCAGATCCTCATGGCTTCGGTAAAGGAAGCGCTGGGAAGATTCAATATTGTGCCTTCGCTCGATTTCAAAGGCGAAGGACTTGTCGATATTCCGGTGAGATCGTCATTCAGGGATTTTCCCCAATCTCCTCCCATCGGGATCGACCCGCGTTATGATCCCTTTGCCGGTGATGACCGGCCATCGGACCAGAACAGGCTTATAGAAAGATTCGAAAGGGAAAATGCTGCAGGCTGGCAGAAACTCTACGGCGGACAGGAAAGGGAGGAACAGGAAAGCGAAAGAATGGTCACCGACAGGAAGTTGTTCCAGATAAAGAACAAATATATTATCTGCCCGGTAAAATCAGGTCTGATGATCATCGATCAGAAAAGAGCACATGAAAGGATTCTTTTCGAGCAGTTCCTCGGGAATCTTGAAAGCAACAGGAGCCTGAGCCAGGCTCAGCTGTTCCCTGTTGATATCACCCTTGATCCGGCAGATATTCTGATCCTGAGGGAAATTGAAAAAGATCTGCGCCTTCTTGGTTTTGCATTTAATTACAGGGAGGGAAATACTGTTTCGTTAACCGGAAAACCCTCCGGCGTTGGCTCCGACGATCCCGGTTTGATGATCGAGATCCTCTTCGAGGAGTTTAAGAATACCCAGTCTGATCCTTCGGCAGGTATAAAGGAGAAAGTTGCATCTGCAATGGCCGGGGCTTCAGCAATTCCATACGGCAAGCCGCTTATGAAAAGTGAAATGGAGGATCTCTTCGATGCTCTTTTCATGTGCAAGGCTCCCAACTATTCGCCAAAGGGAAAACCAGTTATAAACATCCTGACACTTGATGAGATCGACAGGAGGCTGAAGTAAGCCTTATCTCCGGCAGCTGACAGGCATTGCCTGAACTGAAGATTACCTTTTTGCCGGATAAATTGATAATAGTATCTTTGCCCCATTATTGAATTAAAAACAGCTTAATGAACGGATACGGAAGAGGGTTCTCGGCATTGCCTCCTGTTGTAAAGAATCTAATCATAATAAATATCCTTTTGCTTGTCCTCACCTGGACAGCGCAAAGTGTCCTTGGCTACGATCTCACGTCAGTTCTGGGACTTTACTTTCCCAAATCGGAGATGTTCAGGCCTTTCCAGATCCTGACTCATATGTTCATGCACGCCGGTATCTGGCACCTGTTCTTCAATATGTTCGCCCTTTATATGTTCGGGGGTATTCTTGAGAACGTGTGGGGGCCCAAAAGGTTTTTTATTTATTATATAGTATGCGGACTTGGCGCGGCGCTGGTTCACGAATCGGTTATTGCGGTCCAGTATTTCAAAATCATGAAGTCCATCAGTCCCGACCAGCTTCAGCTTGTCCTGGCTGACGGAGCCATGGTTCTGAGCGAGGGAAAACAGTATGCCGATGCCACGATGAAGAACCTCCAGATGATAATGAACATACCCACGGTAGGCGCCTCCGGAGCTATCTTCGGCGTGCTTCTCGCATTCGGTGTCCTTTTCCCCAACACCCAGTTGATGCTCCTTTTCCCTCCGATCCCGATTAAGGCCAAGTATTTCGTACTGGGTTACGGCGCCATCGAATTGTATATGGCTGTAACGCAGCCCGGAAGCAACATAGCACATGCGGCACATCTTGGCGGAATGCTCTTCGGCTATCTTCTTATCAGATACTGGAGGAAAACATCCAAAACTCTTTTCTGAGCATATGGCCCTCTGGCACGACATAAAAAAGACATTCAGCGCAGCAAATAATCTTAACAGGCTGATATACATTAATATCGCTGTTTTTCTTTTTATCTCTGCAGTATCCATAATAGCCTACCTCTTCAATAACGAAGCTCTTTCGCTTAAAATCCTGAAAGTGTTTTCAGTCCCCGCGTCGCTTAAGGCCCTGGCAATTAAACCGTGGACTTTGGTAACATATATGTTCACCCATAAGGATATCCTCCACATACTCTTCAATATGCTGTGGCTATATTGGTTCGGGAAAATATTCCTTGAGTACCTCGACCAACGGAAGCTTGTTGCCGTTTATCTCCTTGGAGGCATATCCGGGGCTCTGGTCTATATTCTGTCATTCAACATCTTTCCCGTTTTCAGCGGAATGATACCGGAGTCGGTGGCTATCGGAGCTTCTGCATCGGTACTTGCGGTGGTGGTAGCCATAGCGGCATATGTCCCCGATTATCCCATAAACCTCTTTCTTCTTGGACAGATAAAGATAAAATGGATCGCTGTTGCAATCTTCGTCATGACTTCAGTAATGGACTTTTCGGTCAATTCGGGAGGAAAACTGGCGCATATGGGAGGAGCAATGTTCGGATACCTGTACACCGCAGGATTAAGAAAGGGGATAGACCCCGGCAGAGGCATCAACAGAATAATAGATACTCTGGTGACTCTTTTCAAGCCAAGGAAGAAAATGAAAGTAACATACAGCCGGAAAAAGACCGATTACGAATATAATAAGGCAAAAACCGACCGCCAGGAAGAAATCAACAAGATACTCGAAAAGATATCCAGAGGGGGCTACGACAGCCTTACCAGGGAGGAAAAAGACCTCCTCTTCAGGGAAAGCCAGAAGAAAAACTGATCATCCGGATTCAAGCTTTGGTAAATCAATTATCAGCCCTCCTGTTTTGTACAAAAGACACCCAAAGTTAAGATGAATTTAATATTTCCAGGACCTTCTACCGTACCATACAATAATTTTACCTAGTCCGACGACACCTGAGGTGTCGACTTCCAGTAGCCCGGGTCTCGCCCCGGGATGAGAGCGCCACACACAATGTACAACCCCGGAGCGGGTTGACTTTCAATTACATGTAAAAATTGAAGGCCACCCCTCCGGGGTCGGACTGGTATTATTGCCCCTACCCCGGGGTGAGACCCGGGCTACTGGAAGACCAGCCCTCAAGGCTGGAGATCCGGGTTACTGCCCATACCACGACGAACAAACATCGCAAAAAACGCACAAACCAGGAAAAACTGATCATCCGGACTCAAGCTTTGGTAAATCAATTTCCTTCCCTTATCAAAAATAATTGTCTGTAATTACGATTGTATAAGGAATAGAGGTATTTTAGCAGGAAATCCGAAAGTCTTGAAAAAGATCATTTACAGAGCATTTCTTGGTGTTAATGTCATTTTTGTCATTTCCCTGCTCCTGTCGTATCTTTCTGTTCATATAAATCCTGATATAATTGCTTTCCCTGCACTTTTCGGCCTGGCCTATCCCTATCTGCTGCTTGTAAACCTTTTATTTTGCCTGACATGGGCAATCGCCCTGAAGTGGGAAGCCCTCTTCTCCCTGGCGGTAATCCTTGCCGGCTTCACCCATTTCGCAAACTATCTGAAGGTTCAGAAACCCTCAGGCGACAAGACAGGCACATTCCAGGTTCAGAGTTACAATGTCCGCCTTTTCAACTACTATGAGGGCAATGTAAACAACAATTCAGAGAAGATAATACTCGAGCTTCTGAGAAATCAGAAAGCGGATGTTATCTGCCTTCAGGAGATCTTCCTTTCAGGCGATCCTGCACGGAAGCAGCAGATAATAAAGTCAGCGGCAGGAAAAGAATACAATTCTCATTTCAAGATTATCCGTACGGGAAGGAACCGTTCATACGGAATTGTTACACTTAGCAGATACCCGATAGTCGGAAGAAAGGATATAATACATGAGAAGTCGTCAAGCCTGTCAATTTACACCGACATACTGGCCGGCGACGATACAATCAGGATCTTCAATAACCATCTTCAGTCGTTCAGACTGCAAAGGATGGAAAGGACTTTTATCAATGAACTTGTAGAAGGAACCGAGGACCGGGAGGCCTTCCACGAGATAGCCAGCATTTCTTCGAGCCTGAGGGCAGGATTCGTAAAAAGGGCCTCCCAGGCAGAAGCTGTCAAGGAGGTGATCGACAAATCACCCTATCCGGTTATCGTTGCCGGTGATTTCAACGACACCCCTGTTTCATATTCATACAGGAAGATCAGGAAAGGGCTGTTTGACTCGTTTGTCAGTGCAGGATACGGGGCGGGGTTCACCTATAAGGGCAATTATCCTCCCAACCGTATCGACTATATCCTTTATGATGACTCGTTCGAGTGCCGTCATTTCGATATTACAAAGGTCAGGTACTCCGACCACTATCCCATTACGGCGTTTTTCAGGAAGAAGAATTAGACTGGTCGCTTTCTATTTAACCATGGAGTCGCACGGAGTTAAGACGGAGTTTTATTAATTCAATTTTGCAAGTCAATATCATTGAAAACGACTTGCACGACCTGCATGACTTGCATGACTTGCATGACCTTTACACCTTCACGCCTTCATTCCATGGCAACCTCCTCAGATCCACATTTCCTCCTGAAATTATCAGCCCGACCTTCTTTCCCCTGAACATTGCCGGATTCTCTCCGATCGCAGCCAGAACGGTTGCTGACGAAGGCTCGATGATGATCTTCATCCTCTCCCATACCATTTTCATCGAGTTTATTATCGACTCCTCACTCACTGTAAGAATATCATCAACATTCTTACGGATTATTGAAAATGTAAGCTCGCTCAACGATGTAAGAAGTCCGTCGGCTATTGTTAAAGGATTAACAGAAGGAGTGAGTATCCCTGTGGTGAACGACTTCCAGGCATCATTGGCATTAAGCGGCTCGGCTCCGATCACCCTGATCCGCGGGTTGATCCCCTTTGCGCATGTAGAGGTGCCGCTCATCAGTCCTCCCCCTCCTACCGGCGCCACAATGAACTCAAGGTCATTCCTTTCTTCCAGCAGTTCCAGTGCCGAGGTACCCTGTCCGCAAATCACGTTGAAATCGTCGTACGGGTGGATGAGCGTTGCCCCGGTCGAGTCCATTATCGATCTGCAGGTCTCCTCACGTGCCTGCAGGGTGGGTTTGCAGAATGTAATCTCAGCGCCGTAACCTGCCACAGCATCCTTTTTGACCGACGGAGCGTTTTCAGGCATCACTATGTAAGCCTTTACTCCGTTCATACCGGCAGCCAGAGCCAGTGCGGCTGCATGGTTCCCCGATGAATGCGTCACAACACCTTTTTTTCTCTGATCCCCGCTCAGCGAGAGAACTGCATTTGTCGCTCCCCTGAACTTGAAAGCCCCGACCTTCTGAAAGTTCTCGCATTTAAAAAACAATTCACAGCCATAAATAAGGTTAAGCTGGTGGGATGTAAGCACTGGGGTCCGGTGAATAAACGGACTGATTCTGAGATGGGCCGACTGAATATCGGACAGGGTCGGGAGGATCATTTTTCTGGGTTTTATCCAAAAGTAATAAAAAATCCCCCTCCCGGCATTCCGGAAGGGGGATTGAATATGTAAGAATTTCAATTACCGTATCATCCCAGTATACTCCATGCAACGGTCAGTCCGGCGAGGACAACCGAAACCATCGACATAAGCTTGATAAGGATGTTGAGGGCAGGGCCTGAAGTATCCTTGAAGGGATCGCCAACGGTGTCGCCGACAACTGATGCCTTGTGAGGTTCGCTTTTCTTTCCTCCGTAGTTTCCGCGTTCGATGTATTTTTTTGCATTGTCCCACGCGCCGCCCGAGTTGTTAAGCATGGTTGCCAGCACGAAGCCCGTGCTCATGCCTCCTGCCAGTAGTCCGATGACACCCGGAACACCGAATATCACACCGACCACAAGGGGAACTACGATGGCTATCATTGAGGGAACAAGCATTTCGCTTTGAGCGCCTTTTGTGGATATTTCAACACACTTTGCGTATTCAGGTTTCCCGGTTCCGTCCATGATGCCCGGGATCTCGCGGAACTGACGGCGAACCTCGTCCACCATCTTACCTGCCGCACGGCCTACAGCTTTCATGCTCATCGAGCTGAAAAGGAATGCCATCATGCCGCCTATAAAGACACCTCCCAGAAGAATGGGATTGAAAAGCGACAGGTCGTATGCTGCGGTAAAATCCCTTATTGTTGCAGCTGTGATGTTGATTGCATGTTGTCCCTCCTGTACTGCAGGCATATTATCGGTATAGAAAAGAGTATCACCTATCTGTTTGAAACCTTCAGGTGCCTTGTCGATAAGTCTGCCAAGCCACAGTCTTACCTCTTCCATATATGCTGCCATAAGGGCAAGAGCTGTAAGAGCTGCTGATCCGATAGCAAAACCTTTTCCGGTTGCAGCTGTAGTGTTGCCAAGTCCGTCGAGAGCATCTGTTCTTTCCCTGACTTCCTTAGGCAGTTCCGACATCTCGGCATTTCCACCGGCGTTGTCAGCAATTGGTCCGAATGCGTCAGTTGCAAGAGTGATACCAAGGGTTGAAAGCATACCAACTGCAGCAAATCCGATTCCGTAGACACCCATTGCAAAGTTGGAGAAACCTCCTGCAAAACCATACGCAGCGATTATACCCGCAACGATTGTAATAACCGGGACCCATGTTGAAGACATTCCGACAGCCATACCTTCAATAATGACTGTAGCAGGACCCTGAAGGGCTTGTTTTGCAATACCCTGTGTCGGTTTGTTTCCATCTGAAGTATAGTATTCAGTCGCCTGGCCGATAATCACACCTGCAACAAGACCTGCAACTGCTGATCCGAAAACGCCCCATGTAATCCAGTCCATGCCGGCCATAACGGCCAGTACAACGAGAATAAGTGCAGAACTTCCTCCGGTTCCGAGAAGGAGAGCACGGAGAAGAGCCTTTGGTGTTGCCGATTCCTTGGTTCTGACCATGTAAACACCTGCTATTGAGAGCAATATTCCGATTGCTGAAACAAGCATCGGAGCAATGACGGCCTTCATCTGGATGTCGCCCGCAATGGCTGGCAATGCAGCACCAAGAGCAGCTGTGGCAAGTATTGAACCTGCGTATGATTCATAGAGGTCAGCGCCCATACCTGCCACGTCACCCACGTTGTCCCCAA
>Ga0247841_10010416_pt1 | contig 12663 bp, 5 predicted proteins | sample LaCruzMarch2015__2_FD_192410 | JGI IMG/M metagenome (GOLD analysis project Ga0247841, IMG submission 192410) | Freshwater microbial communities from meromictic Lake La Cruz, Castile-La Mancha, Spain - LaCruzMarch2015_18m | ecosystem: Environmental > Aquatic > Freshwater > Lake | place: Spain... | reverse complement strand
GACCAGCCCTTTCCGGAGATCATGAAGGCAGTTCCAGGGGTATATGCGAGCCGCACCGGAGGTGGCAGCGGAGATGCCAGCGTGAACATCCGGGGTTTTAAACAGGAGAACGTAGCTTTAATGCTTAACGGGGTTCCTATTGGTAGTGTTGAAAATGGCCTGGTTTACTGGAACAACTGGCTGGGTTTAGCGGAAGCAACGCAGCAGATCCAGGTGCAGCGGGGACTGGGGGCTTCAAAAGTGGCACAGAATTCCATCGGGGGAACCATAAATATAATCACAAAAACTACTCAGGTTGAACCGGGGGGCAGCCTTAAGTACTCCATAACCGATTATGGCAATCAGAAAACCACGCTCATGCTTTCCAGCGGAAGGCTTAAAAACAATCTGGCCGTGACCTTCCTGGGTTCCCGCTTCTCAGGGCCTGGCTATGCGGACGCCACTTACGAAGAGGGATGGGCTTATTATCTTTCCGTTTCAAAGGAATTCAATATAAATCACATGCTGGTTTTTACAGTTCTTGGCAATCCTGAAAAACATGGCCAGCGGAACTCCAGGTTATCAAAAGCAGAAACGGACCAGTATGGTTTGCGCTACAACAAAGACTGGGGCAGCTATAACGGGCAGATCAATAATGCCAGCGAGAATTTCTATCATAAACCACACATTAGCCTGAACCATTACTGGAATATTTCCGAAAAAGGCCATCTGGCTACCTCTTATTATCTATCGTTCGGGAGTGGAGGAGGAAAATGGAACTGGACATTCGGAAATAATCCCCCAATCTTCAGTTATTATAACCCAGGCGGGCAGATCGACTGGGCAACGATTTACGGGAACAATGCCGGGAATGAAAGTTATTACACGCTGGCCGATGGTACTGACACGACAGGGTATTCGCTAAATATTCAGACCGACTTCCTGGCCAGCCATATCTGGACCGGCCTGATATCAACGTACAGGCATGAATTCAACGACCAGTTTACTTTAACAGCAGGTTTCCATGGAAGAATATTTAAATCGAAACTGCAGCAAAAGGTCAGGGACCTGCTTGGCGGCTCGTTTTTCATTGATGATTACGCTTATGCCATTGATGGTGTTGCAGGTCGTGATCAGATTAAAACGGTAGGAGACATAGTTAAGATCGACAACGGGGCGATCAATAACTACACCAGCATTTTTAGTCAACTGGAGTTTTCATCGGGCAGGCTTAATGCTTTTGCTTCCGGGACCTTAGCCGGCAACTGGTACCGTAGAGAAGACCGTTATAACTATGTGAGTGATATCAGCAGTGAATGGGTTTTCATTCCGGGTTACGATGTCAAGGCAGGAGTCAATTATAACATGAACGAACAGCATCATGTCTTTATCAATGGCGGGTATTTTTCACGTGCGCCTTACTTTAAATTCGTCTTCGGAAATAACACGAATGATCCTACACGAGACCTTAAAAATGAAAAAACTTTAACAGCAGAAGTTGGTTACGGGTTAAACCTGAAGAGTACCCGATTCCGGTTGAACGGTTATTATACAAGGTGGGAAGATAAGTCGATTCTCACCAATGAATACAACCAGTTCGAGGATCCATCGATGATCCGGGGGCTTGATGCCCTGCACTTAGGGGCAGAAGCCGAATTAAGCCAGCGTATCACCGGCTGGCTGAATGCCGGCGGAAGCCTGTCGATAGGCAACTGGAAATGGAAAAATGATGTAACAGCATTTGTCTTTAATGATGATCAGGTAGTTATAGACACGATTCAGGTTTATGCTGATGGATTGTACGTCGGAGATGCACCGCAGACTCAGGTTTCCCTATTTGTCGATGTTAAAGTAATGCGAACGGTTGACATTTTCGTATCCTGGATTTTTTATGACCGGTATTATGCCGATTTCAATCCCGGAGCACGAACCAACCCTGATGACCTTAAACAGCCATACCGCATTCCCTCTTATCAATCCCTCGACCTGCATCTGGAATGTCCTTTCCGCGTGAATTCATTGATGGCCAGAGTTGACCTGGGCTGCCTGAATGTATTGAACGAAGAGTATATCATCAGGGGACAGGATGGTGATTCGCATACAATAAATGATTTCCGTGGTTTCTGGGGATTTGGCAGGATTTTTTATATGTCATTAATAGTGAAATTTTGAGTTAACTCATTGATAATCAATGCTAAATATTTGTTAACAACATCAAATACACTTAGTCATTGATATTCAGATTCTTGATAGAGTCAGGCCTTGCATTTTGGCTAATTTGTTAACACTATTTTAACAAAAGCAGTATCATCTTTGCCTAATTTCGCTTCCAAAAAATTCTTAAAATCTAAACTGAATAACCTATGAAAAAAATTCTTTTTCTTTTACTACTTATGTTAGGTAGTATCGAAGTAATGTATTCACAAGTCACCACCTCTGGAATAAGTGGTAAGATTTATGGTACAGAAAAAACAACATTACCAGGAGCCACTGTAATTGTAGTCCATACCCCAACCGGGACTCAATATAGTACAATAACAGACAACGAAGGGCTCTTTAGAATTCCTAACATGCAGAGTGGTGGACCTTATGAGATGAAAGTATCTTATGTTGGTTATCAAACTTTGCAAAAGAATGACATATATTTATCGCTGGGTCAAACTTTAACTTTAAATGAAAGTTTAAATGAAACCACGATAGGTTTAACTGAAATTGAAGTTGTTGAAAAGAGAGGTGAGTTGATAGATGGTAACCGAACCGGTTCTTCTACCAATGTCAATTCAAATCAGATTTCAACTCTACCTTCTATTAGCAGAAGTATTACCGATTTTACAAAACTTAATCCTCAAGCTAATGGCAATAGTTTTGCCGGTCGTGATGGCAGGATGAATAACATTACTATCGATGGTGCCAATTTCAATAATAACTTTGGACTTAGCCCCAAAGCGTTACCTGGCGGTGATGCACAACCTATTAGTTTAGACGCTATTGACGCAATTAGTATAAATGTTGCGCCTTATGATATCAGACAATCTAATTTTACCGGGGCTAATGTTAATGCAGTAACAAAAAGTGGTACCAATAAGTGGAGTGGAACCGTTTATACATATATAAGAGGTAAAAATTTCTATGGTAAAAAGATTGAAGACAAAGAAATTGAATTAACAGATCAGAATAATTTAAACTATGGTTTATCGGTTGGTGGACCCATCATTAAGAATAAATTATTTGTCTTTGCTAATTTTGAAAGAGAGACTTCGGATTATCCCGGAATTCTGTGGAACCCAAGTGATCCGGAAAATGGAATTGATGCAGATCCTGATAATTATATTTCCAGGACAACTGTTGCTGATCTGAGCACTATGAGTGAATATTTAATGAGTACTTATGGTTATGATGCTGGTTCTTACCAAGGTTTTGGAAATTTTCAAACCAAAAACTATAAAATTTTAGGTAAAGTTGATTGGAACATTAATAAAAATAATAGATTTTCGGTGAGATATAATTATGTTAAATCGACTAATGATCAACAAGTTAACGCTACAAGTTCTCCCGGCACAAGATCAGCTTTTGGGAGAATAGGTGAGATGTCCATGGCTTTTAATAATGCTAATTATGGCTTCTTAAATACTGTCGGTTCTCTATCCGCTGAATTAAACAGTACCTGGAATAAATCAGCCAATAAATTCTTATTCACTTACACCAAAATCAGAGACACCAGAAGTAGCAATAGTGATATTTTCCCGTTTGTTGATATATATGAAGATGGAAATCCTTATATGTCATTTGGTTATGAATTATTCTCACTTGATAATGATGTTGTTAACAATGTTCTCACTTTTACTGATAACTTTAACTATTATCTTGGAAAACACACTTTAACAGTAGGTGCATCTTTTGATAAATTATTCTTTGGAAATTCATATAAGAGATATGGAACAAGTTATTACAGATTTGCATCAATGGACGATTTCCTTAATGGAGCAGCCCCTACTACTTTTGGTTTAACTTATCCTTATGAACAAGCTGGTGATGGTTATGCCGAATTGAATTTTGGTTATGCAAGTGTTTATGGACAAGATGAATGGCAAATTTTAGATAACTTAAAAATTACTGGCGGCATCAGATTAGAATTACCCATATATTTTAATGAATTACTTCCAAATGAAGCTATCACAGACTTAGTTTTCAAGAATTTAGATGGAAATGATATGACCATTGATGCTGGTCAATGGCCTGATCCTAAGATTACTGTTTCACCAAGATTAAGTTTTAACTGGGATGTTAAGAATGATAAATCTCTACAAGTGAGAGGAGGAACCGGGGTATTCACAGGTAGATTACCTTTCGTATGGTTTACAAATCAGCCTACAAATAGTGGAACTTTACAGAATACAGTAGATATCACAGATGCTGAGGATTTGGCTGGTTTGACTTTTAACCCCGATCCATTTTATCATTTGACTAATACTGAATTATTTCCATCAGCACCAACAAAAGCACCAGGCTCGATTGCCGTTGTTGATAAGGATTTTAAAATGCCACAAGTTTGGAGAACAGACTTAGCAATAGATGTTAAATTACCCTGGAATTTAGTTGGAACTTTTGAAGCAATTTATTCAAAAGCTATTAATGATGTTATTCAGTATAATGCTAATCAAACTATTGCTGATTCAATGTTTTTTGGTGCTGATGATAGAGAGAGGTTTATGACACGGAAAATAAATTCAAGCATTAGCAATGCAATGGTTTTGACTAACACAAAGGAAGGCTATTCTTATTCTTTGACCGCCCAATTAGCTAGAGAATTTGATAATGGATTTTATGGTTTCCTGGCTTACACATATTCTGGCACAAAGGATTTAACATCTAATCCAGGATCTACTGCGGCCTCAGCTTGGTCAAGTAACCCGACTTATACTAACCAAAATGCCCCAACTTTGAGTTATTCACAATTTAGTGTTCCCCATCGTGTAGTTGGTTGTTTATCCTATGGTATAGAATACGCTAAGCATTTAAAGACTACTGTATCTTTATTTTATCAGGGAAGTAGTCAAGGTAGATTGGATTACCTCTATTCCAATGATATGAATGGTGATGGTAACTCTGCTGACCTTATGTATATTCCAAATGATGAAAGTGAGATTATTTTTGCTGACATTACTAATAGTGATGGTGATGTGATTGCAACAGCAGCTGAGCAAAATACAGCATTTTGGGAATATGTTGAACAGGATGATTATTTATCAGAAAATAAAGGTGAATATGCAGAAAGATATGGTGTAATTATGCCTTGGGTTGGAAGATTTGATATTAAAATCTTACAAGATGTGTTTGCCAACATTGGTAAAACGAAACATACATTACAGTTCAGTTTAGATTTTTTGAATATTGCTAATTTGTTTAATTCTGATTGGGGTATTTATCGTAAGCAAACCTTAGGTAATTATGATATAACTCTATTAAAATATAAATCAGCTAATTCAGAAGGTGTTCCAACTTATCAATTGAATTATGCAAAAACTGATTCAGATGGTAAACCTGTGTTCCCAACATCAACTTATTCTCCGGTATTATCAACCAGTAGTACCTGGGGTATACAAATAGGTTTTAGATATATTTTTTAAAACTCAATATATTCCCAAGAGGGTCTCGGGTAACCGGGACTCTCTTTTTTTTTCAAACACCCACATTCAACATTCAACATTCAACATTCAACATTCAACATTCAACATTCAACATTCAACATTCAACATTCAACATTCAACATTCAACATTCAACATTCAACATTAATTATGATGTTTCTTCGTATCCCGCTATATCTGCTCATCACATTCTTTCTTGCTGCGCTATGCTCTTCGCCTTACGCCCAAAGCCCCAAGCCCTACGTCGTCATGCTTTCCATGGATGGTTTCCGCTGGGATTATCCTGACCTCTGCCCTACCCCGAATCTTGATCGTATAGCCGCGCAGGGTGTGAAAGCACAGTCAATTCAACCTTCATTTCCTTCCAAAACATTTGCCAATCATTACACAATGGCAACCGGGCTATACCCCGATCATCACGGCCTGGTAGAGAACAATTTTTATGATCCTGCAACAGGCAAACATTATAGTATCAGTGACCGGCAGGCAGTGGAAGATCCTGCTTTTTACGGTGGAGAGCCAATCTGGGTTACGGCAGAAAAGAACGGAATCATTTCAGCTTCTTTTTTCTGGGTCGGCTCCGAAGCACCTGTTAAAGGTATCCGTCCGACTTACTGGAAGAAATATGATCATGAATTTCCATTTGAACAACGTATTGATACGGTCATTTACTGGTTAAGTCTTCCTGAGGAAAAGAGACCACATCTTATCACCTGGTACATAAATGAGCCTGATGGAATTGGACATGGAGAAGGCCCCGGCGGCGAAGGAACATGGAAAATGGTCGCCTACCTCGACAGTTTGCTGGGAGTTTTCCTGGATAAGATCGAAGCGTTGCCTGTTGCCGGCAAAGTTAATATCATCATCACCTCTGATCACGGAATGGGCCCCACAAGCCCTGACCGGTGCATCAACCTGAAAGAATATGTTGACATCACTTGGTTTGATGAGATAGAAGGCTACTCGCCAAATCTCACCTTTAAAGTGAAAAATGAATTTGCAGACACTGCCTGGAAAGCACTTTCGGAGATCCCTCATGTTACTGTCTGGAAGCATGGCGAAGTCCCTGACAGCCTGCATTATGGCCTGAATCCACGAACACTCGACTTTATTCTTGTAGCAGATTCAGCATGGCAGTTTTCCCTGACAGGAAAGATCCCCAGATCAGCCGGTGCTCATGGATACAATCCTTACAACACCGATATGCATGCAATTTTTTATGCCAAAGGGCCGGCATTTAAGGTTGGTTATCAACATCCAACCTTTGAGAACATTAACCTTTACCCTTTGATCTGTCATATTCTGAATATTCCGCCAGCGCCGGTTGACGGGGATATCAAAAATGTCATTATGATGTTGAAGGATTAGCCGGTACGGCTTAACGAATTCCGCAGCAGGTGGTCGGCTAATACCAGCGCGGCCATTGATTCGACAATCACAACAAGGCGCGGAATATGGCAGGTATCATGCCTGCCGCCGATGGTAATCTCAGCCGGCTCTCCTTGCCTGTTAACGGTCGATTGAGGCATCTTCACCGATGGAACCGGTTTGAACCCGACACGGAAAATAATGTCTTCACCATTTGATATTCCTCCCTGGATACCGCCATCGTGATTTGTCAAAAAGGTGACTTTTCCATCCTTCGCGGTCATCTGGTCGTTGTATTCAGATCCTTTCCATGAAGCTGCCTGAAATCCAAGTCCGTATTCAAATGCTTTGGCAGAACCGATGCTTAACATAGCTCTGGCAAGGTCGGCCTGCAGTTTGTCAAAGACTGGGTCGCCAAGGCCTGGCGGGGTGCCTTTTATCCGGCAGGTGACTGTACCGCCAAGTGTATCGCCCTTTGCCTCAGCATCCCTGATCAAAGAAGCGATTTGTTTTTCTATATTTGAATCAAGGCAGCCATAAGGGGCTCGCACGGCAGTTGAAAGGTCTGCCCCTGACAGGTCAGTCTCAGCAATGATAGGTCCAACCTGGGAAACGAAGGCATTAATTTCGATATCAGATATTTTCAGTAACAATTTGGCAACAGCTCCGGCAACAACTCTTGCAACAGTTTCGCGGCCCGAAGCTCTTCCTACACTGCTGTGACCAGGTATTCCATATTTCTTCTCGAAGGTATAATCTGCGTGTGACGGGCGGTACAGGTTGCTTAATTCATCGTAATCGGCCGGTTGTGCAGTAAGATTCTTCACAATATAGCCAATCGGAGTACCAATAGTTTTCCCGTTGAGGATACCTGAAAGGAACTCTACCTGGTCCGGCTCTTTGCGTTCAGTCGATCCCGGATAAAGAGGTTTCCTGCGATCAAGTTCCCGCTGAATAAAATCAATATCTATTGAAAGTCCGGCAGGGCAGCCATCTATTACACCACCGATGGCTTTACCGTGTGACTCACCGAAAGTGGTAAGACGGAACAAATATCCAAAGGAATTGCCCGGCATTCTTCAAAATCACTCCTGCATGGTTTTCAGCTTAGCCTCTAACTGGGCCAGTTCAATCTTTGCGTCCTGGATTTTTTTCTCAAACTCCTGCTTGAGAAGATCTGCCTTCTTGGAGTGAGCTAAAAAGCCTATGTTATTTTCCCACAGGAGAATTTCCTCCCTGAGTTTACTGACTTTAACACTTAATGTGCCCCAATCACCACCTCCTTTGCGCTGGTATCTGCCCTCGCCTGAATCATCATAAGAGGATTCCTGACGCGGACGGTATTCCGTACCTGGCCTCAAATCGTAGGAACTGATTTTCAGGCCATCCAGATGCTTGTTAATAGCCAGGCGGAAAGAGTCGTGAACCCTGTTTTTATCTTTTATGGGCACATGACCGATTTCGGTAAATTCCCGCTGAAAACCTTTAAGTGCTTCAAGGTTCGCAGCTTTATCCTTTCCGGCTTGCCATTCTTCGATCCTGCGGATAAGATCCTGTTTTTTATCCAGGTTTTCTTTTTCCGATTCTACTACGGTCGAGAAAAACTTGGCTTTATTATGGAAAAATTCATCACATGCCGCACGGAATCTTTTCCAGATTTTATCTGAATGTTTCCTTGGCACCGGTCCGATCTCTTTCCATTCTTTCTGGAGGTTGATCAGTTCCTGCGTGGTTTTCCTCCAGTCATCGCTATCTTTAAGGGCTTCAGCCTGTTTTACGATATCCAGCTTTATATTGAAATTATTAAGTTGTTCCTGTTTTATTTTAGAAAAGAATTCTTTTTTATTGGAAAAGAAAGCATTCAGAAAAGTTTTGAATTTCTCCCAGACCTCATCATTCTCCTTCTTTGGCGCCGGACCCACGGTTTTCCAGACTTTTAGAAGCTCGTTGACTTCCCGCGTTTTATCCTGCCAGTCCTTCAAATTGTCGATTTCCATTGAGGCAAGTTGTTCTGCTTTTTCACAGAGTGCAGTTTTTGCCAGGAGGTTAGTATCCTGATCTTTCGTCAGGCTATTATAATGGTCTCTTCTTCTTTCATTAATCTTATCGGTCGCTGTTTTAAAGCGTTCCCATATTTCGTCCCTTTTATCCTGGGGAACGGGTCCAATTTCTTTCCATTCTTCATGATACTTCTGCAATTGCTGGAACGACCTGATAACTGAGGGTTCGATGAGCAGTTCTTCAGCTTTTTCACATAATTCCATCTTTCTCTCAAGGTTCTTTTTCAGGTCAAGGTCCCTGAGTTCTTTGCTTATTTTAACCTTATCAAAAAACTTCTCTACCAGGAAGTGGTAATTCTGCCACAGGTTGTTGATCTCTGTAGAGGGTACCAGACCGATTTCCTTCCACTTAGCCTGTAAATCCTTAAACTCATCATAAGTTTTTTTCAGGGTTTCTTCAGAACTGATCAATTCTTTCAATTCTTCCAGGATTGCCTTCTTTGCATCAAGGTTACGCAGCTTCACAACCTCTTGCTGCTCATTGAATTTTATCTTGTTTTTCTTGTAAGTTTCAAAAACATGGTTAAACTTTTCTATCCAGGGATCAGGCACAGCTGTATAGTTTTCCCTGGTTCCGCCTGCTTGCAGATGATTGTCAAGCATAAGCTGACGATATTCCTTCGAAAGCCGTAGGAATGCAACCTTTATCAAAGCCACCCTCGTCTTGATCTTCAGGATATTTTCTTCCTTGACGGTTTCTTCAAGTATATCAACCAATTTTTCACGATCGTAAGTGTCGTATTTTTCTACGATATCCTCGTGATACTCCATTCCTTCTTCGTCTTCCTCCTCTGCCACAGGTTCGGAGATATGGGCATCCATTTCGTTGATCTCCCGCAGGATCGCCGCATCTGCATGAATTTCAGGAAGAGGTTCAATATCTTCCAGATGACCCACATGCGAGGCGGCCAATTCTGGAATTTCCAAAACTACCGGGACTTTGTCTACAGACGCTTCTGGTACAATTTCTTCCGTTACAGGTTCTTCTGCAAAAGACTCTTCCATTACAGGTTCCTGTGCAACTGTTTCTTCAACTTCAGATTCCTCTGCAACAGTTTCTTGCGCTACAGATTCTTCTGCAACAGATTCTTCTACTAAAGGTTCCTCTGCAACTGTTTCTTCTACTACAAGTTCCTCAGCAACCGTTTCTTCTGCAACAGGCTCTACAGACGGTTCTGTTACAATTTCTTCCGTTACAGGTTCAACTGCCAAAGGCTCTTCCTGTATAAGTTCTTCTGTCGCGGATTCTTCTGCGATAAGCTCTTCCCTTACAGGTTCTTCCATCACCGGCTCTTCTGCAACAGGTTCTTCTGCAACAACTTCCTCTGAAAGAGGTTCTTGCAAATCCGATTCTGCACTGGCTGAAGATTCAACACTATTTTTAATGTTCTCTTGGAGTTCCGGCTGAATGTTTTCAGCGGTAAGATCTTTTTTCGTCATGGTACAACGATTGTTACATTTTAGTATTCTCACCTCCGGGGTTTTACAATGCCATAGAGTGAGATTGGGTTAACAATATTTATTTCAATTATAAATGAATTCCCGGATATAACTCCGGGATTGGTTCAGCATTTTTTAAAGGATTGCAAAAATAGTATTTATTTAAAAGCTTATATAATATGATAAAAAAATTGGTGCGGGATTATAATAAATACCAATCAAGTTTGCCTGAATTCATGATTGCTTTTATTAGAATGGCCAGAAATTATTATCGTACCATATCTGCTCCTTTAAATCTTCATTTATCTTATGAAGCCAGAAATGATGGCCTTTTTCCCAATCAGAAAGCATCTGGTACATTTCCTTCTCATTTTGGTCGGTTGCAGATTCGGCACGATCAGAATAGATCTGGACAGCCCTCGTTTCGAAATCCATGGCGGCAGAGATAGCTGCTGCTTCAAAACCGGCTGCATTAACCTGCTTTTTAATCTCTTCGGATAAGATTTCCATCACCGTAGCATCATCAGTATCAACTGCATCATCCACTTTCATGAAAGCTTTATTCTTTTCGTAATAAGCAAATTGTTTTGAAAGGAAGTTGATGTGTTCATCTTCTTCCGCGGCCATCATTTCAAAAATCTTACGGGCAGCTATACTTTCCGTCTGCCTTGCAGCAGTAGCGTAAAAAGCCTTACCCCTGCGCTCCAGTAAAATTGCTTCTTTCAGGATATCAACGGATGACTTTCCCATATCTTGTAATGTTTAAATGTTAATCAATTCAAATTTTCCGTCCGCAAATATAAGTTTATTTTCCGAGCACCCTCAAACAAAAAGAGGGTGTATCAAAAGCCTTTTACAAGTTGAACTAAGGGGGCAGGTGACCGGCACTGAAGGATTTATTCTTACTTTTGTCATTATAAATTCATTTTAGTGGAATCTCATCTTAAAAACCTGAAGGAACTTTTTAAGCAGTGGTCAGGTCACCTGCCCGATTCAGTTGTTGCCATTCCACCTTCAGGTTCAGAAAGAAGATATTTTCGGTTTGGTTATCAAAATACCAGTGCTATTGGTGCATGGAACCCGGTAACAGAGGAAAATAGCGCTTTTCTGCATTTCACAAAACACTTTCACACAAGCGGCCTTCACGTGCCTGCAATCTATTGTGCTGACCCTGATAATCATGTTTACCTGATAGAAGACCTGGGCAAAACTTCTCTTTTTTCTCTTCTGGCAAATAAATCACCTGATACAGGTTTTCCGGATGAAATTAAAAGGTTGTACCGGGAATCGCTGAAGGAACTTATCCGTTTCCAGGTTTTGGCCGGTAAAAATCTGGATTACAATTTTTGTTACCCTCATGCAGCATTTGATGCCCGTTCTATGAAATGGGACCTTCATTATTTCAAATATTACTTTTTGAAATTGCATATTCCTTTTCACGAAGGAAAACTTGAAAATGACTTCGATACCCTGATAAATTACCTGGGCCAGGCTGATTTAAACTTCTTTATGTACCGTGATTTTCAGTCAAGGAATATCCTTATTAAAGATTATCAGCCATATTTTATTGATTACCAGGGAGGAAGAAAAGGCCCCCTGCAGTATGATGTAGCTTCATTGCTTTTCCAGGTTAAAGCGGATTTGCCTTATGGTCTGCGGGAAGAATTGCTGGAGTTCTATATTACGGATCTTGCATCTTGTATTAAATTCGATGAAACCGCTTTTAAAAAGCTGTATTTCGGGTTCGTCCTGATCCGCTTGCTCCAGGTATTGGGCGCTTATGGATTCAGAGGATTAATTGAAAAAAAATCACACTTTCTGTCGAGCATTCCTTTCGCTCTCAGGAACCTTGATTGGTGGCTCACCCATGCAGATCTTCAACTGGAATTACCGGAACTGCTTCCACGTCTCAAGGAGTTGGCTAAACTGGAAATATATCGAACAGCCGACTTACCGCCTACAGGCAAATTCACCATCATGTTGAAAAGTTTTTCATATATGCATGGCATTCCTGATGATTTTAGCGGGCACGGCGGAGGTTTTGTGTTTGATTGCCGGGCTTTGCCTAACCCGGGACGAGAAGAACGTTACAGGGCATTTGATGGCAGAGACCAGGTTATTATCGACTATCTGAAAAATGAACCTGGTGTCATTAGTTTTTTAAAGGATA
>Ga0247841_10010415_pt1 | contig 12664 bp, 3 predicted proteins | sample LaCruzMarch2015__2_FD_192410 | JGI IMG/M metagenome (GOLD analysis project Ga0247841, IMG submission 192410) | Freshwater microbial communities from meromictic Lake La Cruz, Castile-La Mancha, Spain - LaCruzMarch2015_18m | ecosystem: Environmental > Aquatic > Freshwater > Lake | place: Spain... | reverse complement strand
GGTCGTTAACTGCTCCTTCCAACCTTTCTTCAAAAACAAAATAGTAGAAATGCATAAACATGTCAACTAGATTTCTATTGACTTTTAATAGAGTAACAGGACGATGTATGATAATAACAAATCCCGGCAGGAAACTATTTAGTCCCATCGGGACGAAACATGATAACGACGGGCTTTGAGCCCGGCGTAATCACACCCCTGCCATGAGAGAGTCCCGCAGGGACGACACATAGACTTAATAGTCGCAGCAGTCGCAAATAGTGATGTTTCGTACCTACGGCACTTCGGGACGATACGACATAGCCGCCGGGCTCAAAGCCCGTCGTTATCATGTATCATCCCTCCGGGATTAAGGCTGTTCATTGCTTCGGGATTGAGTCAGCATCCGTTGAGATTATTTATTAAGTGATTTTATGAACAGCCTCACAAACTCTGATGATGTGGCATTTCAAGAAGTAAAACTATGAAACCCTAATTAAAAACCTTGACAGGAAAAGCACAGAAAGAATATCAATAATTATGACTTGAATCATTAACCTCACTGGAGGTGTTCAATGAAAAAGACTTACTTCGTATTAGCACTGTTACTATTATCAATTGGTCTAATTGCTCAAACTAATGGCGGGTCTGTTATTGCTTGGGGAATCATTGAAGTTACCCAGGGATATGATATCATTCAAATTGCTGCAGGAGCATATCATTGTTTAGCATTGAAGTCTGATGGCTCATTGATAGCTTGGGGAGACAATGAATATGGTCAATGTGATGTGCCCGATGGGAATAATTTCGTAGCAATATCCTCAAGATATTATCATAACCTTGCTATTACATCTGATGGTTCATTAGTTGCCTGGGGAGATAATTACTATGGTCAATGCAATGTTCCTGCAGGTAATAACTTTATTGCTATTTCTGCAGGATATTGTCATAGTCTTGCTTTAACTAATCTTCACACTATAGTTGCCTGGGGAGATAATACTGATGGTCAATGCAATGTCCCCGCAGACAATAATTATATTGCCATATCAGCAGGAGCCTTTCATAATCTCGCTTTGACTAATTATCACAATATAGTTGCCTGGGGATGGAATGGTTTGGATCAGTGTAACGCACCACCAGGTAATAACTATATTGCCATATCTGCAGGATATCTTCACAGTCTTGCGTTAACTAATCTTCACACTATAGTTGCCTGGGGACTTAATAATGAAGGGCAGTGCAACACACCACCAGGTAATAACTATATTGCCATATCTGCAGGAGGTCTTCACAGTCTTGCGTTAACTAATCTTCACACTATCGTTGCCTGGGGAGATAATATTCATGGAGAGTGTAACGTCCCTCCCAGAGAAGACTATAATGCTATTGCTGCAGGGGGAGGATTTTCCGCTGCAATCATTGGGTACAATCCTGTGGGTAATGCAGACGAAATACAAAGTCCTGAAGCTGTATCTTGCATCAAAGCCTATCCCAATCCGTTCAGGCAGTCTGGAGTAGTCACATTTGAAACAACCTTAAAAGCATACGAGACGGGTTCTCTTACTATATACAATCTCAAAGGGCAGAAAGTAAAGACCTTTGAACTAAATGCCAAGAATCCGAAGCTGAGCTGGAATAGCAGAGATGAGAATAACATGCAATGTGCTTCCGGGATGTATTTCTATCGGCTAAATACGAATAGACATCAGGAGACGAAGAAGCTGGTTCTTTTAAAATAGTGAAACAGTGGAATGGTGAAACAGTGAAAAGGTGGGTGTAGTTCTGCATTTATGCAGGTCTGTATTAGGTGTTGTTAAAGTAGTGGAACAGTGGAATGGTGAAAAGGAGTTGCTGCATCTTATCGCTACACTGCGTTTCGCTTTTTATTTAACTGGATTCCCGCCTGCGCGGGAATGACACTGATGGCGGTACTACATACTCATTCTTTCTCTGTGCCTCCAGACTTCGAGTCTCTAAATAGCTAAAAACTCACTTCTCTCTTTTTGCTCTGTGTCTCTGTGGGTAGAAAACTAAAAGAAAGATACCCGCTTTCGCAGGTATGACTCAGTTCGCAGGATAGGTCAGATTGCAGGCTTGCGATACTTTTATCCAATAGCCTTTATTGGGAGCCATGGTCGTAAGCGTATTACTGCCTCCACCGGGAATATAGAACTGGGTGGTGCTTCTTACTTCCTGCAGATAAGGGCTGATGGTGGATAGAGCATTGCTGACAGTAGTAGAATTTGCGGGATAATAAGAAACGAGGTTCCAGCCGGGAACAAGAGCAATGCTGTTTGCAGTAGGATTAACAGCGGTACCGGTTACGGTAAGAGTGGTATTTCCACTTACTTTAACCCAGTAAGCTTTGCTCATGGATAAAGTGTTTAAAGTGTTAAAATGTGCTGCCATGGCAGGAGCATAAGAAAGCCGGGTGTCTTTAACCTGAAGCAGACTTCCGGAAATACCGGAGAACACATTGGTAACAGCCAGATTGGTGGGAGCTACTCTTAAACTAATCAGATTCCAGCCGGTAGTGAGAGGAATGCTCTGGGTAGCTTCACCTAAAACAACGTTGAGAGTAGTTTTCTGATTCGCAGTAATCACCACACCCGTAAAGGTTCTGGTGGGATATCCGCTGGCACTAACCTCGACAGTATAGGTACCGGGTGACATCATTCTGATATAGTCACCGTTGACAGGGTCAGTTGTGGCTTTGGAATGGGCATCATCCAGACCAACGATATTGATAGTGGCGTTGAGAGGAGTACCGGAGGCATTGGTAATGATGCCTTGAAGCCCGTATTTGGCATTTTCCAGAAAACCCAGCAAAGCATCATAGTTGTAAGTCCAGTGTGCCGGAAGTGAAGCTGCCGGTAAAAGCTTGGTGTTGGAAAGCTCGATGGTTATTTCCCGGCACTGTTTGTAATAAATATACCAGTCTGCCCTGCTACCATTAACTTCATACCAGGCATAACCATTGGTTACACCGGGAATGCTACCGCTATATAAGTCATCCATATACGTTGAAGGTGATACACTATGCACTGAATTGACATAAGCTATACAGATTGCGGCAAACCAGTTATTATCAACATGCAAAGAAGCTATGCTGTCCCAGGCATAATTTGTAACTTCTGCACCGCCGTGAAAGTTTGCTGCTAAGGCAAAATGGTGAGCATTGGCAAGGTCTTCCATGATTGTATTTTCTATCTGATGAGCTTCAGTATATCCACCCCACGGGTCTGGGAAAGAACGGTTAAGGTCAATTCCGTTATTATTATAACGCCTTGCTCCTGAAACTGAGCTATTACCGCCATAATAGGTGCCATCAGGATTAGCCAATGGGTTAATCCAGATTTCCAGATTATTCACCAGACCTTGTACACGAGTATCAGTAGCATAGTTGGTCAGCAGATAATCAATTAAACGCAAAGTCAGGATAAATCCGGTTGTCTCATCACCATGCATGGAGGATGTATACAAAACTTCCGGTTCTGCTTCGTGAGTGGCAATATTATCAGAGATTTTGGCAAAGAGGATTTTCCTGCCTCCTAAAGTTGTACCTGCATCCACTATCTGACATAAGTTTGGATAGGCGGTGGCAAAAGCATACATTTGAGCAACATAAGCTTCATACGTGGGATAAGAATCCCAGACTCTGGTGGCTGCTGTACTGCGCATGGCAGGATTAATCACATCACCGGGATTGGGCAATATCTCTGCAACATAGGCCATAGACTGAAAAGCAGCCCATTCATCATCATTGGCATAAGCCCAGACTTTATTGCCTTTTACATTATCGATAGATATGATATTGGTCAGCGTCTGGATTTCAGACTTGTCCCTGATTTGGAAAGTGAAATAGTATTGTGTCCAGTTGACGGGCAAAGCAGTCAAAAGGCTAATCAAGAAGGTCAATACGAGGGTAATAAGCAGTGCTTTTCTCATTTCACACCTCCCCGGGCAGCATTGTCATGGACGGCAATCACTTTAAAGAATCTCTGCAACGCAGCGACTATATCATCATAATAAGTGGTGGTGACATCATACACAAGTGAGTCTGGCGCATCATAAGCAGACTTGCTGATAACTCTGTAACGATTGGCATTATTGACAGCAGCCCAGCTGATTCTGAACCCCCCTTCATGGGTAGCGATGGAAATGACCGGTGCAGCAATACTCATTGCTGTGCCCACGCTGATGGGATACGCAGTGGTTTCTCCCAAAACCTGCCCGTAAGCCAAAACCTGAGAAGGTGATGCAACATAGATTAGGTCAGCGCTGGTATCATATACTTTAAACTGTACGGTTTCACCAGTCGAAGCAAGATTTACCAGCATTGTAGTATATGCCTGACCGCTATTGATAACGACTGTCCCTGTGCCACGGCATTCAGTGCCCACAAAAGCGCTAATCTGGTCATTGTTAGCGGCTGCAAAACCTTCTATGGTAACAACGCCATATACAGTGGCAGGATTGTTGGGATAAGTTATTGGTGTCCAGGTTGGTATATCGGTAGGCAATACTTCAATGGTTACATCGTCACTAACTGTTGCCAGTCCGTCACAGATTGTGAATGTTATTATGGTGGAGCCATACCAGTTATTTGCAGGCGAGAAAGTAGCTTGCAATCCACTGATTTGGACATTAATATCCCTTACCGGAACATAGTCGAGAGTCAGAGGATCGGCATCTGCATCGGAAACGTAGGTAGAAAAGTCGGCATTATAAACCTCGTTCTTATTAAACGAAATTGAAGCGGGTAAGGAAAGAACGGGAGGATGGTTGACATGGGCAACATGCAATGTGACTGCAATATTCTGGCTGGGACGGTCAGGGTCATTGCTGTTAACGGTTATACTTGTATTATAATCACCTTCTGAAAGGGCAGAAGCATTAAACTGCACATCGACAGTATAGCATACACTCGGGTTAACTGTTCCGCTTACGGGTGAACAGCTTATCCATGTGGGGGTGCCCGAAATAACTGTTGTATAGTTCAGATTCTGACTGCCGGTATTGCAAATCGTGAAGCCGGATGTCAGGCTTTCACCTGGATTGACGGTAGTTTCAAGAGAAGTTAAATTCAGAGTTGCAGTGGGAGGAGCATATCCGGTTCCTGTCACAGCGAGATTAAAGGATGGGGTCACGGGATCATTAGAGGCTATAACAACGTTTCCATTATAACTCTGGACGGCAAGCGGAGCAAAAGTGAGGTTATACATGTTGTTCTGCCCGGCATTAATCGAAAAGCTGAGTGCATCACGACTGTCCATTTTGGGCTTGGAGACGAACCCATCCTGATTGCTTTCTCTGACAGCAGCAGCCACGGTGTATCCGGTTGGAGCAGATATTGAACCTGTCAGAAGAGCAGTTCCTGTGTTCTGTATAGAGAACTGCTGTACGCTCGATGCGCCAATCCGGACACTGCCAAACGCAACAGATGGGGTGCTGACAGTAATAGCCGGTCTGGTCGTTACAAGTGCTAATCTCACATTGGGACGACGAGTTCTTACCAATCCACCCGAGAAAACATTAGTTTGGTCGATGGAATTGCTCCAAACGAAACAATATCCATTATCGGTATTTGTATATTGAAGCGTGCCTGTGCTGCTTGCATTTGAAACAAGACTAAATGCAGTATCAATCAAAATGTTATCAGTGCCGTTCCATTGGAAGGGAGTTGAGAATATCAGCATATCGTATCCACCCGCCGTGGGCATGTATGATGCATTGCTGTATGCCGTCACCAGGTTATCTGCCGGATGCCAACTGGCTGCATTTGTTGCTGTCGTGTGTTTTATCCGTACAACAAAGCTTGGAAGTGCAAGACTTGGCGCAGTAACTACATAGAAACCCATACCTGTAATCAATACCGGACCGGTAATCCCGGCAGAATTCATTTCTGCGGCAGTATATACCATTTGTCCGTGCACACTGTTGTTTACAACGTTAATGGGGCTGTTTTGCGTGCCACTTGTCACCAAAGTCCCGGTGCCGATGTTTGCGAATACACTGTTGGTTGGTGTGGCGGTCACAGTTGAGGTTGGTTCGGATTCCCCTCCGCTATACACTGCAGTCAGGTAATAATTGTAGGTGGTTCCGTTGGATACTGCGGTGTCGGTGTAAGTCAAAGCTGTAACGGATGTCAAAAGAGTACCGTTTTTAAATATTTTGTATCCTGTCGGCGTTCCGCTGGAAGGAGCAAGCCAGTTCAGACTAATAGTTGCGTTTCCGGCAGTAGCAGTAAGAGTCTGAGGAGGATAAAATGAGCTCGGAGCCGTGGAAGCCGGGAAGACAATATCATCCACCCAGGCACAATCTGAACCTGTGTCGATAGAACCATCTTTCATATATTCCCATTTCAGGGTGCGGGTACCTGCTGTCAGAGCATAAGATGCCTGTGTCCAGTCCAATGTGCCTGACCAACTGCCTTGCACAACCCCGTCCACGTAAAACTTGAGAAAATCATAAGTGGCTTCAGAAGAAACTTTGTAAAAAAAGGTTACGTTTCCGCCGGCAGACAATATTCGAGTGGTCTGCAGGGTGGTTGACCCGGATGCGGTTATTGTCCCGCTCTTGGCTGAATAGGTTCCGGCATGATAATTTAAGTTGTCTATCGTCCAGGGGATTGTGCTTTGCGTCCAGGGGAAAGAGCTGTAATTGCCGGTTTCAAAGGTTTCAGTAATCAGTCCAATTGCCATGGTTTCAGTCTGATTGGCAGTATATGCACCTGCTGTAGCATTAAAGACCAGAGAAGCCACTGCGCCAATCGTCATCGATGATGAAGCAGTGAGATTAAAGGTCAGATTTGAACTTCCGCTTGCTGCAATAGCTGAAAAGTTTGCAGTACCTGTATTGATGGTAATTCCGCTCGTCGGACTGGTCAATGTACCGGAACCTGTTAAAGAAGCAGCATGCCCGGTATTTAGCAAGGGCATGGTGACTGTCACCGTTTCGCCCGGGTCGAGCCTGCCGTTGCTGTTACCGGGACTCGGGTCAGTGATGGTCAGGCTTCCAAAAGATAAAGCAGGTGCATTGACTGTCACAGTAAACAGGCTGTTCCAATTATCAGTTCCGCTAACCATCGCCAAGCTAAAGGGTGGCTGGGTCTGGTCTGTCATATTATTCACAATATTAAAAGCAAAAGCACTTGTAACCGTTACAGATGCGCCGGCAGCCAAAGAAGTGATTGTTTCTGTATTATCTGTGAAAGTGATGCCTGCATTAGTTGATGACAAAGTGCATGAGACATTGGTGGCAGTTACTGTGCCGATGTTCTTGAAGGTTGCGTTAATCCGACCGGCTTCCCCTGATTCTGGAGAGCTATTATTGCTGTCAACATAACTCCAGCTATCTAAGGTCATATATGGTCCGGAATTAGGCACTATGGTGATGGTGCTGATTCTGGTAATCTTGTTTTGACATGTTATAACAATATCAGCAGTTCCTGTGCTCGTGAAAGGCGTAATAGTTAAAGTTAGTGAACCGGTAGCGTCCACTATGCCGGTTCCATAAATAATTCCGCCCTGAGTAATGGCAACTCTGGATTGCGGGGTTGCAGTAACCGTCACTGATGTCACACCAATAAAGATGCTGGGAGGATAAGTTGCAGTGTTTACAGTCGGAACACCATAATATGGCATGAGTGAAGGGTCACCCATAATAGAATATATTTCCCAGTAATAAGGTTTCATCGCGCTGGTACTCTGTTCAACAGCAAGACTGCCAATATAGTTGGTTTCACCAATGGTCTGAGCCCAATCTGTCACAGCTTCACTGTGAGTGTGAAACATAGCATCGTAAGCACCCAAAGTACCGGCGTTATAAGCATGTGCAGCAGTCTGAATGGGTGTTTTATAGCCAATACCCCACCAGTAATCTTCATCCCAATAAGAATTATTGGTTGCACCGATGTATGCAACCCCTCCTTTATTTGCTCCTCTAATCATCGCTTCACCAAAGCAGGGACTCGAATAATTGAAAGCATTTGTTACACAGCAATTACCTACTGCAACAAATGGCATGTTTGTGTTGGTTAAACTGCCCAAATTTGTGGTCGTCACAGTGGGGTCTGCCCAGGATGTTTCACTGCCGTGAGCAGTATAGTTTATAAAACCCCTGCCTGCGCTCATGTAACCTATGATTTCAGACTCTACAGCCCCGTTGGAGGCAGGATACAAATATGTATTGGAAGTAATGCCGTTTGTGGGATTGAAATAATAGGTGGTACCATAGTTGATTTGCCCGTTGCCATAAGTAGGAGCATAAGTAGCATCAACTCCTGCCATGAGGATTACATTGCCCAGATAGGACAAATCCGGCATAGTTGTCTTCTCAAACTGCAAGGTCTTATTTATGATATTGGTCAGTTCAGTTGCTGAAGATACAGAAAACCTGCCGTAATACATTTCCGGAATATAATCAGTTCCATTTAAGCGAACATAGTAGTTATCTGTAATATGATTGCTGGCTGGAGACGAAACAGTAGCTGCTGAAGCAGTTATGTTGTCTCCGCTGGTTGAAGTATCTCCTACAATCAAAAGGTAAGTAGGTGCTGGATTCTCAGTTGTAGCAGCACTCCAAATACTGCTCATATATGTCTTAATAGCTGCTGATGTATTCGTAACAGTGCCGCCTGTCCCTACTGTAGTGACAATGACATTGAAACCCTGTTGTCTTTTCCAGTCCACAAATGGTTGCAGGGTTGTCACATAGTTAACAGGAGTAAGGATTAGCATTTTAGTGGGGTAGCGAACAATAACGTGTCGGTCAAAACCTTCCCAATTGAATATGTTTTTGCTATACAACTGGTTAAATTCGTAAGAGGCTGTTTTTGCTAAGAGTTCCTGAGTTGCTGATACATCCGGATTCATAAAGTTCACTTTGATTTGGACATCATAATTTATCTGCAATTCGCCGCTGATAGGATTGTATCTGACCGGTTCAAATTCAATTCTGAACAGCCGGACACCGCGCATGTAGCCAATTTCACTGACGGTGAACATAGCATTATCATTCAAGGCATTACGGCTGTAAACGGACTGTTTGATTTCAAATGCCACATTGGCAGGGTCTTCGGATTTGGAAACAGAGCGTTGAGCCGGAACAATTCTATTCTGCAATCCTATCTCAGATTTGTTGTACGTCTTTTGTTGGCTTGATATAAGGTCATAACTGACAGTTGCTCCAACCGGAACAGCAATGATTTTGCTCAAAACCGGCAGTTTGGGTTCACCCAGACGGTTTGTATAACCATACCCGGCAACGGAAATCTCATCAAAGACGCCACCTTTGGTATTAACAGTAATCAGTCCTAAATCTGATAGCGTGTAATGAATCCGGCACTCATAATCAGTTGAGTTTGTTAAACGTGTATCCTGATTGTTTGAGCTGATATTAAAATAACGTGTTTCTGCTGCTGATAAAGATATTGATAATCCAATCAGAGCAAGTACAAAGATAGCAAGGCACTTTTTCATACTGTTTCCTAAGTCTTTAATTTTGAGCAAGAGAATATTGTGCGCAAAAACTGTTCCTTATCTTATAGTTAAAGTTGTTTTAAGATAAGGAAGCTACATCTTAATGGAGGCATATTTATTCATAAGCTGCCCTAATCTGATAAAAAGCACAACTGTTGGCGTTAGGGTCTGCAAAGGTTGTCTGAGTTACTGTTCCTATCAGCAGATATTCCCCGTAAAGGCTATCGCTCCGGAATATTCTATATGTATTGGCTCCGGGTACAGCACCCCAATTCAGCAGAACGCCGCCAATAGTATGGCTGACTGAACTGACCGGAGCACTCATCGTAACATCAAGCGAAGCATTAACAACTTTTACGGGAGTAGCGGGGTCATTAGATGAAATACTTAAAACAGCCTGATGCAGTCCGGGTATTGTATTCTGCGAGATAAAAGTAACCGTAAGGTTCTGACTTTGACCTGCGTTGACAGAGCCCGAAATCGTATCAGGATTCAACCAGTTCGTATTTCTTGTCTCAGAACCGCTTAAGAATCCCTCCCTGGCGGGTTCGGTTACCTGTATTGTGTAATTCAAAGTCAGACTCCCACTATTGCTGATTTGAATTGTCTGAGTAGTTGAATTTCCATACAAAAGAGTTTTGGAGATATTGAGTGGAGTCACATTGATTTGAGCTGGCAGACATCCTTCCCCGGTCACAGCAAGACTATTGGAGGCATGATTTGGGTCATTACTGGTTATGGTCACACTCCCATTATAGCTTTGTACCGCAGTGGGTGCGAAGGTTAGAGTAAATGTGCGGCTTTGATTAGCAGTCAAAGAATAGGAAAGTCTGCTACGCAATGACTCATCTCTGGCTGCAGAAACTGAAAAGCCGGTTGGCGGTGTGATTGTACCTGTTAGCGTTCCTGCTCCTGTATTGGTTAAAATAAAGTTCTGAGAAGAAGTGGAACCAACAGCAACACTGCCAAAAGCTAAGTTTGTTTGATTTATTGAGTAAACAGGAGTTGCGACTGATAGACTAAGTTTAACGTTGGGTATATAAGCTTTTGTTGATAGGTATGTACCTGTCGTTGGCGGAATAGCGGGGTCAGGATTTGTTGTATCATTATAAAACAAGATACTTCTGTTTCCTGTTACTGCTGAACAATAAAAGTCGTCAGCGGTTAAATGAAAGCCCGAGGTATTTTCATCTACTGCGATTACAAGATTTTGGGTATTATTGTACGCAAAAGGCGTAGATAAAGTCAATTCAATCCATCCTGCTGTAGTAGTCGTTGCAAGATTCGCATTATACACCAGGGTCAGATTTGAGAGCGCAATCCAGCTTGTAGTACCGGCAAAAGAAGTAAGGGAAGTGTGCCCCAGATAGATTTTAATCGCATCAGTCCAGGCACTGCCGGTATAATACCAGTAAATCTTGTTAATTGTACCATTGGCAATATTTATCTCAGATTGCAGATATATAGACTGCGAGTAAGTATATCCATAATAAGGTTCAATTGGCAGTCCGATATTAGTACTCGTTCCTGTTCCAATAGTTACAGTCAGATTGGTTGAAGGTACAACTGTCACAGTATTGGAGGCAACCGATTCTCCTGCTGAGGGAGATGCATACACAGCAGTAACATAATAAGAATAACTCGTGCCATTAACAACTGAATTGTCAGTATATGTCAAATCGGATGTGGTAGCCAAAAACGCGCTGTTTCTAAATACTTTGTAACCAGAAGACATACTGCCGGTTGGAGCCTGCCAGTTCAATGTCACAGTTGCATTGCCCGGAGTTGCGGTTAAACTGCGAGGAGGATTGAATCCTGTAATATAAACGCCTAATCGCATATTCGGCAGATAATTGGAAGCAGTCAAAGATGTAGGCTGGCTTGTATCACTTTCACCCTGTCTTGCCCGGTAGGTAGTTGACGTCGTGTATGTCCAATAGGGATAAGTTGAAATATACGCCTGATAACCTTTTACAATCAATATTGCAAGGTTGGAAGTACCATTATATGAGAAGCCTGTATTAAGTGTCACTTCCATCCAGCCCGAAGTAGCAGTATTAGGGAAGGTGCCGCTATAAACCTGAGTATATCCGGTAGTGCTATAAGTTCCTGCTGCCAGAATTGCATCAGTCGTATTCTTCATATAGATAGTAACAGCATCTATTGAACTTATGTCAGTTCCACTGCTCTTATAAAATCCGATTGTCTTGATAGTTCCGGCTGTTCCTATTTCAGAAGCAAGATAGATGGACTCATGGGTTGAATAATTGTAGTATCTATCTATGGGATAGGATTGCGTAGATGTTCCACTGCCAATTGTCAAAAGCACAGGGGCACCTACAGTTGCAATCTCCGTTTTATTGGCAGCATAAGCACCTGCCGTTGCATTAAAGACCAGTGAAGCCACAGAGCCAAGTGTCATTGAAGCGGCAGCAGTGAGGTTAAAGGTCAGATTTGAACTCCCGCTTGCCGCGATGGCTGAAAAGTTCGCAGTACCTGTATTGATTGTAATGCCGGTCGTCGGGCTGGTCAATGTACCGGAACCGCTTAATGATGTAGCATGCCCGGAATTCAGCAAAGGCATGGTGACAGTAACTGTTTCGCCAGGGTCGAGTCTGCCATTATTATTGCCGGGACTGGGGTCGGTGATTGTAATGCTTCCAAATGATAATACAGGGGCATTGATAGTTAGATTGTAATTGTAAGTCCATGTATTGGTTCCGCTTATCATAGTAATGGTAAAAGCTGCAGCAGTCGCATCAGTTATGCTGTTAGAGATGCTAAAAGCAAAGGCGTTATTGATACTTGTGGAAGCACCCGCTGCCAGGCTGGAAATGGTTTCGGTGTTATCAGTTATAGTGATTCCGGTAGTAGGGCATGTGAGAGTGGCAGTCACGCCGGTAACGGTCACAGTACCTGAATTCTTGAAAGTAATATTTAACGTGCCGGATTCGTTATATTCAGGAGAGTTGTTATTGCCGTCGGTGTAGGAAATGGCAGTAACTTCCATATAGGGTCCGCTTGCTACTGTTTGCGCAATAGTGCCCACATAAGTTACACGATTGAAAGCGGTTGCAGTGATAGAATAATTCACCGCGCCGGTTGGAGCGCCGGAAAAAGTGAGAGTCGCATTTCCGGTGCCATCAGAAAAACCTCTGGCATAAATCGTATTGTTATAGGTAATTGCCACCAAAGCATTGGCA
>Ga0247841_10010413_pt1 | contig 12665 bp, 10 predicted proteins | sample LaCruzMarch2015__2_FD_192410 | JGI IMG/M metagenome (GOLD analysis project Ga0247841, IMG submission 192410) | Freshwater microbial communities from meromictic Lake La Cruz, Castile-La Mancha, Spain - LaCruzMarch2015_18m | ecosystem: Environmental > Aquatic > Freshwater > Lake | place: Spain... | reverse complement strand
TGGTGATCCGTTCGAGCGTCTCCTTGTCCGGAGCACCGCACAGGACAATCGGCACCTCCACGCCCCGGCGGAGGATGGGCATCTTGTGCTCGATGCAGACCTCGAAGTTGCCGAGCACGTACACGGCGATATCGTGCTCGTTGATCACGTCCCGCTCCTCATCATTGATACCGGCGATCCGCTTTCCCACGCCCCGCGCCATGCCGACCATGTTGCTCTTTGCGCCCAGTCTCCGCGAGTACTCGGCGATATCGCAGGCGGGATGGGGAAGGTGGTGGATCTCAAGGCTTGGGATCACAACGGCTATCTCGGTACCGACAAGCGGGGAATCGGTCACCTCCCCGGCGAGCGGTTTTGCGATAGTCCGGATCAGCTCGATGTCATCCTTCGGCACAAAGCACTGGAGCACCACTTCCTGCGCGAGCACGTGTTTCTGGACGATGTAGCCCCCGAGATCCTCGATTAAGGCAACAATCTCGTCATGGCGGTAGATCCCGCCCCGGTACGTGACCGGTACAAGGATCATGGCGCCTCCCCCATGAGCCGGAACTTTTCAGCAACAAGCGCATCGGAGCTCGCGGTGAGTGTGTCTTCGCTTGAAATAAACGAGAACCGCTCTTTCCCGTAGACCTCGCGGCGCACACGGAACCCTTCCGGCGCGATGCACCGGAATGCGTAGATCAGGTCTTTGTACAATGCTTCGCTGGGATCGGCAACGATGATCTCCTCGATCTCTTTTGGGTCGACTGCCAGATCGTAGAGGACGACCGTGAACCGGTCCGGCTGCTCGACATGGTCCTTGCCGAACCGCTGCCAGAAGATCTTCAGCATCGGGGCAAGGTATGTCTCGTCGGAGATGACAAGGATCATCTTGCCTTCGAGCGGGTTGACGTTGACGAAATCCCGCACCCGGACAAGGGAGGTGATCTTCTTTAACACCCCGCACGCGACAAAGACCGGAACGTTCGGGTCGATATAGACATGCAGCTTGTGGATCACCCGCAGGAGGTTATGGTCGAGGAGGACGTCGTTTGTGATCTGCCGGTAGTATTCCCCGCCAAGCGGCTCTGTGCATTCCACCTCGAAGTACTCAATTGACGTCATCTAATCGTCCTTGATAAAGCCTGAAGCTAATAGCGCCGACCCAACTGCCCCGATATACTGCGAGTACCGGGGCACGACGATCTTTGTCTTCAACAGATCCCCCATCGCAAAGACGAGCCCCTCGATGAGCGATGTGCCGCCGACCATGATCACCGGCTCCTTGATGTCGACTTCCTGCAGTTGCTGCTCGAAGACCTGCTCGGCGACGCTGTGACAGGCGGCAGCAGCCACATCCTCGCGGGTGCTGCCGGCGGCGAGCGCGTTCACAAGGCTCTGCGTGCCAAAGACGATGCAGTAGCTGTTCATCGGTACTCGCCTGCCGATGCCTTTCATGGCGAGAGGACCGAGCTCGGTGATCTCGACCCCGAGACGCTTCGCGGTCATCTCAAGAAACCTGCCGCTCGCCCCGGCGCAGATCCCGCCCATCGTGAAGGTGCCGGGGATCCCGTCCATCACCGAGATCGCCTTGTTGTCCATGCCCCCGATATCGATGACGGTCGCCGGTCCGTGCTGCCGGTCAGCAAGGTACACCGCCCCTTTGGAGTTCACGGTCAGCTCTTCCTGGATCAGGTCTGCTTTGATCGCTTTTCCGACCAGGAACCGCCCGTACCCGGTGGTGCCCACCGCCTCGATCTCATCCCGCTTCACACCCGACTCAAGAAGTGCGTGGCTGATCACTTCTTCTGCGCTCTTCAGCACCTCGGTCGTGGGTTGCCAGCCGGTGCCGATGATCTGGTTATCCTTCATCACCACCGCTTTTGTGGTGGCGGAACCGGAGTCGAGCCCGAGCGTGATGCCCTGCTGGGTTTCACGGGCGAGCAACGCCCGGCGCCGGGCGATGGTGGTGAGCGCCTCCATACGGGTCAGGAGCGTGCCTGAGGTCGTGCGTTCGGTGAACGAGTAGGAGACGACCGGGAGCTTCGAGTGCTCGTGGATATACCGGCGGAGTTCGTTTCTGACGATCGCCGCTTCAGCGCAGCGGAAGCAGGTCGCAATAAAGACCGCATCCGCATCCACCCGCCCGTCGACGAGGGCTTTTGCCCGCGAGATGGCAAGTTTGAGATCCGGGCTCCTCACATCCAGCCCAAATTCGGTAAAATCCCGTGTGATGTCTTTCAACGCCACATCCGGGAAGAAGATCTCGCCGTTCACGGCTGCTGCTGCTTCATTGATCTCCTGCTGGACACCGGAGTAGTCCGGACCGCAGGAGAGCTGCGCGATACGCACCGGCGGGGTCATTTTTTTGCCCCCAGTTCCGAGAGGAACCGTTTGATGGCGGCAACGAACACGAGCCCCTCCGCCTCGTTCTGCGGGTAGGTCAGGTCGAGGATGGGCATCTCTTTCTGCCGTAAGAGAAATTTGATGAGTTCGTTTGTCCGGGCACATCCCATGCACCCGAACGCCAGGTCTGCGTCATTGATGATGATTGCCGCTTCTGACTCCTCGATCATCGGACCGTAGAGCGACATGCGCCCCCGCACACCGCTCGGCACTTCGACAGCTGCCCACCGGAGCCCTTTTTTTGGCTCTTCGGGAGTGATCTGGAGCGGTACGGATTCAAGGCCAGCGGTCTGGATGCGTTCGCGGATCGCGACCGCTGAACTGAGAGGGGTATGCCCAAAACGGGTCACCATGTCGGTGAGGATCAGGCTCGTTGCGGGATAGATGAAAACCTTTGCCATGTTACGGCTCCTGTGCGTCGATCATTTTCTTCAGGGTAGAGATGTCCAGTTTTGGCTTTTCGCGTGCGTTCTTTTGGGCGGGAACGGTGCCCGGATCACGGGTGCCGAGGATTTTTAGTGCATTCGAGATGTAGGGAAGGATCGTCATCTCCTGCTCGATCCCGTGGAAGCCCGGACGGGCGCCCCCGAGATTCGCCCGGCACCGGCGGGGATCGCCCGGCGGGAAACCCCGGTCCTTCACAAAGATATGGTCGGGATCCACCTTCCGTACTTCGGTGATGATCCGGTTGACCTCGTCCTCAGTCCCCATGATGACAAGCCCGAAGCAGGTCTCCTTGATCATCACGCCCGAAGAGACCTCGTAGGCGCGGACGGCAAGGTCTGCGGGCGTGACCGAGAAGGATTCGATGACCACGTATTTTGTCACCATCCCGACATTCTCCGGCTGGTAATCGGTCATCGCCCGACCTCCCGGATATAAACCCGTTCGCGCTCTTGTATCGTTTTTAGTTTCTCTGTGTCGATCACGCGCCCGATAATGTTCGTCCCTTCAAAGGGTTCGGATGTGGGACCAAACTCCTTGTTTGCCGACAACCTGACGCCCACAAGTCCTGCACCTTTCCGGGAATCGTTCGTGATTGCGAGGGCGGCGGCAGGGGCTTCTCCTACCGGGCAGTTCTCCGGGTAGATCGCGGTGCCGGGTGGGATGGGTGGTTTGAAGAGGATCACATCATCGAACGTGAAAAATGCGGGCATCATGCCGGCGTCATGCTCTTTTAATCCCGTCACCCTGCGGAACACATCACAGCTCACGGGTGCATGTGCATCGTCAAGTTCGATATCGATCACCTTTGCCATGGGGGCGGTGGTCACGGTTGCCGCCCGCTCGTGCAGCACATCGAGCGTCGTCCCCGGCTCCTGCGAGACGACCAGCCGGCTCGCTTCGTCCGTGTCAACAGTGAGGACAAAACCCCGTGCGAGGGCACATTCCTTTGCTTTTTCGAGCGGGAAACCGAGCAGGTCGATCCGTGGTGGCTGGACGTCAATGACAAAGACATTCCCCTCCTGTGCGAGTTTCACCAGTTCGATGCCATGCACCACCTGCCCGACGATGCTGTGCGAGGGGATGCTCGGGACATCCGCCCGGTAGATGTAGCAGCCCCCGCGTGAAGACCCGCTTGTGCGCACGGTAACGGTACCTTCCCGGCGCGGGTGTGAGTACTGTGCCGGCACATCAGTGCCGAACGCCCGTTCATCGAGGATGTGAGTGGAGGTGGCACGCCCGACCACGTACCGTCCCGATTCGAGCGCGACAAGCAGGTGTTCCACGCTCGCTGCGGCATCTGTCGTGATCCGGTCGGGGGCATACCCCTGCGCCATCACCCGGATGGACGTGACCACACAAAGACCCTCTTCGAGGATGAGGCTCATGTTGGTCGTTGTAAAGGACCGGCTCGTGTCCGCCCAGCTGATCACCGGCACGATCTTTGTGATCCGGTCACCGGTTGTCCAGCGGTCGAGCACTGCCCTGCCACTCACAATCCTGCCGATCACCCCGCCTGTCTCGTCCGCCCCGTGGTCTGCGGAGTGCCGGGTCTTTGCAACGATCAGGTATGACCGCTCCCGGTCGTATCCCCCGCATCCGAGGATCACGTCCCCTGCCAGGTAGAGATGGGGCTTCCTTGCAGGGCGGAGATCCGACGGGAAATGCCCGAACGAGGCAGAGTACCGGTCCTCCCAGTGGAGTGCGAGCCGGCTGAGAAGTGAGGGATCGAGAAGAAATGCCGGGGTGCTGCCGGTGAGTTCAAGGGTGATCTCACCTGCCGACGTACTGAGGGCGAGATTTTTGGTCTCTGCCTGCTGCTGGGTCGCCGGGCGGATAACGGCAACAGCGCACCCTTCCGGGTGACCGGAGAGGATCGATCCGAGCGTGCTACCGGCACCAACCTCCCGCCGCTCCCCATCGAGCTGGATGGTGATCATCCGGGTCCCCTAGGCGGAGGGTTGGCTCATCACTTTGCGTTCTTCCTCGGTCAGGTGTGCCAGCACCTCTGCGGTCTTCCCGATCTGGACGATCTTCCCGCCCCGCATCAGGGCGAGCCGGTCGCAGGTATCCCGGACGAACTCCATGTCGTGCGACACGACAATGAAGGTCTCGTCCATCTCTTCACGGGAGTGCATGATCGAATGCTTCACATCGACCTTTGTGATGGGATCCATCGTGCCGGTGGGCTCATCGAGGATTACGAGCCGGGGTTCCCGGATCAGCACCTGCGCGAGGGCGACCCGGTGTCGTTCCCCTTCCGAGAGATGCCCGGGCATGCGGTCGAGGATCTCGCGGGATTTCTCATCGGTGAACCCTGCCATCTTGAGGGTGACGACCGCTTTACGCATCGCGAGCTCCTTAGGGAATTCGAGCCCGATCGCGTCGGTGAGGTTGTCGAGCACAGAACGGTGGGGGAAGAGATCGTATTCCTGGTGCAGCAACCCGATATACTCCTTTGCCCTGCCCCGCTGATCGATACCGGGTTTGGTCATGTCGACCCACTCCTCACCGATCCTGATGTTGATCTCCCCGCTCGTGGGTTCGATGATCCCCGACAGGATCCGGGAGAGCGTTGTCTTGCCGGCACCGCTCTTCCCGATAATGCCGAAGATCTCTTTTGTGAAGACCTCGAAACTGACGCCGTTCACCGCACGGACAACCCCGCGATCCACCGAGATATACCGTTTCGTCAGGTCGTGGGCGGCGACGATCTTCCCGCCCAGTTCTGCACGTTCGAACGTCTCTGAGTCATCGTAGCCTTTCATGAACTGCCCGATGACCTCCTTTGGCGTGCCGATGGCGGTGATCTCTCCATTGGTGAGCAGGATCGCACGGTTTGCCACGTCCTCGATCACCTGCGAGAAGTGCGAGGTGACGACCATGCCCATGTTGTTCGCTTTTGTCGAATCGATCAGCATCGAGTGGACGAGCCGGGCGGTATCGGGATCGAGGGTGCCGGTCGGTTCATCCGCAAAGAGCATAAAGGGCTCTTTTGCCAGTTGCCGGGCGAGGACCACGCGCTGCTTCTCGCCCCCGGACAGGTCCCGGGCGATGTGCATCATCCGGTGGGAGAGCCGGACCTGGTCGATGAGATCGGCTGCCCGGTTGATCGCCTTCTCTGCCGGGTAATCGATGTCGTCCAGCGCGTGGAGGACGTTCTCGATCACCCGGTCGTTGCCGTAGAGGGCGAACGTGCGCTGGAACATGATCGCTGTCCGCCGCATCAACCGGCGTTTCAGCATCTCGTCCTTCTCGTTCCAGAGATCCACGTCAAGCGGGGTGAGCGTGCCTCCGCAGTGGGGGCAGGGTTTTCCCACTGAACTCGCGACATCTAAAAAATCACACCCGTTACAGACCGCCACATGGTAGATGATCCGTCCGCTCGTAGGTGGTTGCTCTACCCCGCGCATCAGGTGCATGAGAACGGTTTTTCCCGCACCGCTTCTTCCGATAATTCCCAGGATCTCCCCCTCGGCAATTTCAAAAGAGATGTTTGAAAGAACCCTCGTGCCGTCAAATGACATGCAGAGGCTATCGACCGTGATCAATGGAGCCTTCATGATACCCTTATACCTAATGTTGTATTCGTGTCATATTACCTTTTATATCGTGCGTTCTACAGTCACGATCGGGAATTTTTCCCGGGGGATCTTCGGGTGAGAGAAGGCGCTGTACGATTGGGACCACCTCGCTCACGGTTCTCACGACGTAATCCGCTGCTTTGTAGAGCTCTTCCGGTCGGTCGCCGGGCTGCTGCACGGTGAGGATCGCGATGTCAGCCTTCTTCAGCGCACAGAGGTCATTGATCCCGTCCCCGACCATCATCACCCGGTCATAGTCCTCTTTGAGATCCGTGACGATCTGCGCTTTCATGGACGGGGTGGCGACGCCATAGACCCGGTCCCGTGGGATGCCGAGGTGATCCGCCATCCTTTCCAGTTTTGTCGATCTATCCCCGGACGCGATGAAGGTCGGGACACCCATCCGGTGCAGGGCGGTGATCGTCTCTTTTGCGCCGGTGAAGGGCCACCCCCCCGCCGTGATCGTAAATTCGATCGCGCCCTCCGCCATGTTCACGATCGCGCCGCTGTTCAGCGTCATGACCGATTCCGCTTTGCAGATCGACCAGACGTTCTTTATGCACTCCGCCAAATCCCCTGTCCGCGCCCGGGTGTCGGTATAGAGCACATCCCCGATCGCCTCAGCGGTGATGATCTTGCGCGTGCAGCTGACGCCAAAGTGGATATTGTTCTTCACGAGGTACTCCGACAGGAGCATATCGGCAGGAGTACCGATGAGGTCTTTGGAATGCACGGGGATCACAATGAGGACACGATCCGGTGAGCTGAACGTGAGCGTGGTGGTCTCGATTCCCGGCAGGAGTTTTCCCTTTGCGATATCTTTTGCTACCCGGTAGGTGTTCAGGAGCGTTCCGGCACTGTCAAAAACAACGGCAATGGACATGGGGCACCCGGTGATAAACTCTATGTTCTCTGACTGGACATTGGAATATTGAAGCTTGATGATCGTTACTGAAACCGCAGAGAAGATAAAGAGCATGGAGATCCGTGGAGCCGGAAGGATCGCCCGGACAGCAGCTGAGGCGCTCCGCACCCATGCGGAGGAACTGGCAACAGACAACCTCATCGATTTCCGGCGGGAGATGGAAACCGCTGCCGAAACGCTTGTCGCCACCCGCCCGACCGCCGTCTCGCTCCCGAATGCCGTTCATCTTGTCATGGCAGGACTGGAGGAGGAGACTGACCTGGACCGGGCACGGGAAGGGATCATCCGGCGCGCCAGCCGGTTTGTCGAATCGTCCCGGGAGGCAGTGGGAAAGATCGCGCGGATCGGCGCCCGGCATATCCGTGACGGCGACGTGATCCTCACGCATTGCAATTCGGAAGCCGCGCTCTCCTGCATCATCGAAGCGCACCGGGAAGGAAAGGCGATCGAGGTCTTTGCGACCGAAGTCCGACCGAGGGACCAGGGACTCGTCACCATCCGGACCTTGAACGATGCAGGCATCCGGACGAATTTCATCGTGGACTCTGCCGTCCGTTCCTTCATCAACGACATCGACCTTGTCATCGTCGGCGCGGATGCCGTGACGGTGAATGGTGCCGTGGTGAACAAGATCGGGACGTCGCAGGTGGCGCACTCCGCCCACGAAGCGCGGGTGAACGTGCTCGTCGCTGCCGAGACGTACAAATTTGCGCCCCGCACGATCCTCGGGGAGCTGATCAGCATCGAGGAACGCCCTCCCGGAGAAGTGCTCCCGGATGCGGTTGCCCGGACGCTCCCGCATGTCACCGTGCGCAACCCCGCATTTGATATCACTCCCGCGGAATATATTGACCTGATCGTGACTGAAGCCGGCGCCATCCCCCCGCAGATGGCGTACGTGATCATCCGGGAGTACCTTGGATGGGGCATAGAAGAATTTCATAAAGCCTTTGAGCTCAATAACCGACATGAGGAGTAAAAAAGTATGCCAGATGTGATTGCGACCTACTATTTCCGACCGCGTTCCGACACCCCCCCACAGAAAGCCGCAGAGGCGATCTGCGAGGAGGAGACGACCGGCACCTGGACCGATATCTCTACCCGAACCGGGTATGTCAAGCGCCTCGATGGCAGCGTCGAGGGTCTCACGCCGCAGGGACAGGGGTATCTCACCCGTATCCGGTACCCTGCGGAGATCTTCGAGCCGGGAAACCTCGCACAATACCTCTCGGTCGTCGCCGGGAACCTCTTCGGGCTCGGCAGGCTTGACGCTGTCCGCCTCGTGGATGTCGAATACCCGGAGGTGCTTGTCGTCCCGTTCAAAGGTCCGAAGTTCGGTATCCCCGGAGTCCGGAAGCTGGTCGGGAGCGCGAACCGCCCGCATGTGGGGACGATCATCAAGCCCAAGGTCGGGCTCACCCCCGAGGATACCGCCGAGGTTGCGTACCAGGCGGCGATTGGGAGTGTGGACCTGATCAAGGATGACGAGACGCTGACCGACCAGGCGTTCTGCCCGATCGAGCGGCGTCTGCCGCTTGTGATGAAACGGCTGGCGGAGGCGAAGGACGAGACCGGGCATGAGGTGCTCTATGCCGTGAATATCACCACACGCGCAGACCGTATTGTCGACCGGGCGCTCCACGCGATCGATCTCGGCGCGAACATGATCATGATCGACATCTTCACCTCCGGATTCGGCGCCCTGCAGGCACTCGGTGAATGCACCGGAATCACTGTACCCATCCACGTCCACCGCACGATGCACGGGGCATTCACGAGGAACCCGGAGCACGGCATCGCGATGCGCCCGCTCGCCCAGATCATCCGGTGGATTGGGGCTGACCAGCTCCACACCGGGACGGTGAGCGGGAAGATGAGCCATGACGCATCTGAGGTCAAGGGAAACATCGAGATCCTGACCTGCAACTGTCACGGGATGAAACCGACGTTCCCGGTCTCAAGCGGGGGTCTGCACCCGGGCAAGGTCGCCCACGAGCTCGCGACACTCGGGACGGATATCATCCTGCAAGCCGGTGGCGGCATCCACGGTCACCCGGATGGCACCGCTGCGGGTGCACGGGCGATGCGGCAGGCAGTGGATGCGTTCCTCGCCGGTGTGTCGGCAGAGGAATATGCACGGGATCATAGTGAACTTCGACGTGCCCTCAAACTATGGGGCAGTAACTGAGGGATTTGTATGGAGATACCATTCACCAAACTGCATGGAAACGGCAACGATTTTGTGGTCATCGACGAGTATGAGAAGATGGTAATACCGGAGGAGATGAAGGCAGAATTTGCCGGGATCTACTGTGACCGGCGGTTCGGGATCGGAGCGGACGGCATCCTGTACCTGTCCAAAACAGACGACGGCAAGCCCCGGATGCGGATCCTCCAGCCGGACCGGAGCGAAGCGGAGATGTGCGGGAACGGCATCCGGTGCCTCGCGAAATTTGCCTTTGACGCCGGCTATATGAAAGAGACCTGCACTATTCTGACGATGGCGGGAGAGATCGGCGTCACCATGGGCTACCGGGAGGATGATTTCATGGCACGGATCACGATGCCTGTGCCAAAGTTCGAGCGCCGGGACATCCCCGCCACCGGGGAGGGGGAGTACCGGGAGCAGATCGGCACCTTTGAGGTGTATGCGGCAAATACAGGGGTGCCCCATGCAGTCATCCTGGTGCCCTCTATCGAGGGGATCAATGTCGAAGCCCTTGCCCCCCCCATCCGCCACCACGCATCGTTTGTGAACGGTGCGAACGTGAACTTTGTCGAGAAGACCGGTGAGGACAGTATCAGGATCCGGACGTTCGAGCGCGGGGTCGAGGCAGAGACGCTCTCCTGCGGCACCGGTGCGACCGCGTCCGCCGCGCTCGCCCACCATCTTGGGATTGTCGGTGAGACGGTACAGGTGGAGACGGAAGGTGGACCGCTCGTCATCTACTTAAAAGACGGGGCAGAGATGGAAGGACCGGCGACCACGGTCTATTACGGGGTCATCCGGTTCTAATCCCCGGTCGCTCCCTGTTTTTCTTATGAAAACGGATACCGCCGTTTTCATGCTGTATATTTGTGCCATCATCAGCTCATCGGCGGTTCCTGTGGCAAACCCGCCATGAACACTTATTCTCCCGTGATATCCCGGTCAATCCCCCGGTACCCGGCGCAGGAACCGTCCCGGTTGTAGACCGGTGTCGCGTGGCTTTCGAGGATCACAATATTCCTGTCACGATCGAGCCAGCGGGATTCGTAGAGGAGCATGTGCTGGTGGGTTCTCGTTGCCATCTCAATCGCGGACCGGGTCTGTTCGACCGATGCCGGCTCGAGGAATTCAAACGGTGTATGCCCAATCAGTTCCTCAGGGGTATAGCCGAGAATCCTCTCCACCTGCGGGCTGACGTAGACGAACCGCGAATCCGCGTCGGTCTGCCAGACGATGTCGGCAGTGGTAATGATGAGGTCGCGGAAGCGGTCATCGCTCTTCTTCTTTGCCTCTTCTGCGGCAATACGGCGGGTGATGTCCCGGCCCATGCAATAGAATTCGGTAACCGCCCCGGTCGTGGGGTCGCAGATCGTCCGGGTGGTCGTCTCAAACCAGACATAATGCCCGTCCTTGTGCCGCACCCGGAACTGTGAAGCATGAGCCGGTTTTCCCCTGAGCAGATCGCTGATATCCGATTGGATCATCGCGATATCCTCGGGATGAACGTATCCCAAAACCTCCTGACCCTTCACCTCTGCCGGCGTATACCCGAGTAAGGTGGTCACCGCAGGTGAGACATAGAAACAGACAGTCCGCGTGTCCATGCGGATGATGATATCCTGGGAATTTTCGGCAAGCAGGCGGAAGTTCTGCTCGCTCTCCCGCAGTTTCTCTTCGAGCAGTTTCCGGTTGGTGATGTCTCGTGAGATGCCCAGCACCGCATTGATCGTGCCATCCGCATTCCGGATGGGGGCAAGGAAATGGTCAAACCACCGCGTCCCGCCATTGAGTGCGAGTGACCCCTCGCTCCGGGACGTGTTACCGGTACGAAAGACCCATTCCAGCGCCTGCTTCTGGCGTTCTGCGATGGCGGGCGGGAACAATGAGCGCCGCGGGATTCCGACAATCTCCTGCAGGGATTTGTGTACCATGTGTGCCGCGCAACTATTGACATATTCCACGGTGTCATCCCGCCCGATCACAAAGATGAGATCCTGTGAAGTCTCCGCGAGGGAACGGTACCGTGCCTCGCTCTGCCGTAACGCCTCTTCGGCTCGTTTCCGCCCGGTGATATCCCGGATGAGGGACAACCAGACCCGTCTCCCCCCGAACCTGAAGATCCGGGCGTTTGATTCTGCCGGAAACGTCGTGCCATCTTTTCGTTGGAGCCGGGTCTCGAAGAGGAACTCGTCCTGTGTCTCTGCGGCAGCGATAAGTGCTTCTGTCAGGGATCGAAGCTCAACCGGAAGGAGGTCATTCGGTCCGAGCGCGAGGAGTTCGTCCCGGCTGTACCCGAGCATCCTGCACGCTGCTGTGTTGACCTCGATGAATTTTCCGGGCAGATCTTCTGTGGAGAGCGGGTGCAGTACGATCGCCTCGTTCGCCCAGTCAAAGACGTTCCGGTATCTCTCCTCGCTCTCCCGGAGTTTGTCTTCCATCTCCTTTCTTTTACTGATGTCTTCAATGAGGGCAATCGATGCGACCACATTGCCGTGTTTGTCCGCAAGTGGCGAGACTGTCACCGTCCCCCAGAAGACGGAACCGTCTTTTTTGAAGTACCGTTTTTCTGTCCGGTAGGCACCGATCTTCCCTGCATAGAGTTGTTGTATCTTCACGAGATCCTTCTCTGCATGGTCGGGATGGGTGAGATCGATTAGGTTCCTGTTCAACAACTCCTCCTGCGTATACCCCAGCATCCTGCAGAGTCTCCGGTTGACGTTTTTGAGACGGTACTCAGTGTCGGCAATTCCCATACCGAGTGGACCGTTCTCAAAGATTCTCCGGAACCGGTCCTCACTTGCCTTGATTGTCTCCTCGGCTCTCTTTTTTTCGCTGATGTCCTCGAGGATGACCGAGACCCCTTTCTGCCCGTTGTCAAAGACCGTAGGGGCGATCCGGCAGGCAAAGGTGATCTGCCTCTCGGCAAGGATCATCTCGCCTCTCCATTCAGCGCCGGCGATCCCTCTCTTGATCCGGTCAACAAACCCGTCATAGACCTCCTCGAAGACCGAGAAGACCGGGGAATATTCCATGTTCTTTCCGAAGAGGTCTTTGGAGGAGACAGAGAGAAAGGTCAGGAACGGAGCGTTCGCGAAGATGATCCGGAGACTCCGGTCCA
>Ga0247841_10010412_pt1 | contig 12668 bp, 10 predicted proteins | sample LaCruzMarch2015__2_FD_192410 | JGI IMG/M metagenome (GOLD analysis project Ga0247841, IMG submission 192410) | Freshwater microbial communities from meromictic Lake La Cruz, Castile-La Mancha, Spain - LaCruzMarch2015_18m | ecosystem: Environmental > Aquatic > Freshwater > Lake | place: Spain... | reverse complement strand
GGTGGTCCCAGGTCAGTGATTGCCACTTAGGCCTGACAGCAAGCGCAGCATTGATAGCCTGGAGAACATGGTCACCGCTGCCTTTGTGGTAGTAGCCAAGGATATGGCGGTGATCATGAGGAGGATTAATGACAATTCGCTCCCCTGTGCGGACTTCCTCACCGCCGATAAACATAGGGATATCAACCTGTTCCGAACGAAAACCGGCAATGGCTTCCTTCAATGTCTTACGTTCAGGGGTTCCCGGTGCGTACGACAATATCGGCTCATTGAAGGGTGCAGGCGATTTAAAAAATCCTTTAGACATCGTTTAAAGATTAAAATTTCTCTTTTAAGATTAACTTACTGTTTTCATCATAAGAAAGCCATGCTCCTTTTTTTTCACCATCTACATAATTACCACTCAAACGAAGCACTCCTTTTTCATCAAATTCTTTGTATGGTCCATTTAATTTATCCATCATATAGGTTTTCTCTGATTTAACCTGGCCATCGGGGAAAAATGTCAGAGAGGGTCCATCAAATTTTCCTTCCTTGTATCGGTTAGATGCAACTTTATTTCCCTTTGAATCAAACCAGGTCGTAATACTGTCACGCAAGCCGTTCTGATACCATGCCTCCTCCTGCAGAACCCCGCCCTCATAGTATATTTTGCTCAGACCATGCAGTTTGTTCATTTTATAATTTTTTTCCCAATTGAACTTGCCTGCTCTGGCATAAGATTTACTGACCCCATCGAGTTTATCATCCTTAAAGCCGGACTGGCTTAACAGGGCTCCTTTATTATCAATCTCAATAAACAACCCGTTTTTCTTCCCGTTATGATATTCCTCAACTTTATTAATGTAGCCGGTTGGAAAATAGGTTACCCACGCACCTTCTTTTTTCCCATCCGAATAATTCCCTTCAATCGAGAGTTGTCCTAACTTTTCAATTATAAAGCCATTCTTCACGGGCGAACCAATGGTGTCCTGGCTAAAAACGATTTGAAAGGCAGGAACGCAAAAAATAGTTGTAAGAAGTAATAATACCGGTGATTTCATAAGAATTAATTTTTTAGTGTACCATATAGATCAAAAAAATCTGCCCTGTCGATTTTTACCTGGTAAAAATTCCCGGTTTGCAAAGATACGGATGAATCGATCAGTATTTCATTATCAACTTCCGGGGAATCATATTCGGAGCGGCCGATATAGAAGTCGCCTTCTTTCCGGTCGATAAGTACTTTGAATTCCATGCCAACTTTTTCCAGGTTTTTTTCCAGGGAAATGTCCTGCTGAATTTCCATGATCTCTTCCATGCGTGCCTTCTTAAGTTCATCAGGCACAGCATCATGCAAATAAAATGCTGAAGTATCTTCCTCCGGAGAGTACATAAACACGCCAAGACGGTCGAAGCGCTGGCCTTTTACAAAAGCTTTGAGTTCTTCAAAATATTCCTCAGTTTCGATAGGATAGCCTACAATAAGGGTAGTACGAATGGCAATTCCCGGATTTTTTTCGCGGAGGGTTTCGAGCAAACGGTAAGTCTTTTCTTTAGTAACGCCCCGGTTCATCGATTTCAGTACAGGATCGCTGATATGTTGCAAAGGGATATCCAGGTAATTGCAAATCTTCGGGCTCTTATATATTACCTCTGCTATTTCTTTGGGAAAATCAGAAGGATAGGCATAATGAAGTCGAATCCATTCTATGCCTTCTATTTCTGCAAGATTTTCGAGCAGCCCTGCCAGTTTCCTTTCATGATACAGATCATAACCATAATAGGTCAGGTCCTGCGCGATGAGTATGATTTCCTTCACACCCCCGGCGGCCAGGTGAGTGGCTTCATGGATCAGCTCTTCCATCGGACGTGAGATATGTTTGCCACGAATCAGCGGGATGGCGCAGAAAGAGCATTTTTTATTGCACCCTTCCGAAATCTTCAGGTAAGCATAATGCCCCGGTGTGGTCAGCATGCGCTCCCCGATCAGTTCTTTTTTGTAATCAACCCCCAGGTCTTTAAGGATTTTTGGCAGGTCATTCACCCCGTAGAATCCATCCACCTCCAGCAGTTCAGCCTCCAATTCCTTCCGGTAACGCTGCGACAGGCATCCCATCACGTAAACTTTTCCGACCAGCCCGGCTTTCCTGGCTTCCGCGTAGCGAAGGATCGTATCGATCGATTCTTCCTTAGCATCATTGATAAAACCGCAGGTATTAACTACCACTATATCAGAAGGCTCATCCGATTCATGCACTACTTCAACATTTCCCGCCCTTAACTGTCCCATCAGCACCTCCGAATCCACCAGATTCTTTGAGCACCCCAGGGTGATGATGTTGACTTTGTGTCTGGTGACTTTAGTCTTCAAAATATTAGATTCAATTGAAACTTGAAATTAGAAATTTGGAACCCTGGAACATTGGAACTTTGGAACTACTGCTTTTCTCCAAACAAACTATCTACAAACTCAAAGCGGTCGAAAATCTGCAGGTCTTCGATTTTTTCACCTATTCCAATATATTTCACCGGTATTTTGAACTGGTCGGAAATCCCTATAGCCACGCCCCCCTTGGCAGTACCATCGAGTTTGGTAAGGGCCAGTGCATTCACTTCGGTTGCGGCAGTAAATTGCCTGGCTTGTTCGATGGCATTCTGGCCGGTGCTGGCATCAAGAACGAGAAGGACTTCGTGAGGCGCCTCGGGAATGACCTTCTGGATCACCCGCCTGATCTTTGTCAGCTCATTCATCAGGTTGATTTTGTTATGTAAGCGTCCTGCCGTATCGATAATAACCACGTCAGTGCCCTGGGCAACAGCAGATTTAACGGTATCAAAGGCAACTGCAGCGGGGTCGGCATTCATTCCCTGGTTAATGATGGGAACGCCGGCCCTGGCTGCCCAGATGGTCAACTGCTCTACGGCGGCAGCACGGAATGTATCCGCTGCGCCAAGTACGACCGATTTACCGGCTCCTTTAAATTGGTGTGCCAATTTACCGATAGTGGTCGTTTTCCCGACACCATTAACCCCAACAACCATGATCACAAAGGGTTTCGGTAAGTTATCCGAGGAGAAATCAAATTTTTCTTCTTTCACATTTTCCCTGAGCAATGCTGCTGTTTCCTCTTTCAGGACGCGGTTCAGTTCATCGGTCCCGACGTATTTATCGCGGGCAATGCGTTGCTGGAGGCGTTCTATGATTTTGAGGGTCGTTTCCACTCCGACATCCGAGGTAACTAAAATCTCTTCCAGGTTATCAAGCACTTCATCATCTACGCGCGATTTACCGGCAATGGCGCGTGAAATCCTGGAGAAGACATTTTGCCGTGTTTTGTCAAGCCCTTTGTCAAGGCTTTCCTTCTTCTCCTTTGAAAAAAATGAAAATATACCCATGGCGGAAGTCTTAATTAATATAAAAAAAGCTCTTCCGGCAGGAAAAGCTTTTTTGTACCGATTTGATGAACAATCAGTTATTTCTTTTCAACTACATTTTTAATCTGGTCGTTGGGAACCATCGTTTCTTTAAAAACGTATGCACCGGTTTTAGGTGATTTCACCATGCGGATCAGCTTCGAGAACTCCTTACCCGTTGCCTGAAGGGTTGCAATAACTTTCTTTGCCATAGCTAAAAACTATTTAATTTCTTTATGAACTGTAACTCGTTTCAGGATTGGGTTAAATTTCTTCAGTTCCAATCTTTCCGGCGTATTTTTCTTGTTTTTGGTGGTTATGTACCTGGAAGTACCCGGCTTACCGCTGTTTTTATGTTCCGTACATTCCATAATAACCTGTATCCTTTGATCTTTCGATTTCTTCGCCATTGTTAAATGCTCCTTTTAATTTTTGGGCTGCAAAGATATGATTATATTTCAAAATAACCTATAACTTTATCAAAATTTCCGGGATATTTTGAATTGGGCATCTTACACAAAAGGATTTACTGCTTTCCTGAAACTGGAGAAATCTCTTTCGGAAAACTCTATCGAGGCATACAACCGGGATGTGATGAAACTCATCCAATACCTGGATTACCAACAGCTTGATCTGCAGCCATCTGACATTAAGCTGGCACACTTACAGGATTTTCTCAAATGGATCAACCAGCTTGGGATGAGTGCACGTTCACAGGCCAGGATCATATCAGGATTAAAGACTTTCTTCAAATACCTGTTGCTGGAGAATATCATCCGGGTTAACCCCGCCGAATTGCTGGAATCGCCCAGAACCGGAAGGACACTTCCGGATACGCTGAACGTCGATGAGATCGGCAAACTCTTTGATGCCATTGACCTGAGCTCCTCTGAAGGTGAGAGGAATAAAACCATGCTCGAATTCTTATACGGGTGCGGTTTACGCGTCAGCGAGATGACAAATTTAAAGATATCGGATGTGAGGTTCAATGACGGGTTCATTTCCGTTATCGGTAAAGGGAATAAGCAGCGGCTCGTGCCTGTTGGCGACGGAGCGCTAAAGCAACTGCAGGTTTATCTTCACCAGGTTCGAAGCCATATCAATATTCAGAAAGGCCAGGAGGATTTTATCTTTTTAAATGGGAGGGGAAAGAAAATCACGCGGGTGATGGTTTTTTACATCATAAAAAGCCTGGCAGAGAATGCGGGTATCCGGAAAACCATCAGTCCGCATACATTCCGGCATTCTTTTGCCACCCATCTCATCGAGGGCGGCGCCGATCTGAGGGCTGTGCAGGAAATGCTCGGCCACGCTTCCATCACTACAACCGAGATTTACACCCATCTTGACCGGGATTATCTGCGGAGCAATATATTGCGGTTTCATCCGAGAAGCAGCTCAGCCCCTACCCCTAAATCCCCTCCCCCAACTGGGGGAGGGGACCAAGGGGAGGTGGCTCAATAAAAAACCCCATCTTCCCAGTATTGTGGGCTGATGGGGTATTGAAGAAGGATGATGGTTTACAACTTATTCTTCAATTCTTTTACGGGCATTAAAAACCTTTCGGGCGCCATAAGCCGCACCCATGCTCAGCAAAATGACAAGCCCGCTGCCAATGGGAGCCATTCCACCACCCGGAGCCTGGTTTCCGGTTGATCCATGATTACCGGGAGGGTTGGGCGGCTGCGCTAAACTGATGGCACTTATTCCAATAATTAACCCTAAAGTTAAACTGATTGCTAATATCCTGAATTTATTTTTCATTGTATGTAGTTTTTCTCTGGTTGTTCTAATATATTGAATCACTGTTAAATATTATGGATTTAGTCATCCTACCTGATAATAGAAACTTTACGGCTAACTACCTGACCGCCGCTAACTACGCTGACCAGGTAAACACCATTTTGCAGTGAACCGGTATTAAGGGTGGTCAGTCCGCTGCCATTGGTCTGGCTGCTCATGATAACTTGTCCCAGGAGGTTACTAACCATAACATTGGATTTAACTTCCAGGTATGATTGGATATAGATATTTCCTGAATAAGAATAAATAGTGAAAGTTTCATTATTTGAGGGGTTATCAATACCAAGAAAACCAAAATGGACCAGGAAGCGGTCAGCATCATCACCTTCGGAAGCAGTGAATGCATATTCGTGGTTCTGGCTCAGTTCAGTTACTGCGCTTGTAATTTTATCGGTCAGGTAAACCACCAGGCCGGGAATCAGGTCTTCGTTATTGAGCCCGATGCTAAATTCGGTTGCAGTGTTTTTCACAAAACCCATTTCAATTACACGTCCGTTGTCAAGATTTGATAATGTGTTGGTTGAAAGGAATTCATCACCCGCTATTGAATAAAACTCAGGAGCATAACCAGCCAGGAAACGGGAGTCATAAGCAGCATCATATCCGTCTGTAGCCTGATCATTTATGCGGATAATGCTTTGCTGGGCAGTGTTATTTGTCCTGTCGAAAGCAATAAGTTTAATATTTCCTTCGGCACTTTTATACCATGGTGTGGCATCATGAACACGAGCAGCAACAGGAATTGTAAGCGATGCGGGTGATCCTGACAGGACCTGTACCATAAAGCCATTCATTGCCGGGATGATTCCGTTAGCAGCAATATCTACGTAAGCTGCTGAAGCCTCGTCCCAAATTTTGGCAGTACCGGCAATTTCAGGCGGTGCAGTCCAGTTGATGCCATCATTCCATTTAAGCGCGCAGGCAAAGGGATTTCCTACAAGGTTCCAACCGCTGTTGACACCGCCGCTAATAGTGAGGCCGGTTACAGGAACATTTGCGGTATTCAGAGTTCCATTAAACTGTTTTGTTGAGCTTGCAGCATAAGCAACCAGATATCCGGTTCCCGGCACAAAACTGGTAATGCCGTTGCCTACCTCTTTCTGGTTTAACCAAAAATTAGTAATCTCATCCCATTTGTAAAAATCGTAGTTGGCAGTTGTGGGATCGGTAAATGCCGGATCAATGATTTGAGCAGCTACCGGCGAAGAGAGAAGGTGCCAGCCATGCACAAAGTTAGTCCAGGCGCCGATCTGGCGTTGTACGGTCACATAATCGGAACCGGTGCCGGTTATTCCGTTATCGAGCAGCGATGCAGTTCCGGTGATATCTGAATTCAAGGTCAGCGTGCATCCGTTTAAATTAATTTTAGCGTTCCTGACCGTTAGATATTTTCCAGCGGCAACTGTTATATTAAATGTGGTAGTTGCAGGCAGGAAGTTGTATAAAGCGCCATTTGTAGCATGAGTATAGGGGAGGGTCAAATTCTGATTGATGGTAAAATTAGAAGTTGCATTTGCGTTTGTGTATTTGGCCATACGCGATGCAATAAAGGTACCGCTTCCACTCAAATTACAACTCGCGCCCTCGATATCGAAACCAATTACATCAGTCGCTCCTCCTATTGTGCCGTCGTTCAATATGTTGCCAAAAACATAAACAAAGCAGCTTCCAGATGCACTATTGGCGAATAGGGTAGCCCCGTTTTCAACAGTAAGGTTCTTAGCTGTGCCTATGTTATAGCTTATAGGGACCGTAACTGAATGTCCGCTTTTAATGGTGACATCTGAAGTTCTGTAAACAGGTATTTCAGTGGTTGCCGGACTCCAGGAAAAGTTATCACTTGATATTTCCCAGGTTGCTGAATTATTCCAGGCACCTGAGGCGGCTGACCTGAAATAAAGTTGCAAGGTCGGTACAGACTGCTGCGGCACAGAACCGTCGAGCTTGTAATCGATATAGGACCCGGTATTTGTATAAGGCCAGATTTTGAAATAGTAGGCAGTATTGGGCTGTAAACCGGAAAATGTTACCGTGCCGACACCAGCAGCTACGTTTTTAACAAAATCACCATTCGCTTCAGGTGTGAAATCTACTGGTTGAGCTATGGCTGCATAGCTTGTAGCGCTTCCTTTTACCAGATAACCCGTTGGAACAGTTCCGCCTGTGGCATCGTCCCATGTTAGTGGTATGGTTAAAGAGGTTATTGTACCAGCCTGAAAATTGGTCGCGTGATTAGAAGGCTCAGGCAATACTACCGCGCCATTGCAGGTCACATTAATGGTTGTGGCACCTCCCCCCGCATTGGTTATGGTTTCATTGAAGTAATTTCCTAAAGTCAACCCTGATTTTAGCCTGACATAAACGGGGGTTGCAGATAATGTCTCAGAGGTATAAGCCACGAGGACTGAAGCCTGGAAATTGCTATTATCTGTTGAGACCTCAAAATCAGTTGAGCCTGATACCGTAATGTCACCGGGAAATCCGGTAAGGTTTTGGCCACTCAACGAGTAGGGCAGAGAAGCTGAAGGGCCAACGCCTTCCAAATATGAAAAACCATTTAATGTAGATGGAATTGCTATCAATGTCGGAGAAGATGCCGAGCCTACTATATCGGCCCAGTTAGTGGCCACCCTGATCCCATCTAATTTAGCTCCGACAGCATTGCCCGCAGTACCCTGCCGTAAGGCCACTGAGCCTATATTGGCCGCGTCATTGCCAGCTGCATCAGTATTTAATATCCATCCTGAAGTCGGAATCGGAGCATTTAAAGGTGGATTTATATATATGGAGGCCACATCATTTGTTGTCCCCGCTACAATCTCATATTTCAGAACAATAAGATATGTTGTGTTCATCGCATAGGGAGTTGCCGTATAATTAGCAGCTGTCGAGCTTTGTGCGACACCAAAATAGATATTGTTACTCACATCTTTCTTCACAAAAATCCTTCCTCTGAAATAAGATGTATTTAAGGGGCTTGCACTTACATGAAAAAAGTAATCGCCGGTTGTTGAAGTAGAAGTTACATAAACCAGGAAAGAAAAATAAATCGTTCCGGACGATTGTGAAGTAAATGTTCTGTTAACATCCTCTCCCGAAGCAACCAAAGTGATCTCGCCGCCGATATCTGTCGACAAATATCCCGGATAACTTATGGTTGAAGGAGAAGTTACAAGGATTTGATTTGTCCCGCCGCTGCTATGTGCAGTCCATCCATTTGCAGTAATTGCGGTTCCATTAACATAAATGAAGTCCTCCACAAGGAGAGGCTGCCCCCAACCATTTCCTGCAAGCAAAAATAAAAACATGACGAAGAGCACTGACGAGCGAATGAGGTTTCTTGAAGCTACGCTTAGATATTTCTGGAGCGCAGGCTTTTGTGTGTATTGGTTCATCATAAAATTTGATTTATAAAGTTAACTTTTGGATACTAATTAATTATGCAAATATAAAATTTCCAATCAATTAGAAATGCAGTGTTAATAAGTTTCAATACAGATGTGCAAATCTTGTAAAACCTGCTACAGCCTTTGCAATCCAAATGCTACTTATTCATGCATTGTATGTTGTTGATGAAGTATCCCCGCCATGGCCTGTCCAGTTGGTATGAAAAAATTCTCCCCGGGGTTTATCAATCCTTTCGTAAGTATGTGCGCCAAAATAGTCGCGCTGTGCTTGCAATAAATTCGCGGGCAGCCTTTCCGACCGGTAGCCGTCAAAATAGTTTATGGCCGTGGCAAATGCAGGTATAGCAATACCATGCTGGATTGCTGTTGCCACTACATTGCGCCAGCCTTCCTGTGCATCCAGAAGCTTTACCGTAAAAAACGGATCGAGGAGCAGGTTGGGTAGTGCCGGATTTCTGTCATATGCTTCCTTGATCTTTCCAAGGAATACCGAACGGATAATACATCCACCGCGCCACATCAGTGCAATCCCGCCATAATTGAGGTTCCAGCCATACTCTTTCGCGGCGGCTTTCATCAGAAGGTACCCCTGGGCGTATGAAACAACCTTTGATGCAAAAAGTGCATTTCCTAAATCCCGGATAAATTGCTGCTTATCACCCTTATATTCTGTTGCAGGTATTTTCAGCAACCTGGATGCTTCCACTCTTTCATCCTTCTGCGAGGAAAGTATTCTTGCAAAAACAGCTTCAGCTATTAATGTAAGAGGTACACCCAGGTCAAGGGCTTCGATACCTGTCCATTTGCCGGTGCCTTTTTGCCCTGCGGTATCAAGGATTTTATCGACAAGCGGTTTTCCGTCTTCATCTTTATAGTTGAGAATATCAGCGGTAATCTCAATCAGGTAACTTTCCAGGTCGCCTTTATTCCAAACATTAAAAACCTCGTGCATTTCGCCGGCAGTCATGCCCAAAACATCTTTCATGACCTGGTAAGCTTCGCAGATGAGCTGCATATCGCCGTATTCGATGCCATTGTGCACCATCTTCACAAAATGACCGGCCCCATTTTCACCAACCCAATCGCAGCAAGGTGTTCCATCCTCTACCCTGGCAGCAATTGCCTGAAAAATGGGTTTTACAAATGGCCAGGCTTCCTTTGATCCACCAGGCATGATAGAAGGTCCCATCAAGGCGCCTTCTTCACCGCCGGAAACACCGGTCCCAATGTAAAAAAAAACTTTGCTTTCGACATACCTGGTGCGACGATCTGTGTCAGTGAACAGGGTATTACCTCCGTCGATAATAATATCTCCTGTTTCCAGGTGAGGTATAAGCAATTCAATAAGGTCATCCACTGCTTTCCCTGCTTTGACCATTAACATAACTTTACGCGGGTGTTTCAGATTTTTCACCAGTTCGCGGATGGAGTATGCCCCGATAATCCTCTTCCCTTTGCCTCTTCCATTTATAAAGCTGTCGACTTTGTCGGTGGAACGGTTAAATACTGCTACGGTATATCCCTTGCTTTCCATGTTCAAAACAAGGTTTTCCCCCATAACTGCAAGGCCAATAAGGCCAATGTCTGCTTTTGCATCCATGATTTAATATTTTTTTGAATGTTAAATGGTATAATTTCTTCTGAAAAATTATTATGCATATACCCGGTATAAACAAAGTTATAATTTTAACGTTTTATAAGACTAATTAGCTAATTTTAATCCATCATCATTCACAAAATCGGGCTATGAAAAAACTGATGTTAATTAATTATATCGTCATTCTAGTTGTTGCTTTTATTTCCGGGTGCACACCTCCGGCAGACAAATTAATGAAAAGCGGTATTGACAAGGCCGGAAAAGGAGATTATACCGGTGCCATCCAGGATTATAACGAAGCAATAAAATCAGACACCTTCATGATCGAAGCCTATATCAATCGCGGCAATGCAAAGATCAAACAGGGTGATATCAAAGGAGCTATCAAAGATTATAATAGGGCTATAAATCTGGATCAAAATGACGCCGGTGCATTTTTCAATCGTGGTATAGCCTGGAATGAGCTTGGTGATCCTGAGAGGGCTATTTTTGATTACACCAAAACCATAGGATTAGATCCACGCCATTCTAAAGCTTATTACAACCGTGCCAATGCAAAGTCCAATCTGAAAGATTACAAAGGGGCCATCGAGGATTATAATAAAGCTATAGAATTTACGCCAGATTATTCTGATGCCTTTTACAATCGTGGCCTTGTAAACTGTAATCTGGGGGATTTCGAAATGGCCCTCGGGGATTTCAGTAAAGCCATACAATTGAATTCAAGCTTCCCGGAAGCTTATGCTAATCGTGCCGCGGTTAAATATAATCTTGGTGATTACCCCGGTGCTCTCGGGGATTATGATAAAGCCATTGAACTCAACCCCGGCTATACTGTAGCCTATATGAACCGGGGCGTAACCCGGGGTAAAATCAAAGATTATGCAGGTGCGGTCATGGATTTTACCAAAGCCATAGAGCAAAAACCGAAAGATGGTGTGGCCTACAATAACCGTGGGATTGCAAAACGTGAAACTGGTGATATAAAAGGCGCCTGTGAGGATTGGAACCAGGCGGTCAGGCTTGGATATGCAGGAGCATCACGAAATATCAGTAAGTATTGTAAGTAAGTCGTCAGTTAGCAGCCTGGAACCCTGGAACCCTGGAACCCTGGAACTCTGGAACCCTGGAACTCTGGAACCTGAAACCCTGGAACTCTGGAACCCTGGAACTCTGGAACCCTTTAACTATATCTCTTCGATCTCACCTTTTTCGTTGACCAGAACACCCCAATTCACAACGATCAGGTCGCCATCAAGGAAGAAAAAATCGATCATGGCATCATCGTATGATACCCTGCGTTCGCCTGAAGTTTCGAGTTCCATTTCCGCTACTTCATAGCCTTTTTCTTTCATCAGAGCGATGATATCCTGTTCGGTCATATCGAAAATAGTCTTCCCGAACATCTCGGTGTCGGGATTCTCTGTTTCAATACAAGCCACCACCGACTTCTCCCTGCCTTCAAAAAATATGGTGATCCCCTGGTCATAATAATACAGCACAACCGTATTAAAACCATCGTCATCTTCCATATTTTCAACATCTTCTGGTTGGCCGAGGATGGTTATAACTTTATCGGAGGTATCTCCGAACTTGATTTCCCCGAAACCTTCTATGGGGATAATATCTAATGTTAAGGCATTCATAACATACTATTTTAATGGTGAGTCGGGTTCTTTGGCAAAATTATTATAAACCATCCGGTCCATGAAAAATGGAAATAGTTTATTCAGCAAGACAATCAGCTTGCCCTGTAATGTAATGACCAGGATTTTCTTTCGTTTCTGAATTGCGTTGGCGATCTTGAATGCAACTACGTCAGCTTTCATTAAGTGGTCTTCATCCCTTGGTGATTCCCCCTGTGGAGAGCCATCGGCAGCCAGCGCCGTTTTCCTGATATTCGATGAGGTAAAGGCAGGGCAGGCAATCAATACGTGAAGGCCTTTCTTCAAGTTTTCAATCCTGAGTGTTTCCAGGAAGCCCTGCATGGCAAATTTAGAAGCTGTGTAACCGGTTCTTCCGGGCAATCCTTTGAATCCGGCAATTGAGGAAACCCCGACAACTGATCCTTTGGATTGTAATAAATGAGGTAGAGCAAACTTGGTACAATATACTGTACCCCAGAAGTTAACATCCATCAGGCGCCGGAGTACATCCAGCTCGGCAAGTTCGAACAAAGCACGCATAGAAATGCCCGCATTGTTGATCAGAACATCAATACGGCCAAATTTTTTAAAGGTCACATTGATAAGTTCCTTACAATCGGCTTCAAGGCTGACATCTGCCTTAACAGCTAAGACGCGGGACCCTGATGTTCTCAGTTCAGCTTCAATTTCCGACAGTTTATCTTCAGACCGGGCAGCTATAACAACTATAGCCCCTCTTCTACCCATTTCAAAGGATAAAGCTTTGCCGATGCCTGAAGAAGCTCCTGTTATAATGACGACCTTATCTTTCATTCCCAT
>Ga0247841_10010411_pt1 | contig 12668 bp, 10 predicted proteins | sample LaCruzMarch2015__2_FD_192410 | JGI IMG/M metagenome (GOLD analysis project Ga0247841, IMG submission 192410) | Freshwater microbial communities from meromictic Lake La Cruz, Castile-La Mancha, Spain - LaCruzMarch2015_18m | ecosystem: Environmental > Aquatic > Freshwater > Lake | place: Spain... | reverse complement strand
TTGGCCTCGTCGAGGATCTCACGGGCTGTCTTTCCGGGAGCGAGTTTCAGAGCAAGTTCGTCCATCGAACGTTGTGTCTCGTCGAACAGGCGCTGTCCGGTCGCAAGGAGTTCGTCGGCCGAGATGTCGAGGAGGTGCTGGTCGTGCAGCATCTCCTCAAACAGCGCTTGGCCGATCGCGAAATCGCCGCGCGCGTGCGGGACGATGCTCGAACGCAGGAAGCGCGTGTAGTCGTCAACCGCGGCGGCCGCCCGGCGAGCGGCGACGGCGACCTGCGGGAAGAGCCACGGCGTGCGCAGCGCGAGGAGTGGCACGAGGATCGTGAACAGCTGGCGGCCTTGCGTCGCGCTTTCGATCGCTATCTCCGCCCAGGCAGGGGGAACGTTCTCCGGGACGAGGTTCTTCTTCGCTTCGGCGAGCACGCGCGGAACCTCGCGTAGCCGGCCTAGAACAGCCTTCATGCGCACGGGGAATGGCGCGAAGTCACGCACGAGGATGAGGAAGACGCCACCGAGGCACTCGTCGACGTACGTGCCCGGCGAACGCTCGTGAGTGCGAAGGGGCTCGATTTCGCGTAGGAAGGAGCGCACGAGGCGTACGACCACGGTGTGGTCGACGGCGGCGTCCGGTCCGAAGGTCGATGTGTCCATCGCGTCGAGTTCCCGCAACGCCTGACGGAACTGAGTCTCCTGTCGGCGCAGCGCGTCGACGCTGTGCTCGCCAAGGCGATGGTCGAAGCGGTGGTCTCCGAGCTGGGTCGCTGCGACCGGCGCCTCGGTGAGCATCTGGCTCACGAATGTGTCAACGGCTGAGTAGAACGCAGTTTCCCTCGAGTTCACGGCTGTCTCTCCTCTCGGCCGTCACCGGCGCGGCGACGGCCGCTCAATCCTACCCGAGATCCCGTGGCGCGCGGAAACGCCCTCCGGGGGTCTCGCGCTGGCCGCAGGGGCGAGCCGTTGAGGACGCAGAGCCGTCGTGTGCTGCAGCGGCCGTGCGGCCCGGGATAAATCGTTGACGTGCCTCCGTGCTCCTGTTATGTTGGGGCCGCGTTGAGTGGGGGAGGAGGCGGGCGCATGGCGCGGCGCGTCAGGCACGAAGCGCGATGAGCATCCAGACGGCCCTGGCGATCGTCTTCACCATCCTGCCAATCGTCGTGCTGCTGTGCTACTTCTACACGCGCGACGTTCACCGCGAACCGCGGGCGGCTCTCGTCAAGACCTTCCTGTTGGGACTCCTTGTTACGATTCCCGCGATCCCTCTCACGCTGGGGCTGAGTGCGGTTCTGCCGCTCTTCTCTCCCGGGCCGTTGCTGGCGGCGCTCTACGATGCCTTCGTCGTCGCGGCGATCCCCGAGGAGCTGCTCAAGTTGCTGGTTATCGCCCTCTACTGCGCACGGCGCGTGAGCTTCGACGAGCCGATGGACGGCATCGTGTACGGAGCGACCGCCGCGTTGGGCTTCGCCGCGCTCGAGAACGTGCTCTACGTGGTCGGCGGAGGGCTGACGGTCGCGTTAGTGCGGAGTGTGACCGCGGTCCCGATGCATGCCATCATGGGTGCGGTCCTCGGCCACTACATTGCGCGGGCTCGCCTCGGAGGCGGCCGGCGCATCGACATCTGGAAGGGCTGGGGAATCGCCGTGCTTGTGCACGGACTGTACGACTTCGGTCCGATGGCCTTCTTCCGCTTGGCGGGGCAGGAGACGCCGCCTGCAGGCATGGGCCTCCTCTTCCTGGGGCTCTTCCTCCTATTCCTGGCGGTCGTGATCACGTCGGGGCTTTCGATGCGGCGGCTCATCAGGCGCCTGCGCACCGCACAGCTCGTGGCTCAACTGCATGCGCAGGAGAGAGACCCCGCGGCGGCTGCGCCGCTCGGCCCACCGGGAGCAGCGGAGGGAAGCGATGTGCCTCGACAGGTGCCGTAACCTTGGGCGGCGCGGTTGCCCGTCACTCATCCGGGCGCTGGCTACTCGCCGCCGAGCCACTCACCTTGCACGATGGTGATGGCCTTGCCGCTCAAACGAACGCGGTCGCTGGCGGCGTCGCCAGCCACAGTACAGCGGACGATGCCACCACGTGCCGATGCCTCGTAGCCGACCAGGTCATCTCTTCCCAGCTTCGCCTGCCAATACGGAGCGAGGGCGCAGAGCCCGTGGCGGGGCCTCGTCAGTCCCCGCGCGGGGCGCGAAGAAGAGGGACACGAAGTCGCCGTCGCGCTCTCGCTGCGAATCGTGATTGTCACCCCGCGAGTGCCGAGTGTCCGGGATGTCTCCGCTGCGTGCTTCTCGTTCAACGTCGCCCCTTGCGGTTGGGCAAGGACTCAATGGCACACCTGACGTGTCCGTATCTAGAACTTGCGTGCGGCGGTTCTCAGTGCGACTCTAGCTGGTGCACCTGACGTGTTCGTATCTAGAACCTTCGTGTCCCGACTGATGCAGCCATAACGCGTGCACTGAGCGCGTCACGAGTGCCTAGCGGTCAATACGAAGGCCGGCTCCTCCGAGGAGTCGCTCTACCTCATCCAGGGTCGCCCAGGACAAGTCACCGGGGACGGTCTGCTTGAGAGCGGACACCGCGACGCCGACGTCCAGCCCTCGGTGCACCCCTCCGCTGAAGTAACCGTAGAGGAAGCCGCCCGCGAACGCGTCTCCCGCCCCAACTCGATCGACCAACTCCACGTCGAACTTGGGGCCTTGGTGTACCTGTCCCGTCGAGCGCTCGTAGGCGATCGCTGACCAGGTGTTGCACCACACGGAGGGAGTCTCGCGAAGAGTGATTGCCACCACCTTGAGCTCGAAGCGCTCAGCGAGCTTGCGCGCGGCCTCCTCGTAGCTGCCGGCGCGGATGCCGAACACGCGTTCGGTGTCCTCCTCTGTCGTGATGAGAATGTCCGTCTGCTCGACGATGCGTGTCATGACCACCCGCGCCTGATCCTGGGACCAGAGCCGGGCGCGATAGTTGAGGTCGACCGAGACCGTGACGTTCGCGCTCCGGGCTGCTCGGACCGCTTGTTCTGTGGCCTCGGCGGCGCTTGGTGAGAGGGCTGCAGTGACCCCAGACGTGTGGAACGCTTGAGCGCCGCGTAGCACTTCGTCCCAGCGAAATTCCTCCGGGCGCAGCTGGGCCATCGCCGAGCCGCGCCGATCGTAGAGGACCGAATTGGCGCGCGGCGACGCGCCGAACTCGACGAAGTAGACGCCGACGCGATCATCGTCGGTCCACACGATGTGGCTCGTGTCGACACCCTGCTCGCGGGCTTTGTTCTCCACCATGCGGCCTAGCGGGGTTCGGGGCAGACGCGTGACGAACCGCGCCTTGGCGCCCAGCCGCGCAGCGGTCACGGCGACATTCAGCTCTGCCCCTCCGACGTTCACGGCGAGGGTGTCCGCCTGTTCCAGGCGCGCGTGATGCGGAGGCGAAAGGCGGATCATTGCCTCGCCAAAGGTAACCAGCAATTCCAGATCCGTTGTCATGGCTGAGGTCTCCACTTCGCGACGCTCTCTGACAACATTCTTGCTCTCTCCTCGATGAGATCGAACCGTCGTGTGGCGAGCACCGAGGGGTCGAGGAGCCACGACCCCGCGCAGACGGCGTCGGCTCCGACTTCGAGGTACGACGCGACGGTCTTGTCGGTGATCCCGCCCGTAGGCATGAGCGGGATCTCGGGGAACGGTGCCTTCAAATCGGCTATGAACTGCGGGCCGAGACGCGCTGCGGGGAAGATCTTCACCATGTCGGCGCCGAAACGCCAGGCAAGAAACACCTCGGTCGGCGTTAAGGCACCAGGAATAGCCACGCAGCCGCGCTCTCTCGCGTGGGCGACGACCTCGGGCAAGAAGACCGGCGAGACGATGAATTGAGCGCCAGCGTCCGCGCATGCGTCAACAGCTTCGCGTGACATCACCGTTCCCGCGCCGACGATCAGTTCCCGATTCCTGCACACCCTGCGAATGGCCGTGGCGGCATGCGGGACGGTCATCGTGATCTCGATGCAGGAGATCCCCCCTCGGCACAGGGCCTCTACGGCGTCTTCCACCAACTCGTCACCGTCGAGGCGTATGACAGCCACGACCTTTCTGGTTCGCAGAGCTGCGAGCGTTGCCTCTCTATCGTTACGCATAGTCCCCTCGATCAGGTACTCCGTCGACACTCCCAACAGGGCTTGGCTGCACAGAAATGCTGGACGACAAGTGCCGCCAGACTCCGAGTTCAGCTCCCTTCCACGGCGTCGGGAACCCATGCTCATCCCACCCCAGCATCTGATAATAGAGCTTCCGAGCTCTTGCGAAGTCAACGCGAGGGATCCCCGCGTGCGTCCCGCTCGCGAAAGGCAGTGGGTCGTGTAGGCGGTCGGGCAGCCGATCGTCGTCGTCCGTCTTGCCCTCGCGAACGTTGAATAGACGGGCCAGTGTTATTCCCAGCTCGCCCGCACGCAACAGCTCCGCGTCCGTTACGTTCCACCCGGTGATCGCTCGTGCGAGAGAGACAATCTGGTCCAGCCCCGTCATGCGATACTCGGGAGTGCTCACAAAGATACAGAGGTCGAGGACGTTGTGGAGCGACCACGACTTCTGCAGAGCGGCGAACGCCGCGACTTTGACCTCGTCGAGGGAAGCGGCCTTCATGGGGAAGTAGACACCAAATGGATACAGGTCGCTCACGTCGACGTAGGAGTACTCCACTTCCGGATGAGGCTCGCGCTCGAACCAGCTGTCGTGTGCGGCCTGGAGGTGATCGGCGCCCGTGGGGGACACAGCGTATCCAAGGGCGACCCCCCACTTGCCGCGCGGGTCGTGCGCGGGAAGTTCCTGGCCTTTGACGGTCATCGAGAGACGTTCGGCCCCGCATCCGAGGCGTTGTGCGGCTCGCCAGCTGCCCTCGGCGAGAAGGTCTCCCAAACCCTGACGCACCGCGATGCGGCGGCAGAGCTCGAGAAGCGCCTCGACGTTGCCGAACGTGAGGTCCAGCCCATCGGCAGCGGCCGGCGTCAGAATCCCTCGCTCGAAGCATTCCATCGCAAAGGCGATCGTGACTCCGGTTGAGATGGTGTCTAGCCCGAGAGCGTTGCACAGTTCGTTCGCCCGGACGACCGTGGCCGCGTCCCCGACACCGCAGCACGACCCGAGACTCCCGAGGCTTTCGAATTCTGGTCCACCGTAGCGACGGTCGAATCCCTCTCCCGTGACGACCCTCTTGCAGCGGACCGGACAAGCGCGACAGCCCTCGCGTTCCTTCACCAGCGTCGAATGCAGGTGCTCTCCCCCGATGGTTTCCGCCGCCTCGAAGCTCCCCTGCTGGAAGTTGCGAGTCGGCAGAAGCCCCATCTCGCTCATGGAGGTGACGCCCAACATTGTCCCCATGAGACCCTTGCTGCGCAGACCCTCGTTCTCGGGGAAGTGTTTGCCGAACCACGCAGACAGCTCTCGCACGGCCGACTGATCATGCACTTCCGGTCGACTGGTCCCGCGCACGACGATCGCACGCAGCTGTTTGGAACCGAAGACCGCGCCAAGCCCGCATCGCCCGCAGAAGTTGCGCAGATCGGATGCCAGGCAGGCAAAGCGGACGAGATTCTCACCCGCAGGCCCGATCTGCAAGACCCGCGCCTTCCGATCCCCCGCATCTGCGAGGAGCGCCTCGTGGCCCTCAGCAGTCTCGAGCCCCCAGGCTCGGCCGGCGTCCCGGAGCTCCACTTTGCCGTCATGGACCCAGAGGTAGGTTGGTACAGGAGATCTGCCGCGGATCACCAGCGCGTCGAAGCCAGCGTACTTGAGCTCAGGCCCAAACCAGCCTCCTGCCTCGGCCTCGCCGAAACATCCCGTCAGAGGGGACTTCGCTGCGACCGTGAAGCGCGACGTACCGGGATAATCCGTTCCGGTGAGGATGCTCGTCGAGACCACGACGACGTTGTCAGACGACAACGGGTCGGCGCCTTGCGGGATCCCCTCGAGAAGGTAGTGCAGAGCCAGATTCCTGCCCCCCAGGTAGTGGCGGTAAAAGCTCCACTCGGGCCTCTCGACTGTAATCTCGCCGCAGTCGAGATCGATGTGCGCGATCTGTCCCGTGTAGCCCTTCATTCCGCCCTCCCTATGCTTTCACTCCGTACTTGGCCACGGCCTTCCAGTCGATCTCGAGTCCCAGCCCTGGGCCAGTCGGAACTAGCAGTTCTCCACCCACGGGCATAATGGGCGTTCGCGTGATCTCCTCTCGGAGCGGGCACATATACGGGTCGAACTCGGCGAAGTCGGCGTTCGCACAGGAGCCGAGAACGTGCATGGCAGCCGCCAATCCCACCGTGGCGATTGATGAACACGCGACGTGCGGAGCGAACTGCACGCCCAGAGCTTCGGCGAGACTGGCGATATGCCGGGCCTCTGTGATGCCCCCGACCGTCGTGCAGTCTGGCTGGACGACGTCGACAGCTCCGGCCCCCAAGAGCTGTATCGTCTCGTACTTCGTGAAGAGACTCTCTCCTCCCGCGACGTAGTAGGACACGGCTTCACTCACCGCACGCAGTGCATCAATGTAGGCCGGCAGGCTGTGAGTGAGAACGGGCTCCTCAATCCAGTACACGTCAAACTCGGAGAATGCTCGCGCCATGCGGAGGCCCATCTTCAGGTCGTAGGCCATGTTGGGGTCCACCATCAGCACGGTCGCGTCGCCAACCGCCTTTCGTACCTCCCGAACAATCCGAAGGTCTTCTTCGAGCCCAAGGCCAGTGCGGAGCTTGATGGCCCTGAAACCGGCCGCCACCGCCGTCTCTGACTCCGCAACGATTGCCATCGCAGACTTGAGGTCCGGCGCGTAGTAGGCGGGAACGGACTCGCGCACCTTTCCTAATAGGGTGCAGATCGGGAGTTCTGCAACCTTGCCTACAATGTCCCAGAGCGCGATATCGACGCCGCTTACTGCATAGGTCTCCGTACCGCGGCGCCCCCACTTGTGTGTCGCCAAGAACATGCTCTGCCACAGTCTGCCGACACAGAGGGGATCTTGCCCAAGCAGCAGGGGCCGCAGGACGTCCATCGTAGCCGTGACTTGCGGGTAGAACTGAGCGGAGAGTCCGCACTCCCCTACACCCACCACCCCTTCGTCCGTGCCGACGCGCACGAGGATGCAGCTCTTCTCCGACACCTCGAAGCTGCCCCAGCGTAGCGGTGCTGCAAGAGGGGACCGGACAGGGAAAAGCTCAATACGAGTGATCTTCATTCCTCTACCTCCCGCTCACTTTCGCCGCTCTAGCCCTTCACGCCCCCCAAGGTCAGCCCCTTTATCAAGTGCTTCTGAGCCACGAATGCTAACAAGATCCCGGGCACCGACGCCACAATGGCGGCCGCCATGATGCTCCCCCATATCATGCCTTTCACGCCTTGGTAGGACGCCATCTGCAGAGGGATGGTCGGGCTCCTCATCTGCGTCAGCACGACGGCGAAGAGAAACTCGTTCCAAGCAAACACAAACGCGAATAGCCCGGCGACGGCAAGGCCTGGCCGTACTAGCGGAAGTGCCACATGGAAGTATGCCTTGACGTTGGAGCACCCCTCAACCCGTGCTGCCTCCTCGAGTTCGGGGGGGATCGCGCGGAAGAACCCCCTCATCATCCACGTGACAAATGGCAAGTTGTATGCAACATAAGCGATGATTAGACCGACGTGCTTGTCCGTCAGGCCGACCCAAACGAAGGCAAGGTAGATAGGAATCACCGTTGCCGCTGGGGGAAACATCCGCGTTGAGAGGATCCACATGCTGATACGGTCGCTCCACTTGGACTTCCAACGGGCGAGCCCGTACGCTGCGAAGGAACCCAGGATGAGTGCGAGAATCGTACTGCAAGTCGCGACGATCAAGCTGTTGACTGCGTACTTGAGTCCGTCGCGCGCCATCCCGCTGCCTCCGGTGCCTACAATTACCTCTGACAAGTTGCCCAGGGTAGGATGGATCGGGACAAACGCCGGCGGGTAGGAGAGGATTTCACCTTGGGGAGTCAGCGCGATGTTGACCATCCAGTACACGGGGAGGAGGGTAGCTGCTACTGCGAGCCCCGCTACCGTGTACAGGAAGACGCGTCTCGTTCGTTTCACTGGTTCTCCTTGATGAGTTTCACGAGCAGCATCGTGAGCAGCGTGGTCAGAATCACCAGCAACCAAGAAGCCGCGGCTGAGTAGCCGATGCGGAAGAACCTGAAACCCTGGTAGTAGATGAAGAGCGTTGCGGTCTGCGAGGAGACGCCCGGGCCGCCTCCCGTGATGATGAAGACACCGTCCATGTAGCGCACGGCGTCGATGGTCCTGAAGAGAGCTGCGAACAGGATGGACGACCGTAACGCCGGCGCTGAGATCCACCTAAAACGCTGGAATCCACTCGCACCGTCGACATTTGCCGCCTCGTAGAGGGCAGGGTCGATCGAGGTCAGACCCGCTAGCAGGATCAGGGCAACAAAGGGTGTCCACTGCCAGACATCCGCCAGCATGACCGAGCCCAGAGCATTGACGGGGCTTCCCAACCAGTCCAGTGGCTTCACCCCTATCGTCCCGACCATGTAGTTGACCAGACCTGTTGGCTGGAGCATGAGCTTCCAGATTGCGCCAACCGCTGTGGGGGCGATTAGCGATGGAATGGCGATCAAGGTGACAAACAAGGACTTGCCGCGCACCACGTGGTTCAGGAGCAGGGCGAGCAGGAGACCAAGGACAAGCTCGGCTGCAACCGCGCCGCCGACAATGAGCCCCGTGTTCGCCAGTGTCTTCAGGAACTCACTTGAGTGAAGCAGCTGTGAGTAGTTCTCAATCCCTATGAACCTGTAGGTCGGCCGAGTCAGCGCTCGATTGGTGAAACTAAGGCCCAGGGTGTAGACGAGGGGGAAGATGACGAACGCTAGCAGAAAGGCGACACACGGCGCCATGAACCATAGCCACGTTCTGTTGTTTGTCCCTAGTTGGCGTCTCAAGGTATAGCTGGCTCCTCTCTCCTGCAGAGAAAGGGCGGGGCCAGCAGCGACCCCGCCCACCGCATGCTCAGTCCGCGCGCACTAGCCCTGCCAACCCCAGTAGGTGCGCATATACTCCTGATACGCCTGCAGCTGAGACTGCCGGTCCCACCGGTTCGTGATGTCATTCCACTCAGCGGCAATGCTCGCCACTACCTGATCGATGGTCCGGGTTCCCGTCACCAGGTCGCCGAGATACTTCCCTACGCTGTCAAGATACTGCTGCGCGCCTGGAATGTAGAGATCGTAGACGCCCTGGTTCATGCTGGCCTCGAGAGTCGAGAGCAGGTCAGCCGAGCCGGAGAACCAGCCCTGCACCAGCGCGCTGCCGGAGAACATCGACTGGCGGTACGGATCGTAGCCACGTGCCAGGGCCACAACTCTCGTCGAGACCTCGGGCGACGTCATGTACCGAATCAACTGAGCCGCTGCGTCTTTGTGCAGAGACCCCTCAGGGATGACGCCTTGCCAGTTCCACGCAAGTTCCGATGCAGAGTACGTCACACCGTTGAGCACTCCGGCGGGGACCGGCGCGAACCCAACCTTACCCTTGACCTTCGAGCCGGCGGCGGTCTGGCTCCACGAGCCTACGTCCGTCCACTGCACGACCATGGCCGCGTTCCCGTTCGTGAAGTTGTCGCGCGTGATGGTGAAGTCATGAGAGGCAGCTCCCATCGGCATGTACTTCGAGATCTCGGCCAGGGTCTCAAGAGCCTTGCGGCCGGCGTCGCTGCCGATGAGTGGTTCCATCGTGTTCGGATCGAAGAACTGGCCGCCGAACGAGCGAAGCAGCTGCATGAACATGATCGGCCCGTTCCCGCGGTTCAGCATCGCCTCGTTCCCGTAGAGGTCGACTCTTCCGTCCCCATCGGTGTCGCGGTTGTTAAAGTACGCGGCAACCTGCAGGTACTCATCCCAGGTCGCCGGCACCGTGAGGTCGCGCCCGTAAAGCAGCTTGAACTCGGTCTGGTACCGAGCATCCTGGAAGAGGTCCTTCCTGTAATACAGGGCAAAGACGTCTCCGTCCCACAGTACGCCATAGCGATGCCCGGCATACATCCCCATGTTCTGGTACGCCGGCATGAGGTCGTCGAGCTGCCAATCCCAGGCGCTGAAATAGCTGTCCAGGGGTGCGATCAGCCCGTTCGCGGCGTAGTCCGGAACCCAGAAACCAGCAAGCTCAATCAGGTCGTAAGTTCCCGCTCGCGAAACCAGATCTAGGTATGTCTTGGAGAACAGGTCATCCCACGACAAGTCAAGGATTTCTACCTTGCATCCCGTCATCGCCTCGAACTCTGGAATGACGGTATTCCACGCCACCGGATGGTCCCCCGACAGGATCCCGAAGTTGATCGTCACTCCCGGGAAACTGCCGTACTCACTTGTCGCCATAACGCTGGCCGACGACAGTGCAACCAGCAACAACACAGCCAAGCCGACGAAACGTCGCATTCGAACCTCCCATGAAGCTGCCCTCAGTCCCGTGCGCTCGAACACCAATGCCATTGCATGGCAACTCGAGCCACCCGCGCGTCTCCTTGTGCACATCCGGTCGGGTTGTCTCTGCGACCACCCCCTGCTGGTGACGCCGTCTACTCCCAGATGAAGACGGCCTTGCCTGCTGTCTTCCCTGTTGAGAACTCGGCGAGCGCTCTGGGAGCGTCCTCGATCGAGTAGCGGTCCGAGATGAGCTTCTCAAGGGGGAGCTGTTTTCGGAACCGATCGAGGTACTCGACCAATTCCATCATCGTGGAGAGGCTAAACACCCACGTTCCGTAGAGGGTCAGTTCCTTGTGGAGGAGCTGCGGGCTCGGGTCGATCGTCACTTGATGCCCTTCGCCCACGTATGCCGCACGGCCCCACGTCTTCGCGGCCCTCAGCACTCCAAGTCGCGCATCGGGGTGAGAGGAGCAGTCCATGGTCACAGAGGCGCCTTCGCCGTGGGTCAGCGCGAGAATAGCTTTCACAGCGTCGGTCTTCGTCGGGTTGATCGTGTGCATCGCCCCGACCTGCTTCGCAAGGGCCAATCGCTGCTCGTTGACGTCAATCGCGATCACGCGACCGCCCTGGAACGTGGCGATCATGGTGGCCGCCAATCCGACAGGGCCAACGCCGAAGATCGCCACGTCATCAAGGCCGGAGATCCCGAGACGCTTGCAGATTTGGTAGGCCGTGCCTGCCCCGCACGAGCAGTAGGCCCCAGCGGCAAAGCTCAGCGACTCCGGAAGGATCACGCAGTCTCGTTCATCCGCGACCATGTACTCGGCATGGGCGCCGTGGCGATCGAAGCCGTAGGTCGTGTGCTTGTTCGAGCAGAGGATCTGCCAACCGCTTCGGCAGTAGACACATGTGCCACACCCGGAGATGTGGTAGACCGCAACGCGGTCGCCGACCTTCAGCGTTCGCACGCCATCACCCAATTCCGCGACAACTCCACAGGGCTCGTGGCCGGGAATGATGTGCGGGGGGGCGACCATGCCGAGGTACGGCTTGCCGCGCATCTCCTCGGGGATGTTGAAGATGTACTCGAGGTCGCTGCCGCACAACCCCGCTGCCCTCATCTGCACGAGGACCTCACCCACTCCGGGTCTTGGCACGGGGAAGTCCTTCACAACGACCTTCTTGCTGCCGGGGAACAAGATGCCGCGCATGCTCTTCGCCACCTTTGCTCTTTTCGGATCCTTTGTCGCCTGGGCTCGATGGCACAGACTCGTCTCACGCTGCGATTTCGCACATAGCGAAACCATTTCGGTGGAGCAGTATATGCCGAAGTTCTCTGCCTCGTCAAGAGGGGCGATGTCAGCAAGGGGGGGCGTCGCCTTAGAGGATCGTCTTGCCGTCGTCTGTGTCGAAGACGTGGACTGCCTTCAGGTTGACCTGCAGAAAGATCTCCTCGTCGATCTCGATGCGGCGGTGCGGATCGAGGCTGGCCACGACTTGCTGCGCATCGCCAGCGTCGCCGTAGACGAGGAGGGAGTGCCCAAGCTGTTCCTTAACCGTGACTCTGACCGCAATCGCATTGTCGCCCGACGATGCGGGGCCGTCGAGGTCCTCCGGCCGAATGCCCACGACCACGTGCTCCGGCAGTTTCACCGCGGGACTGATGGGAAGGCCGATGCGGAATCCTCTTCCCGAGAAGATCACGCCGTCATCCTGGCGAGTCGCTGTGGCGGCAAGGAAGTTCATCGCCGGGCTGCCGATGAAGCCCGCGACGAATTGGTTCGCCGGGTGGTCGTAGGTCTCCTGCGGCGGCGCGTACTGGTGAATGACTCCGTCCTTCATCACTGCGATGCGATCTCCGAGGGTCATCGCCTCGACCTGATCGTGAGTCACGTAGATCGTCGTCGTCTTCAACTTGTGGTGGAGCTGCTCAAGTTCGGTCCGCATTTGGACGCGGAGCTTCGCGTCGAGGTTCGAGAGAGGTTCGTCGAACAGGAAGACCTTGGGGTTGCGGACGATCGCGCGCCCTACTGCAACGCGCTGCCGTTGGCCGCCGGAAAGCTCGCGCGGCTTGCTCTTGAGCTTCGCCTCGATACCGAGCATGGCGGCGGCATCGTTGACGCGGCGCTTGATCTCCTCCTTCGGGTACTTCCGCAGCTTGAGTCCGAATGCCATGTTGTTGAAGACGTCCATGTGCGGGTACAAGGCGTAGTTCTGGAACACCATCGCGATGTGGCGATCCTTGG
>Ga0247841_10010410_pt1 | contig 12668 bp, 12 predicted proteins | sample LaCruzMarch2015__2_FD_192410 | JGI IMG/M metagenome (GOLD analysis project Ga0247841, IMG submission 192410) | Freshwater microbial communities from meromictic Lake La Cruz, Castile-La Mancha, Spain - LaCruzMarch2015_18m | ecosystem: Environmental > Aquatic > Freshwater > Lake | place: Spain... | reverse complement strand
GGGCATTGAATTGGGAAGAATGATAGCAAGTCAATGTTCAAAATTCATGATTCGTTGTTCAATATTCGATATTCAAAAAAGCCTGTGAGCCAAGGAATGGGAAAGGTACCGCCAATCTACAATATAGCTGCCCCGCCGGATGGTTACGAGGCTCCCGGTCTCTTCGCCACAACACTCGACAAGGTGATCGGCCTGGCCCGGAAAAATTCCATCTGGCCATTGCCCTTTGCCACCTCCTGCTGCGGCATTGAGTTCATGGCCACCATGGGGGCACATTACGACCTTGGCCGTTTTGGTTCCGAACGGCTGAGCTTCAGTCCGCGCCAGGCCGACCTGCTGATGGTGATGGGGACAATTGCTAAAAAAATGGCTCCGGTGGTGCAGCAAGTGTACGAACAAATGGCCGAACCGCGATGGGTGCTGGCCGTCGGCGCCTGTGCATCAAGCGGAGGAATTTTCGATACCTACAGCGTGCTCCAGGGGATCGACCGGATCGTTCCGGTGGATGTTTATGTGCCGGGATGCCCGCCACGGCCCGAGCAGATCATCGACGGATTCATGAAGATACAAGCACAGGTGGGGAAAGAGACATTGCGACGCAGATACTCGCAGGAGTACAGGGATTTGCTTACCAAGTATGGAATATTAAAATAATTTGGTAATATGATAATTAGTATTGCCTATTGCCTAATGCCTTTTTAATGGACAATACATTGATCATCGGGAAATTGTATCAGCAATTCAGCAACGACATCCTGAATGTTGATGTTTCGTCCGATATGCTTTCGGTGACGATAGCCCATCCGGTGATCCATGAAGTGATCCGCTTCCTGAAGGAAAACCCTGAACTTGATTTTGGATTCCTGACCACTTTATGCGGCATTCACTACCCCGACCGCGGCCTTCCGCTGGGGGTGGTATATCATCTCCATAATTTGAGAGAGAATGTCAGGGTCAGGATAAAAACATTTGTACCGCTTACCGATCCTTCCCTTCCAACCATTACGGATCTCTTTTCAGCCGCCAATTGGATGGAACGGGAAACCTATGATTTTTACGGGATAATTTTTCAAGGCCATCCCGATCTGACAAGAATTTTGAATGTGGAATACCTGGATTTTTTTCCATTGAGAAAAGAATATCCCCTTGAAGATCCTACACGTGAAGATAAAGATGATCGCTATTTTGGCCGCTGAATTCATTTTTTAGTACAGCCGCACAGCAGTGCGGCTCATTTTTCCGCCAGGATGGCGGCATATTCTACCGCCGGGATGGCGGCATATTCTACCGCCGGGATGGCGGCTCATTGAGAATGCATGACGATGGATGAAAAGCAATATACAACCCTGAATCTCGGCCCCACCCACCCGGCCACGCATGGCATTTTTCAGAATGTACTGACCATGGACGGTGAGACGATCATCCATGCCAAACAAACCATCGGCTATATTCATCGTGCCTTTGAGAAGATCGCCGAACGACGGCCCTTTTACCAGATCACCACACTCACCGATCGCCTGAACTATTGCTCTGCCCCCATCAATAACCTGGGATGGCACATGACTGTGGAAAAACTCCTGGGGGTAAAAACCAACAAGCGGATCGATTATCTGCGGATCATCCTCATGGAGCTTGCCCGCATCACCGATCACCTGATCTGTAACAGCGTGATCGGTGTCGACAGTGGAGCGCTCACCGGCTTTATTTATGTTTTCCAGGAGCGGGAAAAGGTATATGAAATTTACGAAGAGGTCTCCGGTGCCCGTTTGACCACAAACATGGGCAGGGTAGGAGGCTTTGAACGGGATCTCAGCATGACTGTAGTCAGGAAGATCAGGGAATTCCTCGATCACATCCCGAAGGTCCTTCACGAATTTGAGAAACTCCTGATGCGCAACCGCATCTTCATGGACAGAACCATTCGTGTGGGTTCCATTTCGGCAGAGCGGGCCCTGAACTATGGCTTTACCGGTCCCAATCTGCGGGCAGCCGGAGTGGATTATGATGTTCGTGTGACGAATCCTTACAGTTCCTACGGTGATTTTGAATTTACCATCCCTGTGGGAACAAGCGGCGATACCTACGATCGCTTCTGTGTCCGGCAGGAAGAGGTATGGCAAAGCCTGAAAATCGTCAGGAATGCCCTGGAAAATCTTCCCGGGGGAAAACATTTTGTAGAAGTCCCGCAGTTCTATCTGCCTCCCAAAGAGGAGGTTTACAGTAAAATGGAGCCACTCATCTGGCATTTTAAGATCGTCATGGGGGAGATTGATGTCCCGGTGGGAGAGGTTTATCATTCAGTGGAAGGAGGAAACGGGGAGCTTGGTTTTTACCTGGTCAGCGATGGTGGCAGAACACCATATCGACTTCATTTCCGCCGCCCCTGCTTCATCTATTACCAGGCCCTTCCCGAAATGATCCGGGGTGGGGTATTGTCGGATGCCATTTTAACCATGAGCAGCATGAATGTGATTGCTGGTGAACTGGACGCTTAGGTTAACGCAAAGAGTAAAGTTCAAAACTCAAAAGAAAAAGGCAAGATGCAAAATATCTTTGAATTGATTTTGCAGCGGATCATGGTTGAAAAATGAATTGCAGTGATTGATTGGATTAGACTGATTGAGAAATGGATTGATAAAGGATAGATCAAAGTTCTATATTTAAAGTTTCGTTTTGAGTTTTGATCTTTGCATTTTGGGTTTACGAATGAAGAATTTATATGTTAAGTAACATTACTGACCGTCATCTTTTCATCAGGGAAAACAAGCCTGTCGGCTTTTCTACTGAAACTTTGGAAAAGGTTCACCAGCTGATGAAGCGGTATCCAAAGGGTCAGCAGAAATCGGCACTGCTGCCGGTTTTACACATTGCCCAGGAGGAATTGGGTGGCTATCTTTCAGTGGATATCATGGACTATGTGGCTTCCATCCTTGAAATCCAGCCGATCGAGGTGTATGAAGTGGCAACCTTTTATTCGATGTTTTACCTTGAAAAGGTGGGGAAATATGTAATCGAAGTCTGCCATACCGGACCATGTGCCATTTGCGGAGGCGAAGAGATCCTGGACTACCTGAAGTCGAAGCTGGATATTGAATCGGGAGAGACAACCATGGATGGTCTTTTCACCCTGAAGGCAGTGGAATGCCTGGGTGCCTGTGGATATGCCCCGGTAATACAGGTAAATACCGGGTTTCATGAGAAACTGAATGCAGAAAAAATTGATCTGCTGCTTGACCAGCTAAGGTCGGAGGCAAAAACTGAACAAACCAAGGGAACCACATGGGCCGGAAAATTCTGTTAGCGAACCTGGAGGTCCCGGGTATCCGGGGCATTGAAGCTTACCGGTCCAACGGAGGTTATTCCGCATTGGGTAAAGCCCTGCGCGACATGACCCCGGCCCAGGTTGCTCAGGAGGTGACCAAATCGGGACTCAGGGGCAGGGGCGGAGCCGGATTTCCGACCGGGCTCAAATGGAGTTTTCTCGACCGGAAGAGCGATAAACCCCGTTACCTGGTTTGCAATGCCGATGAAAGCGAGCCCGGAACATTCAAGGATCGTTTTCTGATGGAAAAGCTCCCCCACCTGCTCATCGAAGGGCTGATCCTTTCAAGCTATGCCCTGGGGGTAAAAACCTGCTACATATACATTCGCGGCGAATTCAAGTACCTTGTCGGAATTCTTGAAAGTGCCATCAGGGAGGCTCATCAACATGGATTCCTTGGTGAAAATATACTGGGCAAAGGCTTTTCGCTGGATATTTTCGTGCATCCGGGGGCAGGAGCCTATATCTGCGGAGAGGAGACCGCTTTGCTTGAATCGCTTGAAGGCAAGCGTGGAAACCCCCGTATCAAGCCGCCATTCCCGGCGTTCAAGGGGCTCTATGGCTGTCCGACCGTTGTCAATAATGTGGAAACACTTGCCACCGTGGTTCCCATCATCAACATGGGAGGTGAAGTTTATTCACGCATCGGCAAAGGCAAGAGCACCGGAACAAAGCTGATCTCGGCCTGCGGAAAGATCAATAAACCTGGTGTTTATGAGGTTGAAATGGGTCTTCCGGTTGATGAGTTTATCCATGCCCAGGAATATTGCGGAGGAATTGCCAATGGAAAACAGCTTAAAGCCGTCATTCCCGGCGGATCGTCAGTCCCTGTATTGCCGGCATCGCTTATCCTTCAAACGGCAGAAGGTGATAAGCGGCTGCTATCATTCGAATCGCTGGAGGATGGAGGGTTTGTGAGTGGTACCATGCTGGGCTCCGGCGGCTTTATTGTTTACGACGAAGATGACTGTATGGTGCGCAATACCTGGAACCTGACCCGTTTCTACAGGCATGAATCCTGCGGACAGTGTTCTCCCTGCCGTGAAGGCACAGGCTGGATGGAGAAAGTACTTTACCGTCTTGAACACGGTTTGGGAAAACTTTCGGATATTGACCTGCTGGTGAGGATCGCGAAAAATATTGAAGGCAATACCATTTGTCCCCTCGGCGATGCCGCTGCATGGCCTGTTGCCAGCGCCATCCGGCATTTCCGGCAGGAGTTTGAAAACCATGTGCTCCACCCGGAAACGGTGCGAAATATTCATCATGGAAAATTAGCAATTGACAGTTGATAATGGATAATTGACAATGAAGAAAAGAAATTATAACACTGTTACCCTGTTACTTTGTTACTCTGTTACTTTGTTACTTTGTTACTTTGTTACTCTGTTACTTTGTTACTCTGTTACTTTGTTACTCTGTTACTTGACTTAACACATCATGCCTAAAATAACAATAGACAACATCCCCATCGAAGTGGAAGAGGGCACAACCATCCTCCAGGCCGCGCGTAAAATCGGCGGGAAAGTTGTTCCTCCGGCCATGTGCTATTACTCAAAGCTGAAGGGTACGGGAGGCAAGTGTCGCACCTGCCTGGTGAAGGTGACCCATTCATCCGCCAAGGATCCCCGCCCCATGGCCAAACTGGTGGCCTCCTGCAGTACCCCTGTCCAGGATGGAATGATCGTACAAAACCTGACCTCTCCCGAAGTGGTTGAAGCAAGGAAAGCAGTGGTGGAATTCCTGCTTATCAACCACCCGCTCGACTGTCCGGTTTGCGACCAGGCCGGAGAATGTGACCTGCAGGATCTGAGTTTTAATTTTGGCATGGAGGAGACGGCCACTGAGGAAGAACGCCGTGAATTCCCGGTGATCGATATCGGCGAAAAGATCAAGCTTCACATGAACCGTTGCATCCTTTGCTATCGCTGTGTCTATACTGCCGATCAGCTGACCGATAAACGGCTTCATGGTGTCCTCTATCGCGGAGATCTTTCCGAGATCAGCACGTTCATTCAGAGTGCCATTGACAACGATTTTTCGGGAAACATGATTGACGTTTGTCCCGTTGGGGCGCTGACCGACCGGACATTCCGCTTTAAAAGCAGGGTGTGGTTTCTCAAACCCATGGATGCCTACCGGCAATGCCCGAAATGTTCAGGAAAGGTGACCGCCTGGATGTATGGCAACGAGATCTATCGCATCACTGGAAGGAAAGACCAGTATGGCGAGGTGGAGGAATTCATCTGCAACGAATGTCGCTTCGAAAAGAAGGATATCAGTGACTGGATTATTGAAGGGCCTCGTAAAATCAAACGCCAGAGCGTCATCTCCGCCAATCATTATGAGAAGATGAAAAAGCAGTCGGTCATTAAGCCGATTGAAGGGAAAATGGAAAACCAGGAATAAACATGACAACCTACATCATATATAAAACCCTGTTGGCCAGCTTCATTCTGATTCTGAGCCTGATTGTGGCGATGTATTCGACCCTGATTGAGCGGAAGATGGCAGGTTGGTTCCAGGATCGTCATGGGCCTAACCGGGCGGGTCCATGGGGACTGTTACAGCCCCTGGCCGATGGGATAAAACTTTTTTTCAAAGAGGAATTCATGCCCAATACGGCCGATAAATTTCTCTACATCCTGGGTCCGTCGCTCACCATGTTCATCGCTTTGCTTACCAGTGCCGCAATTCCATGGGGTCCCGACCTGGTCATCAACGGACAGGCCTATTCTTTGCAGGTAGCCGATATCAACATCGGGATCCTGTACATCTTTGCCATTGTCTCCATCGGTGTTTATGGTATCATAATAGGAGGATGGGCATCAAATAACAAGTATGCCCTCCTGGGAGCTGTTAGGGCATCTTCCCAGATGATCAGCTACGAACTGGCCATGAGCCTCTCCATCATCACCATTGTCATGATGACCGGTTCACTCAGCATGCGTGATATTGTTGCCCAGCAACAGGGCTTCAACTGGAACATCTGGTATCAACCCGTTGGATTTTTCATCTTCCTGATCTGCGCCTTTGCCGAAACCAACCGTGCCCCTTTCGATCTGCCTGAATGCGAAACCGAACTGGTGGGCGGCTACCATACCGAGTACAGCAGCATGAAACTGGGATTTTATCTTTTTGCCGAATACATCAACATGTTTATTTCGGGGGCAGTGATGGCGACACTTTTTTTGGGGGGCTACCATTTTCCCGGACTGGATAAATTGGGATTGTCACCGAATGTTTTTGCCTTCGTCAGCTTCATGGTGCTTTTTATGAAGATCACCCTTTTCGGATTCATCTACATGTGGATACGATGGACCCTTCCGCGCTTCCGTTATGATCAGTTGATGAAGCTGGGTTGGAAATCATTGATTCCGTTGGCGATTTTGAATGTTGTAATCACAGGAGTTGTAATATTGCTCAATCAATGAGCAAAACCTTGAAACAGGAAAAGATGAATAGCTTGACAAATAGATCTAAAATTGTTTCCAACAAACAGATGAATTTTTGGGAACGGATCTATATTCCCGCTATTCTGAAAGGCTTGGGAATTACCTTTGTTCATTTATTCCGGGAAAAAGTCACCTTCCAGTACCCGGAGGTCAAGCGTGAATTCTCGGAGATCTACCGTGGACAGCATGTCCTGAAACGGGATGACCAGGGACGTGAACGCTGTACTGCCTGCGGACTCTGTGCCGTGGCCTGTCCGGCGGAAGCGATCACCATGGTAGCTGCAGAACGTAAACCGGGGGAAGAACATCTCTATCGGGAAGAAAAATATGCCGCAGTCTATGAGATCAACATGCTGCGCTGTATCTTTTGCGGACTCTGTGAGGAGGCTTGCCCGAAAGAGGCAATCTTCCTGACCAGTGCCACGGTGGCTTCTGAATATACCCGCGACAAATTTATCTATGGGAAGGAGTTGCTGACAGAACCCATGGATCCTGCAAAAAGGATCGACATCTCAAAGAGACAAACCAAAGAAGTTCTGGAATTTAAAAAAGATTTGAAGCATAAACATAACAGATAATATTAACTTAAAACTCAAAGTTCAAAAATCAAAACCAAATCATCAAGGAGATACTTCCTTCACGGGGTTTCCCAGAGGTTAATCCCTGTTGATTTTGACACGATAAAGGATCAATTGTTTTCAGAATAACTGTGCATTTTGTGGTTTTATTTTTTCACTTTTGATTTGACTTTTGAGTTTTGAACTTTGAACTTGCAGATATGTTCACCCACTACATATTCTACTTCCTCAGCATCCTGGCCCTTTACAGCGCAGTGATGGTGCTTTTATCCAAAAAGCCGATTCACAGTGTGCTGTTTTTAACATTGACCTTTTTCGCCATTGCCGGTCATTACGTACTGCTCAATGCCCAGTTCCTGGCGGTGGTTCATGTGATCGTCTATGCCGGCGCCATCATGGTGCTATTCCTTTTCACGGTAATGCTGCTGAATCTGAACAAGGATGAACGTTCCCCAAAACCCATGTGGGTCAAGATCATGGCCATCGTCGCCGCAGGAATGCTCATGCTTACACTCGTAGGTGTTTTCCGGGGATACGATATCCAGTCGGTCCAGGATCCGATGACCTCTCAGATTGGCCTGGTCAAAAACCTGGGCCGCATTCTTTACCATGATTACCTGATACCATTTGAGCTTTCATCCGTATTGTTCCTCACCGCGATGGTCGGAGCCGTACTTTTAGGAAAGAAGGAACAGATCTGACATGACAGCTTTACAATCAATACCCATAAACTACTACCTGGTCTTCTGTTCGATCCTGTTTTGCATCGGCGTACTCGGCGTGCTCATCAAACGCAATGCCTTGTTGATCCTCATGTCGATCGAGCTGATGATCAACTCCATCAACCTGCTGCTGGCGGCTTTCTCAGCCTATTCAAACGATCCGGCAGGACAGATCTTTGTGTTTTTCATCATGGTGGTGGCCGCTGCAGAGGTGGCCATCGGACTGGCGATTGTGGTGCTTATTTACAGAACTACTCACTCCATTGACATCAATGTGTTAAATAAACTGAAATGGTAATTATAATAGATCAAAAATCAAAACGCAAAGATCAAAACCATTGCGGATATATTAAACTTTAGCTTTTAAAACAGGAATATAATTTCAAATTTTGAATTGTCATTTTGAGCTTTGAATTTTGATGTTTGAGTTTGTAAAACTGATATGATCCCAATCGTAGCCCTCATCCCGTTGTTCCCGCTTCTCGGATTTCTGATCCTCGGGCTGGGCTATCGCTCTATTCCGAAAAAATGGACATCATTCATCGGTCCGGGAACGATCTTGCTTTCATTTATTTTATCCTCAGTAGTTTTTATTAATTATCACCATCTCGCTGCTCCGCTGTCATGCCACCTGTTCAACTGGATCTCCATCGGCACGCTGAACATCCCTTTCGAATTCCTGGTCGATCCGCTGTCGGAATTGATGCTCCTGATCGTTACCGGCGTGGGCTTTGTCATCCATGTCTATTCCATTGGCTACATGAAAGATGATCCGGGGTTCAACCGCTTTTTTGCTTACATGAACCTTTTCGTCTTCTCCATGCTGCTGCTGGTGATGGGCGCAAATTATCCCATCATGTTCATCGGCTGGGAAGGGGTGGGGCTATGTTCTTACCTGCTTATCGGATTTTGGTTCAAGAATCATGAGAATAACGATGCCGGCAAAAAGGCCTTTATCATGAACCGCATCGGCGACCTGGGTTTTCTGCTGGGGATGTTTTTAATCTTTACCACCTTTCAATCTTTATCGTTCGGGCAGGTCTTTTCACAGGCGAAAACATTGCCGGTCGGCAATGAAACCATCATTGCCATCACCATGCTGCTCTTTATCGGGGCGGTCGGCAAGAGCGCCCAGATCCCCCTTTATACCTGGCTCCCCGATGCCATGGCAGGACCGACTCCGGTTTCAGCGCTCATCCATGCCGCAACCATGGTCACCGCCGGGGTTTATATGGTAGCCCGCTCAAATATTCTTTACGTGCTGGCCCCGGCAACCATGGCCGTTATCGGCATCACCGGACTGGCAACAGCGCTATTTGCAGCCTCCATCGCCATCTTTCAGAATGATATTAAAAAGGTGCTGGCCTATTCCACCATCAGCCAGCTGGGTTATATGTTTGTCGGGCTGAGTGTGGGCGCCTTCACCGGAGCCATGTTCCACCTTACCACCCATGCTTTTTTCAAGGCCTTGTTATTCCTGGGAGCCGGCTGCGTGATCCATGCCATGGGCGGTGAACAGGATATCCGGAAAATGGGAGGATTGAAAGTTGTATTACCCAAAACCTATTGGACATTCCTCATCGCAACCCTTGCCATTGCAGGCATTCCGCCATTGTCGGGTTTCTTCTCCAAAGATGAGATCCTGAGTCACCTTTATGAACACTCCTCCGTCATGTGGATCATCGCTGTTCTTGGCTCATTGATGACGGCCTTCTACATGTTCCGCCTGCTCTTCCTGACCTTTTTCAAAAAGTTCCGAGGAACTGCTGATCAACAACAACACCTGCACGAATCACCTTCTGTCATGATCGTCCCCCTGATCATTTTAGCCATCTTAGCTGCTGCAGGCGGCCTCCTCAACATCCCTTCTCTTTTTGGCGGGAATAACGGATTGGAACATTTTCTATCCCCGGTTTTTGCAGATGCCGATACCATCATGAAACAGGGTGTGCAAGGCTCTCATCTCACCGAATACCTCCTGATGGCGGTTACCCTGGCAGGTGTACTGGCCATGATCTTCTGGGCATACCGCCGGTTTGTGAGGCAGCAATCCGTACTGTTTCCGGATGGGACCAGCCCTTCATTTATCGTGAAACTTGTTTCAGGAAAGTATTATATCGATGAACTGTACAACATTATTTTTGTTAAACCGCTTTTGTGGCTTTCCCGTTTCCTTCATGACATCATTGAACTTCGCTTCATCGACCGCATCGTGAACGGTCTGGGCAGTTTGGTGATATGGACCGGAAATACCGTAAGGTATATCCAAACGGGCAATGTCGGGTTTTACATGTTCATCATGATCCTGGGGGTCATTTTTATTCTGTTTTTTAATATCCTGATCTGACCGATGCTGACCTTACTGCTTATAATATTACCCCTGGCGATCGCGCTGTTCCTGCTTACCCTGAAAGCGGGAAAGGCCATCCGATATGTGGCATTGGCCGGGACATTGATTGAATTTGGTTTGTCTGTGGCAGCCTTCATCCAGTACCAAACCACCTGTCATTGCAACCTGCTCTTTTCAGCCGAATGGCTTGTTTCACTTGGTATCAGCCTGAAGTTTGGCATGGATGGGATCACTCTCCTGATGGTGATGCTGACGACTTTCCTGCTTCCGGTGATCATCCTTGCCTCATTTAACCATTCGTACAACAGGCCTGCTGCCTTTTATAGCCTCATCCTCTTCATGGAAATGGCATTGATAGGAGTTTTCACGGCTTTCGACGGACTGATGTTTTACATCTTCTGGGAAATGACATTGATTCCGGCCTATTTCATCTGTGCCGTGTGGGGCGGAAATGACAGGATCCGGATCACCTTCAAATTTTTCATCTACACCTTCGTGGGAAGCCTCTTCATGCTGGTGGCGCTGATCTACCTCTATTTTAAAACCCCTGCGCCACATTCTTTCGATTTTCAATGGCTTTATCTGGCCACCCTTACGCCGGCTGAGCAGACCTGGATATTCCTGGCCTTCTTCCTGGCCTTTGCCATTAAAATTCCCATCTTCCCGCTGCACACCTGGCAGCCCGATACCTACACCGGATCGCCTCCCGCCGGGACCATGTTGCTGGCCGGGATCATGCTGAAAATGGGGATCTATGGTATGATCCGCTGGATGATCCCCATTTGCCACCAGTCTGTCCAGCAATGGGCGCCCGCTGCCATGATCCTTGCCATCACGGGGATCGTCTATGCCTCCCTCATCGCAATCCGGCAGAATGACCTGAAGCGACTTGTAGCTTACTCCTCCATTGCCCATGTGGGGCTGATCGCCGCCGGTGTCTTCGCCCTCAATGTCCATGCCATGCAAGGCGCGGTGATCCAGATGGTGACCCACGGGATCAATGTCGTTGGACTTTTCATCATCATCGATTTTCTCCAGGTACGTACCAAAACCCGCAACATCACCGACCTGGGAGGCATTGCATCCAAGGCTCCCCGGCTTGCCATATTTTTTATGATCATTCTGCTGGGGAGCATCGCACTTCCGCTGACCAACGGATTCATCGGAGAGTTCCTCCTGCTGCTCGGACTTTTTGAATACTCGAAGATTTTTAGCGCCTTCGCGGGATTGACCATCATTTTTAGTGCAGTATATATGTTGTGGATGTATCAGCGAACGATGCTGGGAAAAACAAATGAATTGACGGAAAAGATACAGGATCTGACCTGGCCCGAAATGGCTGCCCTTATCCCGCTGGTCATCATAATCTTCTGGATCGGGCTTTTCCCGGGACTTTTCCTGGATGTTGCCTTGCCGGATGTAATGCAGATATTGAGCTTTAAACCATGACAACGATCATTTCAATCACCATCCTTGGGGTTCTGGTGCTCTTCCTTGGAGCCATGAAGAAACAATCGTGGCTGCTGCCGGCGATCCTGGCCGGCCTGGTGATTTCGATGGCCTTGACCATCATGGATTGGAACAGTTTCCAATCATACTCCCACCTGATGATCATTGTCGACAATGTGGCTGTGGCCTTCAGCATGGTACTCATATTCTCGACCTTCCTGATCTTTTCACTTGCAGCGCATTATTACCGGGGGGTTCAGCGACCGCTCGACGACATTTATGGTGTCATGCTCTTTGCCCTGGTCGGCGCTGTAATGATGACCTCTTACGGTAACCTGATCATGCTTTTCCTGGGCATTGAAACCCTCTCCATCGCCCTTTATGTACTTGCCGGCAGTCACAAGGAGGCCATCACTTCGAATGAAGCCACCTTAAAGTATTTCCTGCTCGGCTCATTCCTCTCCGGATTTCTGCTGTTCGGCATCGCCCTGATCTACGGTTCAAGCGGTTCCTTTGACCTTCAGAAAATCTCGGTGTTCGTCGCATCCTGCGCGGGGAACTACCCTCCCATGTTCCTTGCCGGATTGTTCCTGCTGATCATCGGGCTGGCCTTTAAGATCGCCATTGTCCCCTTCCACTTCTGGGCACCCGATGTGTATGAAGGCACACCCACATTACTCACCGCCTTCATGGCAACCGTTGTGAAGACGGCTGCCATCGTGGCCATGTATCGTTTCTTTACACATACTTTCTGCGGCATTCACGGGGTTTGGGAGACCACCATCTGGATAC
>Ga0247841_10010407_pt1 | contig 12673 bp, 9 predicted proteins | sample LaCruzMarch2015__2_FD_192410 | JGI IMG/M metagenome (GOLD analysis project Ga0247841, IMG submission 192410) | Freshwater microbial communities from meromictic Lake La Cruz, Castile-La Mancha, Spain - LaCruzMarch2015_18m | ecosystem: Environmental > Aquatic > Freshwater > Lake | place: Spain... | reverse complement strand
TGGAGCTCCTCCTGGTAAAATTGCCGATGTTGGTGGAAACATGGGTAAATGGGCTATAATGGGTGCTGGTGTGGGGGCGCTTGTTTCTCTTGGTAATCCAATTGGTGTTCTCACAGGTGCTTTAATGGGTGCTGCACTTGGCGGAGCATTCGCATCTTTTCAAAATATGGTTCTTGGGGGAATTAAAGCTGGTGAACAGGGTGGGATTTTTGCTGGAATATCTGCATTTTTGGCTGGTGCGCCTCCTGGGGAATTTGCGAGTGTTGGTGGTAACATGGGTAAATGGGCTATGGTAGGTGCAACACTTGGTATTTTTGGTGGTCCTATTGGTATGCTCATTGGTGGACTTATAGGTGGAGCTCTTGGTGGAGCTATGGCTCTTTTTCAAAATCTTATTGTTGGAGCAATGGAAGCTTCTGATTCAGGTTGGATTAAGAAAATGAATGAGAGTGTAATAGCTGAGTTTGGTACTTGGAATCCACTTGCTGGAAAATTTGCACAATTTGGTGCTATTTTTCCAGCAGTTCCTTTGATTGGTCCAATTGTTGGAGGTATTCTTGGTGGAGTTGTTGGATCACTTCTTAGCGTATTTGGAAAAGTACTCACTTCTACAGATATTGGTCAAAAGTTTCGTGACAAAGTAAAAAGCGAATTTCCAAATCTTTATAGTTTCTTTTTTGAAAAAGATGCAGGAACTCCAACAAAGAAAGAAGTCAAAACTCCTGCTGAAGTAGAAAAAGAAAAATATGATGAATATAATGCGTCCTGGCAACAGGCTAAAACACCTGAGGGTAAGAAGAGATTAGAAGAAAAATACAAGGCTGAGAAAGCAGCTAGAGAAGAAGCAGCTCCAGCTGAGGCTCAAAAAGCTGCTGAAAAAGCCGCTAAAGAAAAAGCCGATTATTGGAAAAGAGATGAACTTAGAGCAAAAGGTTATTCTGAAGAACAGATTGATGTTCAACTTGGTAAAGCTGCTGCTAATGCCCAAACTGGCAAAGCGGCTGCTGCCAATGGAAAAGTTGTAACGGCTGAACAAGCTCAAAATGCTAAAAATGTTGCAGCTTATTCTCCAGAAGAGAGAAAAGAATATGAAAAGTATCAAGTAGAGTGGCAAAAAGCAACACCAGAAAATAAAAAAATTCTTGAACAAAAATATACTAAAGAGAAAACAGCTCGAGATGTTGCTAAAGGGTTGAAACCAGCTACTCCAGCTGGAACTCCTGGTGGACCTTCTCCAGCAATTGGACAAGGTGGAGATTCTGGCGGAGGTGGAGAAACATCTTCACCATATCAAGGTGGGGATTCTGGTGGAGGTGGAGTAACCGGAAGTATTGAAGATATAATAAAGAATGCTTCTGCTAAAACTGGAGCGCCACTTGGTATAATGATGAAGATTGCTGCTGCTGAATCAAGTATGAATCCAGGTGCATTGAATCCTGGTCTGAGAAAAGGTGGAAAATTACCACTGACAGCGGAATCATCTGTTGCGGCTGGATTGTTTCAATTTGTACCTGGCACTTGGCGAAGTCAAATTAAAGACAAGGGAGGTAAATATGGGATTGGTCCAGAATTTGCCGCTCTTGAGAAAAGAATTGATCCAAATGCAAATGCTTTAATGGGCGGAGATTACATTTCAGAACATATCAAAGCTTTGAAAGGGGCTGGAATTTCTGATCCAAATGAAGCAGACATTTATAGTGTACACTTTAGTGGAAATACTGCTCTTGCTAAAGCTGTTCGAAATAATCCAAGTGAACCGATACAAGATTTTGTAAGAAGAACAAATCCAAAAGGTGCAGAACAAGCAATAAAGTTAAATCCAGAATTATATGGCAGAGGTACTGTTGGAACAACATATGCTCTATTGGCTGCAAAGATGGATGCTCCTAAATCGAAAATTCAGAAATTATTAGCAGCAGCTGGATCTGGATTAAAAACAGTAGGTGGAGCTATAAAGACTGGTGTTGGAAATGTCGCCGAATATTTTGGTGGTAAAAAAGCTGGTGATAAAGCTAGAAACATCATGGACATTTTTGGTGGCGCTTTCAAAGAAATTTCAGATGCATTCGAAGAAGCTTTTTTAAGTTCATTTACTGACAAAGGTCTGAGGAAGAAAGAAGAGGAGACTTTAATTGAAGAAGCGAGTAAAACTGGAGCAGCTGATGTTGCTGGTTTACAAGCAGCCGAAGCTGCTAAACAAACTGGTGGTGTTCCAAAAAATGACCTAGCTGCAACTGGAGCTCCAATTGCTCCTCCTATTGATGTAACTGCTTCATCTGTACCTGTTGTTCCAGAAGAAAGAAAGGTTCCAACAATTGCTTCTGGCGATGATGAATTTAATAGGGTTAATGCAGAAAGAGCAGAAAGAGGATTATCACCGTTTACACCAACTCAATGGAAGTTAAAGACCGCTGAAAGAGATAAAAGAATAGCTAGAGTCGGTGGAATGGTTACTCAAGGTGAAGCAAAACAACAAGCTGCCTCTACTATGACAGTTATAGAAAAGAAACCAGATATTGTTGGAGCAGTTAGTCCGATGTCAGGAGTTCAGGAAGTTGAAGCGGATAATAAAAAGTTTGTTGATGATTATATGAAAGGTGCGAAATTAGCCGCCGCTCAAGGTATGACCTTAGATGAATATAATAAGAATTTCTCGAAAGAGAGTTTGGATAAGGTCAGAATGTGGAGTGGTGGATCTCAAGCTGTTGAACTTGCTGAAACTTTTGATAATGCTAAACCTAAAACTATTCCAACTGGTGGAATGAAACCGTCAGAATTTATTGGGGCTATACCTATTAGACCGGGTGATAAAGAAGCTTCTGGATTACTTGGTAAGTTTAATGAAATTGCTGGTGATAAAGATCCTGGTAGTAAAATCGCTGGGATGTTTAGTGGTGTAACTGGTTTAGCTAATAAAACGTGGAATAAAGCTGAGAATTTAGGTAATATCGCAAGTGAGAAACTTGGTAAATTTGGTGGAGATATTGGATCTAGACTTGATGAGACATTTGCTACGCCACAAAAAACAATAGATGCTTTTAAAAAGGTAGCAGCTGACAAAGATGTTCTTGCTACTCAGGCTCAACAAACTATTACAGGTGGTGAAAAAGGTGTTAAAGACGCTCTCAAAGGTGGTCAAGAAACATTCTCTGCCGATAAAATAAAAGAATTAGCTAACCAAAGTATGAATCTTTTTAAAGGTGCTGGAAAACAAATAAATGCACCCATTGTACCTGCTCAGATTCCAATGCCAGTTGAGCGTGGAAAGAGTGGGACATTGATTAATGGTGGAGGTTCTATTGATAGAACTATTGATCGAATATTTGAAACGTTACATGACAGTTTATCAACAATGAATGCCAAATTTGTATTTGGATCAGTCATTGGACATGAACAAAATTAAGTTAGTTTACCGGCAAGATCACTTACCAGATCTTGCCGGTAAATAATATTATATTTAAGGAGATAATAAAATGATTTCGATTGTTAAATATATGACAGAGATGTTAGATTATGAAGAAATGAGTGACGAAGAAGCGAAAAAAAATTTACAGAAACTCCGGAAAATGTATAAACCACCAGGAGCAGCTCCTTATCAAGGAACTGGAACAACCAAAAAGATTCTCAAGAAAACTATTCAACCGGAAGATCGACCACAAACTGGAACAGGTCAGAAGATTCTGAAAAAAGGTATTCAGACCATGACAGGTCAAGAATAAAGCTCTTGCCGGTAAACAATAGTGAAAGGAAATAAAAATGCCAGATTTCGATTTATCTGCTAAAACGATGGAAAATTTATCTAATGCAGCTGATCTCGCAAGTTCAGCAGGAAGCGCGGCAGTATCTGCAGTTACAAATGCAGCAACTAATATTGGAAATGCTGCCAAAAATGCTTTTAATAATGCTGCTGGTTTAGTTACAGATCTTACTGAATCGAATGAGAAACCTCTCAGTAATTGGAATAATAAAGGATCCGGAACGAGTTTATCTAATAAGGCTGGTTTTGTAGATCTTTTTCCAATTGGCAGACCTTGTAGATTTAATGGTACAGTTGATAAATATCAAAGATTTGGAAATTATCTCAGAGCTAAAATGAGTGTTATAGATCTTATTCCAGTTGACTATGGTATGAATTTAAAGCGTATGGCCTCTCTTGTTAAAGGTGAAGAAGTCAAAACTGAAGAAGGATCATCTAATAGTATATTTGATATTGGTTACGAAAAAAACATAAAACTATTTCAGGATTTATGTTGGTATCATGGTCTCAGTGGTGAAGATTGTGATGATAAAAAAGAATACGCTGGTATTCGATTATTTACAACAGATGACACAACTGCTAATGATACTATTCAAGTACAATACAAGGATAGTAGTTTTCAGGGATTATCTGATGGAATGTCTCAATTAGGTCAAAAATACAAAGATATGGCTATGTCCATATCAGCTACAGGGGCTAGAGAATTTGCAACCAATGCTAGTGAAATTTTACGAAAAAAATCAGCAGAAATAACTGGTGCAGCTGGAGGAGGTCCTGTACTTCAGGATTTAATATCAGGATTAACATCTGTTGCCGGTGATATGCTTATTTCTGGTAATAAAATGACATTTCCGAAAATTTGGCAATCTACAACATATAGTGGTCATTTAAGTGTTAATATTAGATTAGTATCGCCGTATGGACACCCAGCTGCTGTTAAAGAGTTTATCTTAAAACCTATATCTTATTTGATTCTTTTAGCGGCACCACAGACTCCAAATGGTGTTACCTATGGAAACAACATTCCTGTAACTATTAAAGCATATGGATTGAATTATACAGTTCTTGGGTCTATAGCGTCGATGACATTTCGTAGAGGTGGCAGTGATACCAGTTTTAATTTATATCGTCAACCATTAACAATCGATGTTTCCATTGAATTTCAAACTCTATTTGATGCTTTTGCAGTTTTTAATCCATCATTGGATAATGATTTAACAATGGATATGGATATTTTCAAAGATTCAATGCTCACATCAGCGGATGATTTGAACATGTATACTGCTGAAAATAAAAATCATTTGATGACCTCTCTTGGAACTATTTTGGCATCTCTTCGTCCAGTTAGAATAGTAGATACCCAGATGGATCCACAAGTTTATGGAAGTTTTACTCCACCAGATCGCGCCGATATTCCTGACGCTCCTTCTTTTACTCCTCTTACTGGGAATTTAGGAAGTACTATCTCCAGTGCTGTTTCTAGTTTCGGAAATTTTGCTAACATGGTAACAAATGCTCCTAGTTTAATTCAACAAGGAATTTCAAATGCAGTTTATAATACTGCAAAAGGAACAGTTAACAGTATTGCAACTACAGCTAGTAGTTGGATTAGTAAACCAGCAGCTGCAGCCGATGCAGTTCGTAATACAATAATGGGAAATCTCTTCTAATCTAGGAGAAACAAATGAGTACTTTCGCTGACGCATATTCAAGATATTTGACAAACCATTTTAATTATACTAATAAATTTACAATCTTTAGAAAATATTTCAAAAATTCAATAACTTCTTTGACTGATCCAAAATTTATGTCGAGAAAACTAATTGCTAAAATTGATGATTTTCCGAAATATCCATATTTTCTAAATGCATTAGCTCGAACTGATTCTATTAATTTGGTAAAAATCTATAATTCATCATTAGATAATACAGAAAATTTAGTAGAGTCAATGATTGGATCATCAGAACTACAGAAGAGGGAATTGTATGATAAAATTCCTTCTTCTGTAGATGAATTTCTTGCAGAGATTAGTTTTCAATTTTCGTATATTAGTACGCCAAATGATCTCTATAATTATGATATGATTATTAGATCATTTGTATCTGAGTATCAATATCGGAATATTTTTAGTGATATATACTCTGATCTTTTTTATTCTACGGATCAAATATCAGGTGAAACAGCTGGTTTAGAAACAAAGAGTTTTTTATACCAATATATGTTATATACATGTTTATATAATACAATAGCTAGTTCTCATGATATTTATCCAAAATTATTATCATATATAACCTATATCAACACTAGTGGGATGGCAGTTGATAGAGTTGATCAAGCTATTGTTTTGAGCGATTTTCAATTATTTGTAAATGCTTATCATACTAATATGTCAGTTGATTTAGCTGGAATTATTGCAAGATCTATGTATGATTTTCAAAACTTATCAACCACAATGTTACAAGATCTTACAACTGTTATTGATGGCAAAATTACAAATGTTACATCTGGTTTATATGATGCTTTTTATGATTTTTATGAGCCAGTTGATTCATTTGCTCCAGCTGACTTTATGGCAAATTATACAGTTCAAAATTTGAATGCTCTTGTAGCTGCAGATGTTGTTTCAAAAATTTATGATGACAATAATGTTATTGATCAAAGTTCAACTACTATTAAGACATTATATGAAGAAAATTCATATTCAACGTATATGGCATTAATCTCTGAATCACAGATTAAGAATTATCTATTTTTATGTTTCTTGTACAAGTTCTGGCCGGTAAAATTCTTAAATGTGCTTCAATTGTCAATTAAAGAATATGTCGAAGCATACATTAAACCTACAACTTCTGATTTATTAGAAAAAACTGATTATGGAGATGAGTTTGATTATTTTACCAATAACAGTGTTACTTATGTGAATCTGAGTAGTTTTTTAGAAACATATTTATGTCCAGCTGCAAGCATTGTTACATATGGAGCTGGAACACATGCTAAATTTACTTTTACTCCAGGCTCTGGTAATGTAATTTGTTCTGATTTAGCTTCATTTAATGCAGTTAATATCCATGAATTCATTTATGCAGTTGGAGACGGCAGAGATCATTCTGCACATGTTGCTTCTAAAATTGTAGGATCTCTTACACTTGTATTAGATGGAGAATACGATGGAAGTGTTGCAACTGCTAATGTTGATGCTTATAGATATTCTTTTATAACATCAAACTACTTGTATAATGTAGCTTTAAATTATCAAATTCCAGAGTTTGCCGCTTCAATGTATTACATATATCTCTTGGAAGAATTTTTCAAATCAACAAGATATAATGATTTTATCGAAGAATTAACAGAAGATATATTTACTTATCTCAGAAATAATAGTCACATTAATTATGATTTTGATTGGTATGAATATCATGATGTTATTGATGTTTATTTTAAAGTTTTCTTAAGATGGAAACTTACCGATCAATCATCCAGATGTATTCTACCCACCTATAATAATGCAAAATTTAAATTTGAGCACGACAGTGTTATTGTTTACTGTGCCAATTTAGAATCTTACAATAATATAACGGATGGACAGTATATTTTTTCTGATCAAGATACAATTAGTGAAGCAGTACAAGTGTTGTCTCATAGTATTGTTGGAACTGATTATATTTTAAATTTAGCCACAGCTTATCCTGGTAACTCATCCGAGTCTTATTCAACTACTTATGCATTTTTTGCAGCAGATGTTCCTTTATTTGATAATGTAACTAATAATTTTTCAAATAAATTATTTCCGAGAGTATTAACAAATATCACATTAGATCCATCTTATGATATAAATATTATTATTCCATCGCCAACTGATTTAGAAAACTTATTTACATCATTTTCATCATCATCTGCTTTCGTTAGAAGTATGCATCAGTTTAGTGAAAATATGATTCTTTCTGCACTGACAAGAGAAACAATATACAGTGTTTTATCTGAGTTTGTATAAAAATTCTAATTATATATAGAAATATTATTTTTGATGGTCCGAGACAAAGGAGGTAACTCTTAATGTTATCAGTTAGTAAATTGTTTGAGGTAGCAAAACCTGCAACATTTGCACCACCTGCTCAAGGTGTTATGGCTGCTTCACAGGATTATGTGAAAAATAGAATAGAAATACTCAAAGCGAGTTTTGCTCGCGGCAGAATTAAAACACCAGAGTATGCGTTGCAGATGACAGAGTTAAGAAAGAATATGAGAAATCCACAAATGGGAGTAACACAGTTTTAAACTAAAGGAGGCTTATGCAAATTCCGGGACACAACACGTTGAGAGATCAAAAAACATTACTAAAGGCATTTATTCAAACATTTACATCAGAAGATTTTATGGTAGATCTTGTTCGAATCGCATTACACCCTTCTGAATTTGGTGCGTTCACATCAGACAAATCAAATTCAGCAATTGATTACATTAAAGAATTTTTGAAGGGATTAAATGATTCTGCAAGAAGATTGCAATTACCAACAGCAAAAAATATTCAGAGTTATATTCAAGTTGTTAATACTTTGTTAACAATTCGAGAATCAAGTTCAAGTCTTTTAACCTATGACAATGTTTTTCAACATTTAGCAACCCGGGATTTGATAACAACTAAGTTAATTCAAAAAGCAATAGATGGAAAATTAACAGAAGATGAACAGTTTAGAAAACTAACAGACAACACAATTGATATTATTCATGCATATCATGAAGTTATATCTGTTAGTTCGACAATTACTTTGTTGGATAATTTACAAGAATCAATTTCAGATAATAATTTGACTCCTTTTGAAGCCTTAAAGAATTATAAAGATTTGGTTATCACAGCTTATAATGATTTGTCTAAATTACAATCGTTAAATAAAGCAGAAAATGTAGCTGATTATTTTGTTATTTCTGATGATGCTTCTTGTGATACTCTAGCTAAATCTTTGGTTACTTATATTTCAAAAGGATTTTCTGTTTTTAAAACTGGATTTGACATATTTGATAATGCTTTAAGTGGAGTTGAAAGTTCAAGTGTCCATTTATTAGCGGCTGCAAGTAATCAAGGTAAGTCGTTACTTTGTGTCAACATGTGTAAGCGGATGATTGAAAACAACACAGCCGACTTAGATAAAAAAGATGCAATAGTGTTTCTTACACTAGAGGATAGATTTTATTGTCCCTCCTATTAGTAATAATAGGCGAAAAAACTCCGTGAATTCGGTGGAACTCCTATCAGGTAGTACTGAGGACAATACCGAGCCAAGCTTCTGATAAAGCTGCTAACTTTATCAGTTGAAGGTGTAACGACTATCCCGAGAGGGAGTACACTCAAGCGAGTGGAAGCGCGGAGCATCCGTTAAAAGTGATAGTTTGATGATAATGAAAAGAGTAGATAGAAGGAAATAGTTTTTGGCCAAACTCGAAAAATTTCCTTATCGAATTTTTCTTACTTCTAATCTACTCTGAATTAATCTGATAAGGAGATTAATCATGGTAAGATTTTCAAGAAAATTGCAAGATACACTTTCTAAAATTAAAGATCAAAATGTTTTGTTACAATATCTGATTGAATACTACATAGGTGGTACAAGTATTGATGAATGTGCTTGTTTATTCAATAATAGTCAACAAGAAATCATTGATGTTTTAATTGCTTGGGGAGTTTATGAACACAAAATATGTTCTAAATGTAAAGAATTAAAACCATTCTCATTATTCTACTCGAATCCCAGTATGGGAAAAAATACAAATCGTAGTGGAGTTTCGTGTCAATGTAGAGAATGTAATAGTAAGAATGGAAAAAATTATTTTAATAATAATAGAGATCATAAAAGAACATATGATAGAGAGTATAAAAGACAACCACATGTTTTAGAACAGAGATTGGAATATCAAAAAGAATATTACAAAGATCCTGAAAATAAGAAAAAAGCCGCTATAAGATCAAATAATAGATACCACGGAGATATTAAGATAAGATTACATACTGTTGTATCAGTTTATATTAATAAATGTTTGATACATGGTAAAAATGGAGTTTCTATTAATAATATCTTAAAATTCTCAATGGAAGATTTAAAATTACATCTTGAATCCCAATTTGACAAGAATATGAATTGGGATAACTATGGATCTTATTGGGAAATTGACCATATTGTTCCATTGACCGCTTTTGATTTTATATCTTATGAAGATGGAGATTTTGAAAAGTGTTGGAGTTTGAAGAATCTTCAACCTCTTGAGATTAGTTTAAATCGAAGCAAGTGTGATAATATTGGAATAGAATGGAATAATCAAGAATTATTCGAACAATTTAATTTGGCCAAATAAACTATCAAACGGATGATGATATAGTCTTGACTGCATAGTAATATGCAGCTGCTCGAAAGAGCGAACTAGAAGTAGCGATTCTAGTTGAAAATTCGGATATAAACAAGTTAGCCCGACGGTTCATTTCAATCTTCGGTAACTATAGATTTAATTCGATTAAAGAATTGTATGCTAGATCATATGAAGTTACCAGAACTCAGCAGATTATGGGTATGACGATTGATAATAGTAGTAATTTGATTGAGAAACTTCAGACAATGTTTAAGAATTTATTGAAAGCCAGTCTTTTGAAAGTGACTCAAGGTAGATGTTCACTTGTTATCAAGCATTGTAATGAAAATACGTTCTCACCTGGTGACTTGGGAAGATTTATTGATCGACTTAAAGTCGAAGGTTATAAAACAAAGCTTGTGTTTGTGGATTATCTGGACACAATGATTCCAACCACGAGTGTGTTCGGAAACGCAAAGGAGTATGATACGCAAGGTCAGATCGTGCAAGAACTCAGAAGCTTGTCTCGTATCCATGGAATCCCAATTATTAGCCCGACACAGAATCAAAGAGATTCTGAGGACTCAACCAAGATGCAGAGCAATAGATTGATCGGTAGACTAAATTGCCGATGTAAAAATCCTCTAATTCGGTGAAACTCCTTCTGGGACAATACCGAGCCAAGCTTCTGATAAAGCTGCTAACTTTATCAGTTGAAGGTGTAACGACTAGTCGAAAGACGTAAGCTCAAGCGAGCTGAAACGGGGATTAACCTGTCAAAAATATAGAAGGAAATATATGGAAACCAAAATATGCAAAAATTGTGAAATTGAAAAAGACATTGATGATTTTTATAAACTTAATTCAGGTTCTCCACAAGCGAAATGTGCCAGATGTGTTTGTGATGAACTTATAGAAAAACGAGACAATAAAAGAGAGATAAAACGAATCAATAAATTGAATGAATTGAAAAATGATATTTCTAAAATTACAAATGATTATGAACGAGCAGATAAATTGATCGAATTATATAAATTGGGATATTCCTTAGAAGAATGCTCTCATCTTCTTGGAACTACTATAATTGAAATTGAAGATCATTTGAGATTAGTTGGGATTTTTGGTATTAAATTTAAAAAATGCACAATATGCAAAATATTAAAACCTATTGATGATTTCCATAAAGACAATGGAAAATATGATGGAATTGATGCTCGATGTAAAGTTTGTAAAAAAGAATGGGATGCAAGAGATGATGTTCGTAAAAGAAAAATGTGGTTTACACAAAGATGGCACGAAGAAAATAGAGAATATTGTAATAAATATGCTAATGATAGATATCATTCAAATATTACTGTAAAACTTTCAGTTTGTGTATCTTCTGTAATGTATTATTCTCTTAAAGGAAATAAGAATGGTTCACATTGGGAGGATTTGGTTGATTTTGATTTAGAAATGTTGATCGAACATCTTGAATCAAAATTTGTAGAAGGAATGAATTGGGATAATTATGGTTCTGATTGGGAAATTGATCACATTCGACCAATTACTAGTTTTAATTTTGTATCATATGATGATCCAGATTTTAAAATATGTTGGAGCTTAGCAAATCTTCAACCTCTGTGGAAATATTTAAATCGAATAAAGTCTGATAAAATCAGTGAAGAATTTGATAATGTGTTTTAACTTTGACAGGTTAAAGATATAGTCTAATCTACATAGCAATATGCAGCTGCTGAAAAGCGAGCTAGAATTAGCGATTCTAGTTGAATATAAATGGATAGTTATAAAAAAGTACGTTACTCTGACTTTATCTACATGATGAGAATGCGAGCTGATAAAAACTTCTTATCTGAGGGAGTTCGAGAACAAGTGGTAGTTAAGAAAAAGCCACAAGATGGGATGCCACAAGATTCGATTTCTCCAGAAGTATTGGCTATTAAGGATAAGATTTCGGATGTTCTTATTCCGTTAGAGATTAAGATAACAAAATCAAAAGATTCAGAAAAAGATCAATCAAGATTTTTATTGTTCTGTAAAGAGAATTTGAAAATTTATAATAACATCGATGAATATATTAAAGATGCACCATCGCTTAAAACTAATAGTGATAGACTTGATAAAGATATTGAAATGATGGTCAATCAAGCTATTTCTCATGTTGTTACTACTGATTTTGGAGAAGCTCCTGATGTTGGGATAGTTGCTAATCCTAAAGATGTTGTTTTTCCAGATGATTCAGTATTTCAAGGATTTAATGATATAAACAATATTAATAATCCAATTTTTCAGCAAGAGCCAGCAGGTGGGATGTTTCATTAAATGAATTTAGTGGCGGAAGAGTATAGACGTCGTAGAAATAAAATTCAGGTGAATGGTCGGTGTATACCAGTAAATAAGTGACAGTTGCAAATGAAAGTATCCTCCTGTCATATGACCAGAAGCACTAAAGTGGGAAGTAAGGCATTAATAAGGGCACCACATGTGGGTATCGAATCCCACCTACTCATTTAATGATTTTTTCGGCGAGGTCGTATCCAGATCTCGCCGATTTTTCAAAAATTAGATCCCTTTACAATA
>Ga0247841_10010405_pt1 | contig 12673 bp, 10 predicted proteins | sample LaCruzMarch2015__2_FD_192410 | JGI IMG/M metagenome (GOLD analysis project Ga0247841, IMG submission 192410) | Freshwater microbial communities from meromictic Lake La Cruz, Castile-La Mancha, Spain - LaCruzMarch2015_18m | ecosystem: Environmental > Aquatic > Freshwater > Lake | place: Spain... | reverse complement strand
AATGACAATCAAATGAGCGCCCGCGTGGAATACCTCTGCCAACTCTACGAACAACTCACCGCCCCGCTCGCGCCGTCCGCGACTGGGAAATCCAAGCGCACCCGCAAAACCAATAACTAAACAGGCTACGCCTATGAAAACCAAATACAAACCCGCCTTCGCGGCGCTACGGCGCGGCAGGCAAAACCTCTTTGCCGCCGTGCTCGTTGGTGCGCTGGCATTCATCAGCGCCAACTCCCAGGCTGCGGAGGCGAACGGGAAGAAGACCTTCACCATCCTGCACGCCAATGACCTTCACTCGGCCTTTCTCGGGCTGGGCCCGGTCAGCGACTACACCCCATTCACGCTCAACGATGACGCGACCCGCGGCGGGTATGCGCGGTTGGCCACCTTGATCGCGCAGCGGAAAGCGGCGCGCCAAGCGCAGGGGCCGGTGCTGGTGCTGGAAGCTGGTGACTACAGCATGGGAACTCCTTTCGGCGCCGCCACCCGCGAGACCGGTGGCGAACTGCAACTGATGTTCCTGATGGGTTTCGACGCCGTCACCTTCGGCAATCATGAGTTCGACCTCGGGCCTGACGGCCTGGGCCAGAGCATCAGCGTGGCCGCCAAAGCCGGCCGAGTTCCAGCAATAGTCGCCGCGAACATCAAGGTTGAGGGGAATGATCCCACGCTGGCCGATCTCCAGCGACTGGCCAAAGCGGGCGTGATCCGCCGTTACCTCGTGATCAAGCGTGGCGGCATTCGCTTCGGCATCTTCGGGCTGCTCGGCAAAGAGGCTGTTTCCGTCGCCGTCGGCGCCGGGGCGGTGACGTTCGCCGATCCGATCGAGACCGCCAAGGAAATGGTGAAGCTTCTCCGCAATACGGAGAAGGTGGATGTGATCATCGCGCTCACCCACGCAGGCGTGGTGCAAGGGAAAGACGGGCGTTTCACTGAAGGCGAGGACGTGGCCCTGGCCAAAGCCGTGCCGGGTGTCGACGTGGTGATCGGCGGCCACAGCCACACATGCCTTCGTGAGGCGATCATCGTCAACGGCCGCACTCCCGTGGTCCAGGCCGGGAAGAACGGCGATGACCTCGGCGAACTGGTGCTGACGCTGGATGGTGGCAAGCTGACGGTCGACTCGTGCAAGCTCCTGCCGGTGAACGATACCATTCCCGGCGACCGAGCTATCGCTGGCGAAATCGATAAGCTCAAGCAGAACGTTACCAAGGTCGTGTTTGCCTCGCGCGGTTACAGCATTGACCAGCCGCTGGCGATTGCGCCCCAGGATCTGCCCAACATCTTCACGGACATCGCGGCCAGCACACTCCTGGCCAACCTCTGCGCCGACGCCTTCCGCGAAGCCACCAAAGCGGACATCGGCTTCAGCATCAACGGGCTGATGCGCGCCAGCCTGACGCGCGGCAAGTCGGGCGTGCAAACCGTGTATGACGTGTTCGCCGTGGCGCCCCTCGGCGCCGGGGTCGTGGATAACACCCCCGGCAGCGCCCTTATGACCGGCTACTTCACCGGCCAGGACCTGAAGCACTTGCTCGAGTATTGGCTGGTGGACAACCCGACCCACCCCGGCGAGTGGTTCCCGCGCGTCTCCGGCATGCGCTTCCGCTACGACCTGGCGCGCCCGCAGTACGACGCCGTGACCGCCATCGAACTGGGCGACCTGGATCGCGGCTATCGCGCAATCGACATCAGCGGGAAAGACACGCGGCTGTATAGCCTCACGTGCCCCTCAATGCTCGCCCCGCTCATCGTGGCCATTCCCCAACTCACCAAGGGCAAGCTGATGCTGGTGCCTAAAAACAAAAAAGGCCAGCCCCTGAAATCGAAAGTCGCGGCACTCGAACTCCCTGCTAACACGCCCGAAGTGCTGCCGCCGCCGGGCACGCTGGACAAGGACAGCGTCGCGACCACGACGGATCACGGCGCGGTCCGGGAGATCAAGGAATGGCAGGCGATCATGGATCATCTCCACCGCCTGCCGGTCAAGAGCAAGGGCCAACTGCCCATCATCCCAGTGGATGAGCGCGCCAAAGAGGTCCGCGCGATCAAAGCCGGTTGAATGGCGCCAAGAATTACAGGCCTAACGTCCCGGTCAGCTGCTTCTGATCGGTGATCATTTACGACGACCAGACCCGTTCGATGGTGCAGACGGACCAACAGTTCCTGTGCGTCAACAGCCAACAAAAGGATCTGGGAACAGCCCAGATCCGGCGATTCGGACAGCAACAGAGGTCAGAAGGCCATGTGCAGGTCAGTAACAACGGTAGCGCATGGTGGGCGGGTGGGTGCCGCCGAGACGGCGGCGCTACTCGTCGCGCCCGCGTCCCGCGGGCAATGCTGCGCAGCGAGTCGCCGGATCTGGGGAACAGCCCCCGTCTTGTGGAATGAAGGGGCAAAGGATTATACTATATCCCATGAATCGTGGCGGTGCCATGCGTCACCTTGTAAGGCAAATGATGAAATCTGAAATCGCTAAACTACTTCTTGCAGGCGCCCTTGCGGCCATGACGTGTGCGGCAGCACCGCGTGCGCTGGAAGGCGCGAACACGCAAGCCAGGCCGACAACAAACATCCCGGTGCCGCTGCTCGAACTCCCGGCATCCTCGAACGTATTCTCGTTTGAGGGTGTGGCTCCAGCGCACCTCACCAAGTCGCAAGCCGGATTGTGCGAAACCATGCCGCCGCTGATCCGGTTCTTGATCGGCATTTCCATCTTTCTGGTCATTCCGGCGCTGTTGCGCAAACTGCGCCTGCCGTCCGTGGTCGCCCTGATTCTCGCCGGCATCCTGTGCGGCCCGTATGTGTTCGGCCTGATCCACCCAAGCGCCCCGGTGCTGAACGTGTTCGCCGAAGTGGGCAAGCTCCTGCTCCTGTTCTACGCCGGCCTGGAAGTGGATCTGGCGCTGTTCAGCCAGGCAAAATGGCGGGCAAGCTTTTTTGGGTGCGCCACGTTCCTGCTGCCGTTCGGGTTCGGCATTGCGCTGGGCCTGGGCTTTGGTTATAGCGCGGTGGCAGCGGTGCTGATCGGCTCGCTGCTCGCCTCGCACACGCTGCTGGGCTACCCGATCGTCCAACACTATGGGTTGCTGGGCCGCGAACCGGTGATCATCACCATTGGCGCGACCATTTTTACCGATGTCCTTTCCTTGGTTATCCTGACCATCTGCGTCTCGATTCACAAGACCGGGTTCAGTCTTGCCCAGACGGGCCTGCAACTGGTGCAAATCGCCGGGTACATCGCGGTGCTGCTATTCGGCCTCAGCAAACTGGCACGCTGGTTTTTCACACGCTTCAAGCCGGAACCGGATGTCCAGATGCTGATCATCTTGTTCATCGTGGGTGCCGCCGCGATCATGGCCGAACAGATCAACATGGAAAGCATCGTCGGCGCGTTCATGGCCGGCCTCGCCGTCAACAAGGCGCTGCGCGGCACCGAGGCGCACAAGAACATCGAGGTGCTGGGCAACACGCTGTTCCTGCCCGCCTTCTTCCTCTCAATCGGCTTGTCCATGAACCTGCCCGAAATCCGGCGCTCGGTCGCGCAACATTTCTGGTTCGTCATCGCTATGAGCGCCGGCTTGATCTCCGCCAAGTTTCTGGCGGCCTGGCTGACCGGCGCGCGCTTCCGCTATCCGTGGTATGACCGGCTGAATATGTGGTCCTTGAGCATGCCCCAAGTCGCCGCGACCATCGCGGCCGCGCTGGTTGGCTACGAGGCACTCAACGCATCGGGCGCACGCCTGATCAATGACAATGTGCTCAGCAGCGTGCTGGTCATGGTGATTGTCACGGCCATTGCCGGGCCCATCCTGACCCAAGTCTTCTCGGCCAGAATCAAAGCGGAGAACGCTTGCAATGCGACGCGGAATACGTGATAATAGCCGGATGAGAATAATCAACCCGAAGAGCACCCCGATGACGACCACCCGCAAAACTTCCAAGACAGCGGCATCCGAAAACGGATCAGCCAATGTTGAGCCCCTGGACCTGCGCCCGCGGGAAGAGCGTTTGGTCGCCGGCAAGGCGTTGCGCGAAATCACGCCGCGTACCAGCCACGCCGCATGGAACCCGCCGGCCCGGCGCCGCGATCCGGTTGACGTCCTGGAAGAATCCAATCAGGATCGTCTACCTCAGTTGATCCCGATCCGCTATGGCCGCATGCTGCGCAGTCCGTTCACCTTCCTGCGCGGCTCGGCGGCGCTGATGGCGTACGATCTGGCGACGACCCCGAATACCAAGATCCTGGTGCAGGCCTGCGGCGACTGTCATCTCATGAACTTTGGCCTGTTTGCCACGCCCGAACGCAACCTGATTTTCGACATCAATGATTTCGATGAAACGCTGCCGGCACCGTGGGAGTGGGATCTCAAACGCCTGGCAATCAGCTTTGCCGTGGCCGCCCGTGACAATCGGCACTCCGACAAGAACGCCCGCGACGCCGCCATCGAATGCGTCCGCGCGTACCGGGAACACTTGCGCGCGTGTTCGAAAAAGAGCCCGCTGCATGTCTGGTACGAGCGTTTGGATGCGCAAACCCTGATTGACACGGCGCCCAACGCCGCGGCAAAAAAACGCCGGGAGGATATCACCAGACAGGCCCGCCAGCGCATCGGCGAAGCGCTGTTTCCCAAGATCAGCGCCAAGGTTCGTGGACGGCACCAGTTGATTGATCAGCCACCGCTGCTGTACCATGTCAAAGGGAAGGACGTGGCGGATAGTTTTCTCGCGGCGATGGAAAACTATCGCCGATCGCTGCCGCACGACCGCCGCATTTTGTTCGACCGCTACCACGTGGAAGACTTTGCGGTGAAAGTCGTGGGCATCGGCAGCGTGGGTACCCGCTGCTTGGTCGGGCTGTTCTTCTCCACGGACGGCCATCCGCTCCTCCTCCAATTCAAGGAGGCCCGCCCATCGGTGCTGGAACCCTATGCGGCCAAAAGCGCCTATGAAAATCAAGGAGAACGAGTGGTCGTGGGGCAACGGCTGATGCAATCCTCGAGCGACATCTTCCTGGGCTGGACCCGGGGCCGGCATGGTCGCGATTTCTTTGCGCGTCAGTTGCGCGACATGAAATTCACTGTGCCGCTCGAGGAACTGCCGCCGGTGTTTTTGCGGCGCTATGCCGCCCTATGCGGCCTGACGCTGGCGCGCGCCCACGCCAAGTCCGGGGATGCCGCGCTGATCTCCGGCTATCTGGGCAAATCGGATGCGTTCGACCAGGCCATCGGCCAGTTCGCACTAGCCTACGCGGACCAAAACGAGCAGGATCACGCTGCGCTGGTCAAGGCGGTCCACGCCGGCCGGATCAAAGCGCTGGTCGAGGACTGATGCAAGTACCCAAAATCCGGTGCGCGCCTGATCAACGACAACGTGCTCAGCCGCGCGCTGGACATGGTGATTGTCACGGCCATTGCCGGGCCTTTTTCTCGGCCAGAATCAGAGCGCCGAACGCTTGCAATTTGACGGGAAAACGGTGACAATAGTTCGCTGAGAATAATGAACCCGAGGAAAACCACGATGACGGCCACCAGCAAAACTTCCACGACAGCGCCATCCGAAAACGGCTCGGTAAACGATGAGCCCTTGGAACTGCGCCCGCGGAATGAGCGCTTGGTCGCCGGCAAGGCGTTGCGCGAAATCACGCCGCGCACCAGCCACGCCGCATGGAACCCGCCGGCCCGGCGCCGCGATCCGATTGACGTCCTGGAAGAATCCAATCAGGACCGTCTTCCCCAACTGATCCCGATCCGCTATGGTCGCATGCTGCGCAGTCCGTTCACCTTCCTGCGCGGCGCGGCGGCGCTGATGGCGAGCGATCTGGCGACGACCCCGAACACCAAGATCCAAGTGCAGGCGTGTGGCGACTGCCATCTCTTGAATTTTGGCCTGTTTGCCACCCCTGAGCGCAATCTAACCTTTGACATCAACGATTTTGACGAAACCCTGCCGGCACCGTGGGAGTGGGATCTCAAACGCTTGGCGGTCAGCTTTGCCGTGGCCGCCCGTGACAATCGGTACTCCGACAAGAACGTCCGCCACGTCGCCGTTGCGTGCGTCCGCGCGTACCGGGAACACTTGCGCGCGTGCTCAAAAAGGAGCCCGCTGGATATCTGGTACGAGCGTGTGGATGAGCAAACCCCGGTCGCCATGGCGCCCGACGCCGCGGCCAAGAAGCGCCGGGAGAAGATTGCCAGGCAGGCCCGCCAGCGCATCGGCGAGAATCTGTTTCCCAAGATCAGCACCAAGATCCGCGGCCGGCACCGGCTGGTTGATCAACCGCCGCTGTTGTTCCATTTCAAAGAGAAGGACGCGACGGAACGATTCATCGAGGCGTTGGAGGACTACCGCCGGTCGCTGCCGCACGACCGCCGCGTTTTGTTCGACCGTTACCACTTTGAAGACTTTGCCGTGAAAGTCGTGGGGATCGGCAGCGTGGGTACCCGTTGCTTTGTCGGGCTGTTCTTCTCCCCGGACGGCCATCCGCTCCTGCTCCAATTCAAGGAGGCCCGTCAATCGGTGCTGGAACCCTATGCGGCCAAAAGCGCCTATGAAAACCAAGGTGAGCGAGTGGTCGTCGGGCAACGGCTGATGCAGTCCTCGAGCGACATCTTCTTGGGCTGGACACGGGGCCGGCATGGGCGCGATTTCTTTGCGCGTCAGTTGCGCGACATGAAGTTTTCCGTGCCGATTGCGGGATTTCCGCCGCTGCAGTTGCGGCGCTATGCAGCAGTGTGCGGTTTTACTCTGGCGCGTGCCCACGCCAAGTCCGGGGATGCCGCGCTGATCTCCGGCTATCTGGGCAAATCGGATGCGTTTGACCAGGCCATCGGCCAGTTCGCCTTGGCCTACGCGGACCAGACCGTGGAGGACCATGCGGCACTGGTGGCGGCGGTGAAAGCCAAACGCATCAAAGCACTGGTCGAGGAGAATTTATAAGCCGAAAACAATAATCACAAAACTTCTTATGATTATTATATAATATAGGAAAGCAAGGTGTCGAAGCCGCTGGATCGATGTGCGGCATCGGCATGTAACGGATAAAAGGAGCACCATCTGTGACCGCTTTGGATGGGATGCGGGAGAGTATCCGAGACCGAGACTACTACCTGTCGTCTCACGCCGAAGACGAGATGGTAGAGGATGAATTTGAGCGAGCGGATGTGGAGAACGCTATTCTCAATGGATTTCTTGAGAAGAAACTGACCCATGATCCGAGAGGCACACGGTATCGTGTTGAAGGGCCAGATCGGGATGGCCGAGTAATGCAGGTGCTGTGCCGCTTCAAGGAATCCGGTGCGTTGGTAATCATAACCTTATACGACAAGGCATAGCCATGAAGTGCGAATTTTGTAATTCCAGCACGGTGCGCAAGTCGGTCAGAAGGCAACACTGGTTCAAGGGCAAGCTCTACATCGTTGACAATGTGTCTGCCGAAGTCTGCCGCGAGTGCGGGGAACGATACTTTCATGCCACCGCGCTCGACAAAATAGACCGCATGATCTCGGCCGACCATCCCGTGAAAGAATTCATGTCCGTTGAGATTCTTACCGCGTAAGTTTTGGGAACCGTAAAGATGCCATTATGAGTACTATCGTTGCCAATGAAGCCGACCTGTATTTCGAGCGCGGCGGGCCAAGTTACCGGCTGATGCAGCGCGTGGGCCTGATACGCGGCGACGATCCCTCGATCCTCCGGCGCAGCATCGGCTTTCTGGCACTCACCTGGCTGCCCCTGTTGCTGCTCAGCCTGCTGGACGGCCACGCGCTGGGGCAGACGCCCGGGCAGTCATTCCTGTTGGACTTTGCCGCTTATGCAAGGTTCTTCATCGCGGTGCCGTTGCTCTTCGTGGCGGAAACCATCGTCGGGCCGCGACTGACGAACGCCGGGCTGCAGTTCATCCGCGCCGGCTTCGTCTTGCCGGACGAGTATCCTGCCTTTGAAAAGGCCATTGAACGTGTCGCGAAACGGCGTGAATCCACTATCGTGGAAATAGTCATTCTATGTGCTGCCCTGGTTGGCGCGTGGACGCTCACCTCGGAGACGTTGATCGGCGGAGCTGCCCAAACATGGTATGCCCTGACGGTCGATGGTCATATTTCCTTGGCGGGGCATTGGAATCAATTCATCGCTGTTCCCATTATTCAGTTCCTGTGGTTCCGCTGGATTTGGCGGCTGGGTATCTGGACTTGGTTTCTGCGTGATGTGGCCAAACTCAAGCTGGCCTTGGTGCCCACCCATGCGGATCAGGCCGGCGGTCTTGGTTTTCTGGGCATCGCCCACGCTTCCTTGGGCATCTTCGCCTTTGCCATGAGCACCGTCCTTAGCGCCAGCGCCGCGTTCCGCATCGTCTTTGAGGGCGCCAAGATCGACACGTTCAAGACGCCGTTTGTCATTGCACTGGTCGTGGCCGAAGTGTTGTTTCTCGCGCCGCTGCTCTGGTTCTCCCCGGTCCTCGCGCGGGCGCGGCGGCAAGGGCTGCAAACCTACAGCCTGCTGGTGCTCCGCTACAACCGCGCCTTTCACGAGAAATGGATTGAAGGACATGTGCCAAAAGACGAGTCGTTGCTGGGCAGCTCCGACATCCAGTCGCTGGCCGACCTGGGCAACAGCTTTGGCTTCATCCGCGCCATGCGCCTGGTGCCGTTCAGCCGGATGCTCATCATCCAGTTGGCCGTCGCGGCCGCGTTGCCCGGCCTGCCGTTGATCCTGCTGGTGTTCCCGATCAGCAAGATTCTTGACATCCTCGGCGGCGCGGTGCTGTAAACCAAGGACACAGCCATGAAAACCAAAAGCAAACAAAAAGCTGTGCCGAGGCCTTCGTTGGCCGAGCTGCGCGCCGACATGCCCACCGCGCACGCCGCACGCCGCATCATTGTGCAACGCGACACCCGGCCCGCCGTCATACTGCATCCGGTCGCTGTCTGCGCCCGCATGCCCCACCCCATAGTAAGCCCATGACCACCGAGCACGCTCCTGCACGCTTTGTCTGGACGGATGCACACGGCGACGGCCGCAATCTCTACGCCTGCTTCCGCCGCTCATTCACGGTGCCGCGCGTGCCGCACACCGCGCTGCTGCATCTGTTTGCCGACACATTTTACAACCTCTTTGTCAACGGCGCCTTTGTCCATTGCGGCCCGGTGCGCTTCGACCCGCGCGCACCATGCTTCGATACCATTGATCTGGCCGCGCATCTGCGACCCGGCATCAATACGCTGGCCGTGCTGGTCAATTCCTTTCAACACAAAACCTACAAGGCTATAGCGCCGGGTTCATCGCCTGGGGCGCCATCGCAACTGACGGCGACGCATGCATCGCCTTGGATACGCCCGGTGACTGGCGCGCCGTGCCCTCGCCCGCCCACCAGCGGTACATGCCCAAAATGAGTTTTGCATTGAATGCCATTGAGCTGTTCGATCAGCACGGCATTGACGGCGATTGGCACCAACCAGATTTTGACGACCATGCCTGGCCATTGGCGGTGCCGCTCGCAGACCAAGCTGCGTGGGGCGCGTTGCAGCCGCGGCCCATGCCGCTGCTGCCCCTGCCGGCGCTCGAGCTGCCGGCCGTCATGCATGTGCTGCCGCTGGTGGACGATGCTGTCCGTTACTCGTTCGCATTGCCGCTGCCGCAGTTTTATGAAGACAACGCGCATGACTTCAGCAGCTTTATTGCCTATCGCACCTGGGTCTACTCGCCCGCCGATCAGGACGTGCCCGTCAGTGTGTTCTGGGGCGAACACTGGCTCAACGGCGCGGCATTGCCGCAGGGTCCGCCCGCGCCCAACAAGAATATGTGTTATACGCAGCACTGGCATTTGCACACCGGCTGGAATTATCTTTTCGGCAAAGTCGGCGCGTATCGCGATCTCGTCGACCAGTATTTTGCCGTGCCACGCGCCCGTGGTCTCGTATTTTCCGCCACGCGCACGCACGACGGCACGTGCATCTTCGAGCATTCGCCCGCACTCACCGCAGCACAGTTTGAACAATACCTGCGCCCCATGCCGCTCCCCTATCCGCCCGATGAAACGCTTGCGGCACTGGGCGGCTGGCAGTGCTGCACAGCGGCCGATTGCGCCCAGAGCCCGTGCCGCGAAACCAGTTGGGACACCTACGGCGACCCGCATGAAACGCTCACGCCCGCGCAGCTACACGGCCATGTTTTCCGTCACGCGCTCTATCCGCGCGGCTTTTCGCTGCTGCTGGACTTGCAGCATATCCAGTTGGCGTTCCCCTGCCTGCGCCTGCGCGGCGTGCGCGGTGCGACCATTGATCTCACGTATAATGAGCATCTGCGCGCCGACCAGCAGCATATCCTGCACCTGCACCATTATCAGGGCGGCGATCGGATTCTCTGCGCGAACAACGAGCTGGTTTGGCAACCCGTGCATCCGCGCGGTATGCGCTACCTGATGCTCACGTTCCGCAACACCACTGCCGATGTCACACTGGATACCCTGTCACTGCGCCGCGCCACCTATCCGTTCACGCAACCCGGCACGTTCGACTGCGCTGATCCCTTGTTGAATGCCATCTGGGCGCTCGGCCCGCGCACGCTGGCCGCAACTGCCGAAGATGTCTATACCGACTGCGCCGGCCGCGAACGCGGCATGTACCTGCGCGATGTCGTTATTCAATATCATGTCAATCTGGCCGCGTTTGGCGATCAGGCTTTAATGCGCCACTGCCTAAATCTATACGCGCTCTCACCCGCGCCGGATGGCCTGTTTCGCGCCGTGTATCCCAACAGCGGCGCCTATACCATTTCCGACTTCGCACTGAATGCCATCGAGGGCTATGCCGCGTATTATCTGCACACCGGCGATCCCACCGTCATGCGCCATGCATGGGACGCCATCCAGCAAACACTGGCGTGGTACGCCACCCTGGCGGATGAGCGCGATGACAAACTGCTTGATGCAGAATGGCACCTGGCACGCGGCCTGAAACCTCAATACGGCGGATTTCACGGTGATAATGGGACGACCCCGGCGCACATGAGCACGCGCGGCATTCATTGCGTCTTTAGTTGCACGTATTTGCTGGCATTGCAGTCCGTGCGGCGCATGGCCAGTGCGCTTGGCAAGCGCAAAGAGGCCGCCGCATTGCGCGCCCGCGCCGCCACGCTCGCCGCGTCACTGCAGAAGTTCTGGGATGCCGGCCGCGGCTGTTATGCCGACAACCTCGACTTTGAGACCCATTCGGCCCACGCCAGTTTGTTTGCGGCGCGCGCGGGTGTCGCAACCAAAGAGCAAGTGCCGCAGATACGCGCCCACATTGCGCGCGTGCTCCCTTCCGTCTTTGTCAATGGGTATGATCCCGGCGCCGGCTCGCTCTTCGGCCCCAGCTTTGCCTTATATATTTTTGATGGCCTGTATCACCTCGGCATGGCCGACCGCGCGCAACACTTGATGCGCCAAGGCTGGGGCTGGATGCTGGCGCAGGGCTTGCGCACCTGCGCCGAACATTTTCATGCGGATCTGGCGTCCATGAGTGTCGGTCATGGCTGGTCCGCCGCGCCGACGTATTTCCTCTCGAAACATGTACTGGGCATGCACTATCCCAAGGCGCCCAACCTGGACACCGTGGAAATTCGCGTCAACGCGCCTGGCCTGGCACATGCACGCGGCACATGGCCGCATCCACGCGGGATCATCGAGGTGGCCTGGCACATGGATGGCACGCGGCGCGTCTTCGACACGCTGCGCGCGCCCGACGGTGTGCATCTGCGCGTCGTGTGATTTGTTCGCGGCGGACAAATTAATATTATTTGGTGAATGCGCAGAAAGACTCCGCGGCATCACCGCCGCTGCCGGCGTGTCCTGCAATCTCTTTTCACAATATCACTCCCCCACGCCGCGTCGCACGCATTTCTGCCCGTAGCCGACGCACGGCGTGCGGCGTGCAGCACATCACGCGGAACGCCGTTCCGCGGCTAGTGCGCCTGCAATGGTGCGAAGTCAGCGCGGTGATAGTCCGCGTCGGGCATGCGCTCTCCGGCCCGAAGACAACGGTAACTGCGTCGCCGCAAGGCGGGGTGGGGAGCAACCGGAGTCAAACCGTTGGTCCGTAGGATAACAAACTCGATTCGGCTAAATGGTATGGCGAGTCTGCGAACGAAAGACGAAGCCCAGACCGCGCGGGGAACCGCGCGGAAGTGTGCGCCGCTAACGGGTAGCGTGCAAAAGCGAGCGCATGAGCCATGTGGTGGTTGGAGACGGAACGATGGGATGGCCTCGCACAGGAAGCAGGGAGACCCTGACGGGACGGTGAACCGGCAGGGAGTCAGAGCGTCCATAGTAGTGATGAAGCGGGGTAATGCCCGTGGAGCGAAGGGACGCAGGAACAGTGAGACGAGCGAGGCATGGGGCGGGACAACCCCCGTAAGGAGTGCCGGTAACGGCTATACACGATGGCGACGCCGAGGAAGGTGTCACCCAAACCATACGTTGCTCGTGTGCTTATCACCCTATGAGAATAGGGAAGCCGGGTGGGCGACGATGCCCCTGACCAACGCCGCAGTAGGTCACCACTACACTACGGTGGCGCTGAACGATGAGTCCCACGGGGCCACTGAACTGGAGAGCCGGATGCGGGAAATCCGCCAGTCCGGTTCGGAGGGAGGGGGAGTGCAACCTAATGCACTCTCCCTACCCCTATCCGGG
>Ga0247841_10010404_pt1 | contig 12674 bp, 11 predicted proteins | sample LaCruzMarch2015__2_FD_192410 | JGI IMG/M metagenome (GOLD analysis project Ga0247841, IMG submission 192410) | Freshwater microbial communities from meromictic Lake La Cruz, Castile-La Mancha, Spain - LaCruzMarch2015_18m | ecosystem: Environmental > Aquatic > Freshwater > Lake | place: Spain... | reverse complement strand
GATTACTTCGTCGGGATATGGATTGTAGCCAAATAGGTTCCGGCCACGCGAAAGGGCGGTCAGTTTTGAGACATCTCCTATTGCTTCCTTGATCTTTTCAAGCCTGGTCCAGGGATTTTCATGAAGGTACCGCATGATGCTGTCGGGAACCGCGCCTCCCCAGACTTCCATCGCATAAAATCCGGCTTCTTTGTAAAAAGGGAGTACCCGGTCGATCTGTTCCTGGTTCATACGGGTTGCAAAACGGGATTGCTGTCCGTCGCGGAGCGTGAGATCCCTTATCAATAGTTTTCGGCGGGCCATGTCTTTATATATCGGAAAAATAATAATATTTGTTAATAAAATAACAATTGCAAATTTACGGATTTAAATAATTGGTATTTTGCCTTTTAAAAATCTTTTCCGGGAAAATTTTTTCCTCTTTTCCTGCCAATTCTTGTTCAAAGAAATGAAATTTCAATTAACTTGCAGGCTTTTAGTATTGTTAATATTTTCACACTGTTAACCATGAAACAAAATCAAATCGAAGAATTGCTTAAAAAGCGTGAACAAGCAAGGCTTGGGGGCGGAGAAGACCGTGTCAGATCTCAGCAGAAGAAAGGGAAGTTTACCGCCAGGGAGAGGATTGAAAAGGTACTTGACGAAGGCAGTTTTGAGGAGTATGATATGTTCGTGACCCATCGTTGCACCGATTTCGGATTGGAAAAAGAGCATTATCTTGGTGATGGTGTCGTTACCGGAAGGGGAACGATCGACGGCAGGGTGGTGTTTGTTTTTGCCCAGGACTTTACGGTTTTCGGGGGATCTCTTTCCGAAACCTTTGCCCGGAAAATATGTAAGATCATGGATCAGGCCATAAAGGTCGGGGCGCCGGTCATCGGGATCAATGACAGCGGCGGTGCCCGTATCCAGGAGGGGGTGAACAGTCTTGCGGGATATGCCGAGATCTTCATGCGCAACATTGCCGCTTCGGGTGTAATTCCACAGATCTCAGCAATCTTTGGTCCATGTGCAGGTGGCGCTGTTTACTCTCCCGCCCTCACCGATTTTGTGATCATGAGTGAGAAGACCAGTTATATGTTTGTCACGGGGCCCAAGGTGACCAAGACAGTAACAGGAGAAGACATTACCACCGAGGACCTGGGCGGAGCTACGGTACATTCCACCAAATCGGGGGTTGCCCATTTCAGGGTTGAAAATGAGAATGAAGGACTGATGATGATCCGGAAACTTCTTTCCTACCTGCCTCAGAATAACCTTGAAGACCCTCCCCAGACCGATTGTCATGATCCGATCGATCGTATCGAAGATATATTGAATGAGATCATCCCTGCCAACCCCAATCAACCATACGACGTAAAGGATATCATTTACCAGGTGGTCGACGACCATGAATTTCTGGAAGTCCATCAGCATTACGCCAAAAATATCGTGGTCGGATTTTCAAAATTCAATGGTATCTCCTGCGGGATCGTTGCAAACCAACCAAACTACCTGGCCGGGGTGCTCGACATTGAAGCTTCACGCAAAGGAGCAAGATTCGTCAGATTCTGCGATGCCTTTAACATCCCTGTCATTACCTTCGTTGATGTTCCCGGTTTCTTACCCGGCAGTAACCAGGAGTATGGTGGCATCATCATCCATGGAGCCAAGCTGTTGTTTGCTTACGGAGAAGCAACCGTTCCTAAGATAACCATCACCCTGAGAAAATCTTATGGCGGAGCTCATGATGTGATGGGCTGCAAGCAACTTCGTGCCGATATTAACTATGCATGGCCATCGGCCGAGATAGCGGTGATGGGACCCAAAGGCGCCATCGAGATCCTGGAAGGGAAAAAGATTGGTGAGATCCAGGATCCCCGTGAAAAAGTAAAATATATCAACGAAAAAGAGCTGGAATACAAGAATAAGTTTGCGAATCCATATGATGCGGCCCGCTATGGTTATATTGATGATGTGATTGAACCCCGGAATACCCGGTTCAGGATCATCCGTGCCCTTCAGACCCTGCAGACCAAAAAGGATACGCTTCCACCAAAAAAACACAGCAATATTCCCCTGTGATAAATTAATTGCACCATGAGAACACTCTCTATCACATTCGACCCATCGCTGATTGACAGCCATATCCTGGTCGCCACCATTGCCGGATACTGCATTGTGCTCTTCTCCTTATCGGTTATGGCTTTTTTAGTGATACGCGCATTTGCCATCCGGGGATATTTTACAAACCGGGGGAGGAAAAAAGAGATCCCCGATAATGAATCATCCACGAAGACTGTGATGACGGGTGAGGAGAATGCAGCAATTGCGGCCGCCCTTTTCCTTTTCTTCTCAGAAATGCATGACCAGGAAAAATATGTGATGACCATTAAGAAAGTTTCACGGACCTATTCTCCCTGGAGTTCCAAGTTTTACAATATCTGGAACAATATGAAACACTGGTAATAATAACAGGATAACCGAGATATGAAAAAATTCAGTTTTACCATCAACGGGAACAACTACGAAGTTGAGATTCTTGGATTTGAAGACAACACCGCACAGGTTGAAGTGAACGGTACCAGTTACAAGGTCGAAGTACAGCGCGAACTGAAAATGACAAAGACTCCGACCCTGGTTCGCGCCGAACCTCCAAAACCATCTCCCAGGGAGGCCAGGATCCCGAAGATGACATCGCAGACCAGTAATGTGGCCATCAAGGCTCCTCTTCCCGGAACCATCATTACCGTATTGGTAAAGCCGGGAGACAAAGTTTCTGCAGGGCAGAAGCTGCTGACCATGGAAGCTATGAAGATGGAAAATAATGTTCTCTCTGAAAAAGATGGCATCATCCGTACCGTCAATGTTAAGCCGGGGCAGACGGTTGCCCAGAATGAAATTTTAGTGGAAATTGAATAACCGGGACACCTATGAAACTCCTGCTCATTACCGATCTTTTACAGAGACTCTGGGAGGATACCGGATTCTCTAATCTTAACTGGGATAACGGGATCATGATCCTGGTGGGACTTGCATTGATCATCCTTGCTATCCGGTTCAATCTCAAACCGGTTCTACTGATCCCATTGGCGGTGGGAATTGTGATCGGCAACATTCCATTCATGCACAATTCACCATATCCTCTGGGAATTTACGTGGACGGAAGTATTTTGCATTACCTGTTTTTCGGGGTACTCAAAGGTATCTATCCCGCCCTTATCTTTCTGGGATTGGGGGCCATGGTCGATCTTTCGCCAATGATCGCCAACCCTAAGCTGATGATCCTGGGAGCGGCGGCACAGGTTGGTATCTTTGTCACTTTTCTTGGGGCTGCCATACTGGGATTCCCGATCGCCGAGGCTGCTTCTATTGCCATTATCGGCGGAGCTGACGGGAATACCGCAATATTTCTCACTTCACAACTCGCCGCAGGATTAAAATCCCTGCCTGAAGCAGGAAACGTTCAAAGCCTGATCGGACCTGTCGCCATTGCAGCCTATCTATATATGGCGTTGGCACCGGTTCTCCAGCCACCCATCATGAAACTGCTTACCACAAAGAAGGAACGGCTTATAAGGATGAAGCCGCAACGTACGGTCAGCCGTACTGAAAAAATCATTTTCCCGCTTGCATTCCTGCTTCTGACAACTTTCGTCGCTCCCGCCTCTCTGCCACTGCTTGGTATGTTCTTTTTCGGTAACATTCTTAAAGAATCCGGACTCACCAAACAACTTTCGGGAACCGTCTCTACGGTCATGATCGACATCCTGATAATACTTATCGGTGTCACCGTGGGAGCCTCCACTCAGGCCGATGTCTTTCTGAAATGGGAATCTATCCTGATCTTTATCCTGGGAGCCTTATCGTTTATGATAGCAACGGCGGGCGGGATTATCTTTGCAAAGGTAATGAACCTCTTCCTGAAAAAGGAGAACCGGATCAATCCATTAATAGGTGCAGCCGGGGTGGCCGCGGTTCCTGATTCGGCACGGATCGCGCACGAAATGGGCCAAAGGGAAGATTCAACCAACCATTTGATCAGTCATGCCATGGCCCCCAACATCGCGGGGATTATCGGAAGCGCTGTCACCGCCGGGTTGCTATTGGCTTTTATCCTGTAAGAACAAAATTGAAGAATCCCGGATTTCCCTCAGGATTCCCGGGATTGAACTGGTGGTACCTTGAAACTTTATAATGATTTGAATGTAGATTTTTACTTTATTTTATCGTTTCGGGCAAGTTTCGTAATTCGTTTGATAAAATCAGTTTTTTTATCCGTATACTCCTCTCTGTCATTCTTATATTTCCTTGATAATTTGATCTTTAGTTCACCATACACTTGCATGACATCCGGATGAGCTTTAAATAATCTCTAAAGTACAATTGATGGTTTATCTATGCCGGTTTGCAAAGTGATTCCGAAAAATACGGGAAAAAAATTACTGTAATAATTCATCGACCATCCGGATGTATGGGTGTATGAATATTATTTACCGGTAAATTTTAATTTTTTACCGGTATTCCCAGTATTTTGAGGTTCATTCCCTAACTTTACACGACGAAAATCCATGTAAACATCGTTTAAAAAAATCGTGGACATTTCATTTGATCATTAAATTAAAATCATTTTCTGATGAAGTCGAAGGTTGTTACAATAATTATTCACGTTGCAGCCTGGCTGGTTTTTTTCAGCTTACCATTGATTTTCAGACCTCGGCATGAGATGGGACCCGACGTCCTCCCACATGATATGTTCATCCCTTATTTTAAACTTGCCTTCTTTAATCTTTTCCTGGTTTTTATGTTTTACTCGAATGCATATTTTTTTGTCCCCAGGTTAGTATTCAGGAAAAAGTATTTTCAATATACAATCATAATTCTTGTCTTCTTCACGATATTCATGGTAGTACCCGACCTGATCTTTCGTCCACCCTTCAACTCTGGACCAAGGAGAATGCACCCCCCCGACGAATTCATCAACTTCAGACAATTGAACTCTGTTTTTCTTTTCATTGTCATTATTCTGATCAGTGCCGGAATGAGGGTTGTTCAGGAATGGAAACAGGCAGAAAAAAGGAATAAACAAATTGAAGCCGAAAGGCTTGTGACCCAGCTATCTTTTTTAAGGTCGCAGATCAATCCCCATTTCCTTTTCAATACACTGAACAGCATCTATAGCCTTGCCCTGATAAAAAGCGATATGACTGCGGAGGCAGTCATGAAGCTTTCGGAAATGATGCGATATGTGATTCACGATGTGCATAAGGATAAAGTGGATCTTCAGATGGAGATCCGGTATATTCGGCATTTTGTCGAACTACATAAAATAAGGCTTAGCAATAATGTGAATGTAGAGCTTAATATCCGGGGTGATTTTTCCATCTATAAAATCCCACCCCTCATTCTCTTGCCATTCATTGAAAATGCATTTAAATACGGGACCAGTTCCCATGAAAAAGCGTCTATTATAATCGGGATCAGCGTTGACCATGATATCCTTACTTTCCAGATTTCCAACCAGGTTTTCCCGGGCCGTGAAGATGAAGAATCCCGTGGCATCGGTATCCATAATACGGAGGAGCGTTTAAACTTGATGTATCCCGGAAAATTCAAACTTGTATTGACCAACAACGAAAAAGTATTTATTATTAATCTTACCATCCAACTGTCATGATGCGATGTATCGCCATCGATGATGAACCCCTTGCGCTTACGATCATAAGGAAATACGTTTCGGAAACGCCCATGATCGACCTGAAAGAGACTTTCACCGACGCCATCCAATCAATGTCGTACCTGAAAAACAACACCATTGACCTTCTTATCCTGGATATCAAAATGCCTGACATCTCTGGGATACAGCTCTTACAGGCTCTGAATATTAAACCCCTGGTAATTTTTACAACTGCCTATACCGAATATGCCGTGAAAGGATTTGAGCTGGAAGCCATTGATTACCTTATTAAACCCTTCACTTTCGAACGATTTCTGAAAGCGCTTATCAAGGCAAAGAAAATTCTGGACCTTCATGCCAACACGGTGCGTCCCACCGAGGAATATTTTTTTGTCAAGTCTGAGTACCAGACCATTAAAGTTTTCTTCGAAGATGTCCGGTATATCGAGGGCCTGGATGATTATATCCGGATCCATCTTCATCACGGAAAACCTGTACTATCACTTATCAGTCTGAAATCTGTCATGGAAAAATTGCCTCCCGACAAATTCATGAGGGTCCATAGAAGTTTTATTGTGCCCCTTCAAAATATCCGGAGCGTAAGGAATAAAAAGATCTATCTTGACCAGGCAGAGATACCGGTAGGGCATACGTATAACCAGGCCGTACAACAATGGCTTTCCCGGTATTAATAAACATATGATACACCGATAAATTATCCCTGTTAACCTATTCCCTCTGTTTTTTTCTTCAAGCCTCTGTAGTTTTGTTTCCCGATGCACATATGATCATCGTGGTTTTCTATTGTTCACCGTGTAGTACTTAGCGTTACAATGCAACCTGTCATGTTATGAAATCCATTATCCTCTCCTTTTTTATAGCACCCTTTTTATCCGTACTACTGTATAACGGTCCGGTTACCGCAGGCAGTAACTGTGAAAAGGGTAAGGACCTTAACAAGGGAAAACCCTCATTCTATAAAACAGATGTGGTGGCCGACGGAAATTCATCCGAGTGGGAATCGTCGTTGTTTTATTATGATCACGGGGCAAAAACCACTTATGCTTTCGTCAATGACAGCAATGATCTGTATTTGTGTCTGAGAGTTTTATCTGAAGATCAGCAAATGAAAATTTTGCATTCCGGTCTGGAAATCTGGATTGATCTTTCGGGGAAAAAAAATAAGATCTCAGGGATACTATGTTTCTTCGAAGCTCCACTGATGGAAAAGAAAAAGTCTATAATAAATCCGGGGGAGACGAGGAACCAAAAAAGAAACAGAGTTACATCATTTCCCCGGATAAAAGAGATCATCCTGAAGGGTTTTAAAGACGAAAACAGTGGAAACCTTCAGGCAGGTGACGACCTTCCCGCAATAAAGATTGCCTTCGGTTTTGATTCTACTGGGATCCTGATTTGTGAAGCTAAGATACCATTTGCAGTTTTCACTTCCGATATAAAAAAATCAAGAGTGATTTCATTGGGTTGTGTCTTTCCGGAAATGGATTTACCACCGATGGAGCGAGGTGAAAGACCGGATGGAGGAATGGGTGAGGAAGGATTTTCGGGAATGAGAGAACCGGGAGGTGGTAAACCCCGGGGCGGAATGCCCGGTGGGGGGATGCCCGGAGGCCGGGGAGGGGAAATGGGTGGTGGAGGCAAGCCAGGTCAGGGTCAGGCACAGAATATGAGTAAGGAAAACACTTTTTGGCATAAGACAACACTGGCTAAAACCGAAACCAAATAAAGGCAGGGACCGGATCTCATGAGAAGATGTTTTATTCTTTATTACTTTCTGTTTTTTCTCAATATCTGTTCCTTCTCACAGGACCTGGAAAAGTTGAAAGTCGATAAATTATATATCACCTCCTTTGATAAAGTTCTTGATGATATTTCCGAAACCTTTAACCTGAAATTTGCTTATGACCGCGAGGTTCTTGCCACATTCCGGGTGGATGAAAGACCCATTGAAAAACCTTTGATCATGTTCCTCAACCAGAAATGCGGTGAATATAAACTGAAATGGTATATCACTCCCGACTCAGTGATACACATCGACAGCAAATATGAGCGGCTCACATCGAAACCGGCTGAAACCGGTGAGAAAAGGACGTACACGGGAGATCCTTCGAAGTTTGATTTTACTCTGACCGGTCTGATACGGGATAAGCTAACCGGGGAGGCATTGCCTTTTGCCAATGTCGGTATAAGGAGTACTTCAATCGGAACATTTACCAATAACGATGGCTATTTCAGCCTCATCAATGTTCCCGCCGACACTTCCACCTTAATCGTCAGTTATATCGGCTATTATAATGCCACCATTTATCTGACCCCTGAAGTACCGGTCGTCAATCTTCTCATCGAACTGGAACCCAGGGCACAAAACCTTAAGGAGGTAGTTATAACCGGCGAACAGGAGGAGCTGATGAACACCAATGAGAAGATCAGTGCAATTAAACTGACCCCGCAAAAGTTATCTGCATTGCCGAATATCGGTGAAATGGATATCATGAGATCTTTTCAGCTGATGCCAGGAATATCCATCGCCAATGAATCCTCCTCTAATCTCTATGTTCGCGGTGGCACTCCCGATCAGAATCTGATTCTTTACGATGGATTTACCATTTATCAGGTTGATCACCTTTATGGATTTTATTCAGCGTTTAATCCCAATGCGGTTAAGGATGTTCAGCTATATAAAGGCGGATTTGAATCAAAATTCGGAGGAAGATTATCCAGCGTCACTGAAATCACCGGGAAAGACGGAAGTTCAAAAGGATTTAATCTCGGCGGTGACATCAGTTTACTCTGTTTTAACCTGTTTGCGGAAATTCCGATCGGATCAAGGTTCACTTCCCTTCTTGCTTTCAGGAGGTCGTACCAGGGACTGCTGTATGATAAAATCTTCAACCAGTTTAATAATTCGAATCAGCAAATTGCATTTCGCGGAGATTCGAAAAGACCGGGAGGGGGACCTTCCCTGACCTCCACGGTAAGCTCCTACTTTTATGATCTGAATGCGAAATTCACCTACCGTCCCTCTGCAAAAGACATCATCTCCCTGAGTTTTTATAATGGTACCGACAAGCTTGATAACGGGATGAATGTTGATGCCACCGGAGGTGGTCCGGGGGGATTCAACTTCAGCATGGACAATTCAGATCTGACGGCCTATGGGAATCTGGGAATCGGGCTGAAATGGACCCGGAACTGGAATGCAAAATTGTTCGGGAACGCCCTGATTTCATACTCAAATTACTATAGCAAGCGCGACCGTTCAAGTTCAGGCACCCGGTTTGGCGATGACGGCGGTGCCAACAACTTCAATTCGGGACTCCAGGAAAACAACGATCTGAAGGACTTTAGTTTTAAATCCGATAATTCCTATTTTCTTAATACCGTTCACCAGTTTGGGTTTGGAATATTCCTGACCAATTACCAGATAGCCTATGATTTCGGTGAAACCGACACCGCTAAAGTTTTGAATAAAAATAATTACGGATTTCTGGGGGGAGGATATTTTCAGGACAAAATCAAATTCCTCGATTCCAAGATGGTGATCACCCCTGGTCTTCGTATTTCCTACTACAGTCCGACCGGGAAACCCTATTTCGAACCACGTGTCTCCCTGTCGTATGAATTCATTAAAAGCTTCAAGGTCGTATTCGAAACCGGAAAATTCTATCAATTTGCAAACCGCGTTGTTCGCGAGGATATTCTTTCAGGCAGCCGTGATTTCTGGATTCTTTCAGATGGTTCAAATATTCCGGTCAGCGCCGCATGGCATTTTATTACCGGGATCAGCTATGAAACGAAAACGATCCTGGCAAGCATCGAGGGATATTATAAACTCCTTGATGGCGTAACGGAATATTCTATGCGATTTAGTCCGAACCAGAATGGGTCAACCTATGCTGAGAATTTTTTCACAGGTTCAGGATATGCCACAGGTCTGGAGTTCCTTCTGCAAAAGAAATTCGGGAAGCTCACCGGTTGGATCAGCTACACCCTGGGAGAGGCAAAGAATAAAATTGAAATCTATGGAGATGATTATTACCCGGCTGCCCAGGATGTGCGTCACGAATTGAAAATTATCGGGATGTACGAATACCGAAACCTGACTTTTTCCGCGACCTGGTTGTTCGCTTCGGGCAGGCCTTATACCGCTCCCGACGGAGCCTATGTGATCCAACTGTTGAACGGGAATGAACAAACCTACATCGATTTTAGTGCCAAGAATGCCAGCCGGCTTCCCGCTTACCACCGGCTGGATGTTGCCGTGAATTATCATTTCCGGAAACGTGAAAGTGGTCATGAATGGGGAAATATTGGTCTGTCTGTTTTCAATGTATATAACCATAAAAACATTTGGTACAAGGAATACCAGATCATCGGAGATCAGATCATTGAAACCGATAAACAGTTCCTTGGAATATCTCCGAACCTGACTTTAACGCTAAAATTAAAATGAGAAAAACCAGGTTTTTATCTATCGTCTTTTTTTCAGGATGGATCCTGATGTTTTTCCTGATGGCCGGATGCCAAAAATCAGGTTATACTGATTTCGAAGATCTGCCTGTTGTTGAGTCCTACCTTTTTCCGGATTCCTCCATCATGGTCAAAATTTCTCAAAAAATCCCCTATGATACTACGCTGAATCTGACACTGGGAGATATCGATCATCTGAGTATTTACATAACCTATAATGATCAGGAGTATTTACTTGAATCTCTTGGGGAAGGGATATATATTGATCAGTCCGGGAGAATCCCCGTCCTGGAGGATAGCAACTACACGCTGAAATTCCAGTACCAGGGATCCTCTATTTCCTCTTCGACAACAATTCCTTCCAAGCCTCACGATTTTATCGCATCCGCATATACGATCACTTTCGCCCAGATGGATTCGGCCAATGCCATGCCCCCCTCTTCGACATCGATCGATCTGAGCTGGACAAATTCTGATGAAAGCTATTACCTGGTGACTATTTTCTGTGTCGATACCAATGCAGTGCCAACAATAAAAGATTCTGTTCCAGACAATCCGGTAAGTTCATCTATGCCACTCAGAGGGTCTGATTATGAATTGCGACCGATGATGTTCTCCTATTTTGGAAAAAACCGCGTCATCCTTTCTCATATAAATCCCGAATACAGCACTTTTTACCAGGGATGGATGAACAATACCCAAAACTACCAGGAACCTCCAACCAATATCAACAACGGGTTGGGAATTTTCACCGGTATTAATACAGATACCTTATACATTCAGGTGATTAAAGAATCCCGTGGGTTGCCACGGGATTCTTTAATCCCATAAAAATTAATATTTTTCTTACTGATCCCGCAGTTTACTGCGGGGATCAGGGACGAGTAAAAAGAAATTTAAGAAAATGCACTGGTAAATTTTCTCATAGCTGTTTTAATTTTCTGGTGTTGTTGTTGAAAAGGAGAAGCCATCTCAAAAGGATGGCTTCTTAATTTCCGGATTTCCTTCCGTACGATTATATTTACTATTGAAGGACTTCGCGTTTAAACGCGAGGTCCTTCAATTAATCCTTAATTGTTATTTATTCACCAGGATCTTCTTAACAACTATTGATTCGCTGTTCCTTATAACAACAGAGTAGATCCCGCCTGGAACAGGACGCAGATCAATGTTCTTTTCAATGTTTCCGTTGGCAACAACATCGTTGACCTCCATGATCTTCAAACCAATGTTGTTTACAACTGAGATATTGAAAGTTTCCTGTTTTAATGAGGAGATCTTTACCGTAAATTGTCCGTCATTAGGGTTGGGGTAAACCGAGACCGTTCCGGTTTGCGGCTCATCGATACCGGAAATCACGACAGTAATATGATTTGAGGTATCAGAGATGCAGTTATTCAGAGTAACAACATCCCAGTACTCGCCGGTTTGAGTAACCAAATATGTTTGCGAGGTAGCCCCCGGGATCAGTGTTCCATCCTGATACCATTGATTCCCTGCAGGAGCATCACTGCTGAGTACATAACCTGCAACCGTAATTACCGGTGCGGCTGGTAATGGATAGACAGTAACAGCGAAAGCAGGAGAAGTGGCTCCGTTTCCGCAAAGGTTGTTACCATTTACCGTTATATTTCCTGAAGAAGCATTGCCAGCAAAGTCAACTGTTATTGAATTAGTTCCTGAACCGCTGACGATAGTTGCTCCTGCGGGTAATGTCCACACATAAGCAATTGTACCGGGAATCGTTCCTGTTGTATAGGCAATGTCTGTTTCTCCTCCGCATAATGTGTCGGTTCCCGAAATGGTTCCGGCAGCAGCAGGCACATCATTGACCGTAACCGGATAAACAGTCGGGGTACCGGCCGAACACCCGACCGAATTGGTATAGTTCACACTGACAGACTGTGCCCCGGCAACATTCCAAAGTACCTGAATGGTGTTGGTAGTCAATCCATAGGTTATAGTACCGCCGGCAGAGATCGTCCAGATGTAATTGGTGTATCCTGCCTCGGTGGAATAGTCAAAATAACCGGAATTGACACACAAGCTGTTAGAGCCTGCGATGGTCGGAACGGGCGCCGGATTCACGGTTACTGCCAGAGAGGAAATAGGACCATCGCCGCAGGTGTTTGTTCCATTTACCGTAACATTTCCCGATGTAGTCCCAAGGGTGACGGTAATGCTATTGGTGTTTGCACCGGCTGTGATGACTGATCCCGCGGGAACGGTCCATGTATAGCCGGTGGCGTTGGGAATTGGAGAAACAGAATATACATTTCCCAGGCTGTTACCACAGCCGTTGGCCGGGCCTGCGATCAGCCCCGGATTTCCGGGGAAAGGACATATGGGTGTTATAAAAGTCATATCGGCTCCGTTTGCCGGGCCTACACTGTTTACCCCTACTACCCTGTAATGATAGGTCGTGTTGACGGTCAAACCTGATATAGTTGCGCTGACCGGAGTAACGGTATTACCGGTAACGGTACCCGGTACGCCTGCGACAACTGTTCCGTAAGCATTCGTCAGA
>Ga0247841_10010403_pt1 | contig 12674 bp, 10 predicted proteins | sample LaCruzMarch2015__2_FD_192410 | JGI IMG/M metagenome (GOLD analysis project Ga0247841, IMG submission 192410) | Freshwater microbial communities from meromictic Lake La Cruz, Castile-La Mancha, Spain - LaCruzMarch2015_18m | ecosystem: Environmental > Aquatic > Freshwater > Lake | place: Spain... | reverse complement strand
GCCAGTTTATAAAACTCTAACAGTGAACCTGTCACAATTGCCAGAAATACAATGAAAAAAGAATAGGTACTCAGCAGAATTGAGCCAATAATTACTACAACAAAGACGAAACCTGTAATTGTCCGGACGGTAAGATTATTCAAATCCAATAATAATAATTTAAATATTAATGATCAGATTTCTTGCCCTCTCTTCATCAGCAGTACTGACATATACCTCAACATCCCCGATATGAAATGATGAGTCCTGCCTGTTTACTATATCCGATTCTATCTGATTTTCAGCCAACATTTCCTGTACAATTAAAGCCTGATGGTACTGGTCAGAAGAATAAACCGCTACTTTATCTTTTTTTTCCATATCGTTAATAATTATTTCACAACAAAAACAATAAATTCTTTTGGGCCATGTGCACCAAGGATAAGTGTCTTTTCTATATCAGCCGTTCGACTAGGACCAGTAATGACCGAAATCATTGATGGAAGTGCACCCGGGTATTTCTGCCTCATATTATTGTACGCATCCGATAAGTCGTAAACCAGTTGAGAGCTGTATGCCACAATAATATGTACCGGAGGAAAGACATTAAACCTTCTGCCTGAAGATAATGCAGAACTGACCATTACACTTCCTGTTCGTGCTATAAGAAATTCACAGGTTGTAACAGCAGCTTCAGTCTGCCTGAATTTATCATTATCATGGCAAAACAAGTCATCAATATCGGTAAGTAATGTACGTAACTGCTGATCAATGCAGTAAACTATATCCCATTTTCTCTCAGTTATGAGTTCTTTTAGCTTATCGTTCAATTCCTTATGGTCATTGCAGAAAAAACAACTACCGTTTACCTTTACAAGTTCATCGCAGAATTTTTCCTCTAATGAACAATTCAAATGCGGATAAATATCTCCATCCAGATCTAACGGAATTTTTTCTGTAGCCTGACGTTTCAGGATACTATTACGAATATCAGATAATATTTTTTCCCGCGAACCGGTCATAAATCATTGATAAGTTTTAGGTGTTCCTTTCAACGGCTGCAATAACGATTTTTGTACCGGTATCAGAATTATTAGCTTTTACTACTTTCTGCGGTTCGGCAAATTTTCGTTTACCAAAAATGCGCTCGATGTCTTCTGAAAAAATGACCTCTTTATCCAGCAATAATTCAGCAAGTTCAGTCAGACCAGTTTTATTTTCAGTTAATATACTTTTTGCCCGGACATATGATTTTTCAACGAGTGAGTTTACTTCCTTGTCGATCAGTTCGGCAGTTTTTTCGCTGTAGGGTTTAATAAATGAATATTCTGATTGCCCACTGGAATCGAAGAAACTGACATTACCGACTGATTCGCTCATTCCAAAGTACGAGACCATCGCGTATGCCTGTTTGGTTACTTTTTCAAGGTCGTTAAGTGCACCTGTCGATATTTTATTAAAATTAATCGCTTCTGATGCCCTTCCTCCCAAAGTGGCGCACATGTCGTCGAGAATCTGTTCGCTGGTGGTGATCTGGCGTTCTTCAGGAAGATACCAGGCAGCGCCCAGAGCTTTACCCCTTGGCACAATTGTAACTTTCACAAGGGGATTTGCATGTTCAAGCATCCAGCTAACCGTAGCATGGCCAGCTTCATGATAGGCGATTGTCTTTTTTTCCTGTACCGTTATTATCTTGTTCTTCTTTTCAAGGCCACCGACTATACGGTCGATTGCATCGAGGAAGTCCTGTTTTTCAACAATCGATTTATTTTTACGGGCTGCAATCAAAGCTGATTCATTACACACATTAGCAATATCTGCACCTGAAAAGCCAGGTGTTTGTTTTGCAAAGAACTCCGGATTTATTGATTTGTCGTATTTTATAGGTTTAAGATGCACGGCAAATATCTCCCTGCGCTCGTTAAGGTCTGGTAATTCAACATGAATCTGCCTGTCGAATCTTCCTGCCCTCAGTAATGCACGGTCAAGAATATCTGCACGGTTGGTTGCTGCAAGAACAATTACACCAATGTTGGTCTGAAACCCATCCATTTCTGTAAGCAACTGATTAAGTGTATTTTCACGTTCATCATTTGAGCCAAAATTCGGGTTTCTACCCCTGGAGCGTCCGATTGCATCAATCTCATCTATAAAAATTATACATGGGGCTTTTTCCTTTGCCTGCTTGAATAAGTCGCGCACTCTTGATGCACCGACACCCACAAACATTTCAACGAAATCTGAGCCTGACAGGGAGAAGAAAGGAACGTGTGCCTCTCCGGCAACAGCCTTGGCAAGCAATGTTTTCCCTGTACCAGGAGGACCAATCAATAATGCACCTTTAGGGATTTTACCTCCCAGATCGGTGTATTTTTTGGGGGATTTCAGAAACTCAACAATCTCACGGATTTCCATTTTTGCTTCATCAAGCCCTGCTACATCTTTAAAATCGATTTTTACACTGGCTTCCTTATCAAATATCTGTGCCCTTGATTTTCCCACATTAAATATTCCTCCGCCTGATCCACCGACACCTCCGCTCATACGCCTGAAGAAAAATATCCATATCCCGATAATAATTAGAAATGGCAGTATATAACTCATGATGTCCGAGAAGTAATTCTGCCGTTCTTCATTTTCAGGGTAAATAATCTGGTCTTCAGGAAAATCTTTCTGTGCATCTTCAAGCCTTTTCTCAAATGCTTCCTGCGAACCAATATCAAAGCTGTAGTGGGGGCCTTTTTTTGATGAGGTAATTACTCCTTTATCGGTTAAATCTTTGTATTTCGGAGAGTTTAACTTATCCTCCTTAATAAATATTTCAAGTGTTTTACCATTAACAACAATAAGCCTGGCCACATCATGCTCTATCAGCATCTCATTCTTGAAGCGTTTCCAGTCAGTTTTTATTGGTTGTTTTCCAGTATTAAAAAACTGCATGGCAACAAAAATGACCAGGATTAGTCCATATATCCAATATGCACTGAATTTCTTTTTATTACGGTTCAAATTTGGGAACTTACCATTGGAACCGGTACCAGAATTATTGTCTTTTGATGAGTTTTGTCTGGAATTTTGTTCATGGTTGTCGTTTTCCTGACCTGAAGAATCTATTGAATCTTTATTTAAATTGTCATCATTCATTTTTTTCTAATAATAGTGATAGAACGCAGATAACCCGGATTTAGTAAATTTGTTCGGCAATTGAAGTGATTTTCGCATCTGCCCAGAGATTCTCAAGATTGTAAAATGTCCGGTAAGGTTTCTGGAAAATATGTACAACAACGCTGGAATAGTCAAGTAAAATCCATTGTGAATTGTCATATCCCTCTTTTGACCACACCTTTTCTTTCACTTTTGTTTTAACTGTTTCTTCCACTGATTCAGAAATAGCAGAAACATGTGTATTCGATTCGCCATGACATATTACAAAATAGTCGCACACTGTATCTTTTAAACCGGAAAAATCAATACTTACGATTTCAATGCCTTTCTGTTTCTGCATTCCTTCGATTACTGAGGCTAGTATCTCCCGGGTATTATTGTCTGATTTTCTTTTTTGCATCTTTAAATTTGGGCACAAAAGTACATAAAAAACATGAAGAACCGGAAAGCTGCAACCTTAATAAAAAGATAAAGACGGAATTTATTTAAGGTCGTTAATCTTTTGCCTTTGTAATACTTTACTGAAAATTATGGTAAACAACACATTGTATAATATCTGTAAATATTTTCTAAAATCATTAGTTTGCCGGGTAAGTAAGAATTGTTGCACCGGTTACATTTATCTGGTAACCTTCACCAGGATTCATATAAATCATATTATTCAGATTGAAAAAAGGCCAGTAAACAAGGCCGGAACCATTCTTAACTATAACGACGTTATTAATTATACCACTTAGCATTGAAGCAATCATGGCCTGGTTCTGGCGAAGGTATCCGATAATGCTCCAGCCATTATTAATTATTACCGGTGTATTTTCAGGAACAGCCGGTGCACCTGTTACAGATAATACAAATGATGCATTGGTCTTTACCTGGTAACCCTTTCCCAAAACAATGTTTCCAATTGTGTTTATGGTGTATTGAAGCCAGAAAATATTGCCACTGCCGTCTTTTACGATTATTATATGATTAATTACCAAAGCAAATACATCTTCAATGTCGGGTTGAGGTGGTGCAATGAATGTTGAAATAATACTCCATCCGGAAGCAATATTAATATTTTGTGTTATATACTGGGAAGGCCCGTTAACCAACATTGAACCTGTTACCATACATCCTTGGTTATCAGTTATTGTTACAGAATAATTTCCGGCAGGAATATTAATAAGATTCTGTGTAGTTGCCCCTGTATTCCAGATGAACATGTAAGGTGAAATACCATCATTCACTATAATATATATGTCACCATCACTGCCTCCTGTAGTGGTAACACCTGAAACAACGGCAGTAATTGAAAGAATGCACGGATTTGGAATAACGAGTGATGCACATACAGATGATGTACAATTCTCTGAAGTTGTAATTGTAAGGCAAATAGTATAACTGCCTGAAGAGTTGTAACTATGAGAAGGATTTTGAATTGTGTCGGTCTGGCCATCGCCGAAATCCCATAGCCAGGCAGTAATGGAACCTGAAGAGATCGATTGGTCAGTAAACTGGAAGCAGTTAATACAATTTACCAATGTGTCGAGATAAAAACTGAATTGTGCATCGCAAAAAACTGAATTGTTGCCAGGGAAAAGTGTATCACAGAAGTTGTCGCTGCAGCCATTTGATGTAGTGATGGCCAGACAGACAATATATGGTTCCATGTTTAATGTATAATAAATATGCGAAGGATTTTGGGAAGAAGAAGTGTTCCCGTCACCAAAATTCCATGTCCAGGATGAAATGGTACTATTGGAAACTGAAAGGTCAGTATAGTAATATTCATAAGCATTCATTGGAAGAATTGAGGTAGTATCTAACTGGAAACTAAAAGATGCATCGCAGGTTGGTAATTGTGAAGAAACCGTGATATCCTGGCAATAGGTGTTTGTACAGCTACTATCATTATAAATTGTAAGGCAGACCGTGTAAGTGCCTGCTGTCTGGTATATGTGACCCGGGTTCTGAAGTACTGAGGTTGTGCTATCGCCGAAATCCCACAACCAGCCTGTTGGTGTTCCTGATGATAAGTCAGTAAAATCCACATTAAATACAGTAATTGTACTGATATAACTGTAACTGAAATCAGCAAAACAGTCTGGCAGGTTTCCCGTCGGAATATTCTGGCAATATGTATTTGTGCATCCGCTGCTGGTAACAATAGTGAGGCAAACATTATAACTGGCAACAAGACTCGAAAAAGTGTGGACAGGGTTTTGCAGGGTTGATGTCTGTCCGTCACCGAAGTTCCAGTTCCATGAGGTAATTGCAGATGATGGTGAGACCGAAACATCAAAGAAGTGAATGTTAATGAAGCTCAATGGCATTATTGAATCAATCTGGTAGTAATAATCGTAATCGGCGGTACACTGACCTGTTGAACTTTGAGTGACTGTAAAAAAGTGTTGTGCAGGCAATGCTGAATCCTGAACCCATTGGCCCTGGATAAATACATGATAAGTTCCTGCAGCAAGTTGCCCTAAAGTAAAGGTCTGGTTATATGGAACCGTTACCGGTAGTCCCATACCACCAACTGCTAAAACGAAGTTTACATAAATATTTGTTCCTGCAATTGTAAAATTTGCCGAACTAACAGATATATTAGTCGAACTCAGGTAGCCGGATGTCGTTAACTGTACAACGTCGGTAGTAACAGGATTAACCGGGCTTACACTTATACTGTTAATGTTCATGTATGTCTGCCCAAATATGCTCAGGCAGTTGACTACTAATATTAAAGTAATTGATAACCGTATGATTTTCATGGCGTAACTTTGTTATAATTTCTATTATTTAACCTTGCAATTTATAAAAAAAATCGAGGAAATGCAAATTATTAATAATGAAATAATCTGTTCATTTTAGAAGCTAAAGTTGCCAGGGTATATACCTCTTGATAGTGCTATTCTGAATCCTGTTAAAAATACGAATGCAATAATTATGAGTAACCAGGAAGGTTTGGATTTTTCAGGCTCCGGTTCAAACTGAAACAAGGTCACCTTTGGCGAATTAAGTATTACCGGTATTATTACGAGCAAAGGGTAACTGTAAAGGAATATTTCACTGGCTTTGACCATTGGCATATTAACCAGCAACATTATTACCCCGCATACAAACCATGGAATTACCACCTGAAAAAACAGAAATTTCAGGCGGTTTTGCAACAAAATGAGGTTGTTATTATTTGACGACAATAAGAACGCACCGGAAAGCCTGTAACCCGATATTATTGTGAGGATAATTCCGATAATAAAAATCACCAGTTTACCTGCCATTTTTATCCGCATCCAGTCTGAAACAAGATTACTTCCGTAAAGGAAAAGCAGACTGCTTATGATAAATCCGCCAATGATCCGGCTGATACAACAAACAAGAAACCAGATAAAGAATATTTTAAGCTTAACGCGTCGGTAAAGCATGTCCATAACAAGGAAAAAGAATAATATGGAAAGGAAAAATAAAATCACCGGGCCCGAAATAAATGTTGTAATAACAGAATCTTTTGTCCAGATCGCAGAGAAATCAGAAGTTATCCACCTTATCCCGTAATAAGAAAGAATAGTTTTCAGGTTGTAATTTGAGGCAATAAGCACGGTAACAAGCTGGTGAATAGCATACACGATCACATATGCCAGAATATAAGCCGCCGAAGAATTTATTGAAGAGTCGACATATTCTTTGTTTTCTCTGATAAATAACCTGATACGTTGTAATAAGGTCTTGTATAACATCACCGGAATTTAAGCGTAAAGAAAAATAAAAAATACATTTGCGGAAACTACCAGACATAATTTGCTTTTTTAGTTATAAATTTGTCTTGGTGAAATAATCAGTTTCACTAAAGAAAATTAATAAAAAGAATAAAACCGCTGATGGAAGAAAAAACCCGTCCTTATTCGTTGTTTCATAAAGAACTATTGCCAAAGGAAGAGGTTCTTGAAGTTGGGAAACAACAAAAACAACTTGTTATTGGAATTCCCAGGGAATCACAGGCTGATGAAAAAAGGATTGCACTCACTCCACTTTCTGTTGAACTAATGGTAAATAATGGCCATAAGGTGGTTTTTGAGACAAATGCAGGATTATCATCCAACTTCGTTGATAACGATTACCTTGTTGCCGGAGCATCTATTGTTAAGAATAAGGAAGATGTATATCAGAGTGATATTATTCTGAAAATAGCACCCTTAAACCCTGAAGAATGTGAAATACTGAAAGGAAGCCAGACCATCATTTCAGCTCTGAATATTGGTTCACTGAGTAAAACCTATTTTGAATGCCTGATCGGGAAAAAGCTTACTGCCCTGGCTTACGAATTCATAAAAGATGAACATGGCAGTTACCCTGTTGTACGTTCAATAAGTGAAATAGTCGGCATAAAATCAATCCTCATTGCTTCAGAGTACCTGAGCAATGAACATGACGGTAAAGGAAAGATTTTAGGAGGTGTAACAGGGGTAAATCCTTCGGAAGTTGTTATTCTGGGAGCAGGGACTGCCGGTGAATACGCTGCCCGCACTGCCCTGGGGCTTGGTGCTGTTGTTAAAATATTCGATCCTTCGATATTCAGACTGAGACAATTGCAGAATAACCTGCATCAGCGCATTTTTACATCCATTTATCAGCCCAGGGTGCTTGCAAATGCTCTCAGGTCAGCCGATGTTGTGATCGGTGCAATAAAGCTAATCGAAGAAACACAGCAGTTCATTGTATCCGAAGATATGGTCAGAAACATGAAGAATGGCTCGGTAATAATTGATATCAGCATTGACCAGGGCGGATGCTTTGAGACATCACATGTCACCACCCACAAAGACCCTGTTTTCAGGAAACACGGTGTGATACATTATTGCGTTCCGAATATTGCATCAAAAGTTGCGCGCACTGCCTCCTATGCCCTAAGTAATATTTTTGCGCCTGTACTGCTGAGGATAGGCGAAGCAGGCGGAGTAGAACACCTTATCAGGGACGATAAAGGATTACGTAATGGCGTATACATCTACAAAGGAATACTGACAAATTACCACATAGGAAATTATTTCGATATATCATCGAAGGATATCAACCTGTTTATCTCTGATTTCTGATATTATTGGTATTTACTTACCACTTCTATCAGTTCCGGAAGGTCCATCCCTATGTTCTTTAGGTGCTCGATTGTGGGGATACCGTTTTTATTCCAGCCCCTTCTTTTATATACTGCATCAAGAAGTTGTTCATATCGGTTTTCACGGTACTTCCTGGTAATTGCAACTTTCTCCTCGGTTGATTTTCCGGACGGATCAATTGACATAAGTTCTGCCATCTGTTTATCATATCGTTCCTGTCTCGAAAGGTACTCTTCGCTGGTAACAGGCCCGGCGGCGCGATAAGGCTGTGCATCCCATTTACGGATGCCAAAACCACGTCGCAGGTTAAAAATCCTTTGATAATTATATACCCGCTCCGATTGCTTTATTATTTCCTTCTTATCAATATTCCTGCCTGTCACTGCATTGAAAATCGTAACATAATTATCAACATGTTCAGGAACCTTTGCCGGTTCATCAGTTTTCTTGTTATTTTCAGGTTCCACATCGTTCCATGGTAACTTGCAAAACCCGCATAAACCAAACCACGTTCTGAACATCGGGAAATAATACAATGCCTCGGCTTTATCCTCGAAAGTAGGTATCTGGTTGTTCACCATATCCATAAAGATAAGCCATGCCTCATCGTGCTGCGGACCTTTGTTTGTCATGGCATAACCACCCTGCTGGGCAAGCGATTCCTTCGAAACGTACTGCGAATATTCGAGTCCTTTGTTTTCCATGCCTATATCCTGCATGAAGTTCTTGTCGCCCCATCCTTTTGAAGCAAAAATCCCCTTCATTTTCCTGACACCCTGACCGGCAATTAATCCGAATCCTTCGCCTTTTGAAACCTGATGCAATAATTTCATTGCTTCATCAGCATTTCCAAAATTCAGTCTTAATCCACCTGTACGCTCATCATTCAGTATGCCATTTTCATAACATTCCATTACAAATCCTAAAATTGTACCCCATGTTATTGTACAGATACCATAAGTGTCGCAATAGAAGTTTGCCTCAATGGTAAAGTCGGGGTTAAATATACCGGCTATTGATCCCAGCGAGGAAGTAGTTTCATATTCGGGCCCATCTACTATTACTTTGTCACCTTTGTAAGGTCCGGTGCGAAGCTGGTAGTTATCTATTCCTTTTGAACACGACATATTGCAGCCAACCCAGCATCCGTCAGGCACGCCCTGTGTAAAATATGATTTCCATACATCGGCATGAATGTTACCCGCATCCTTATGACTACCGAATTTAAAATTGTGAACCGGCAGCAGATCATAATCATTCATAATATTTGTGAGATGGGCCGTACCAATTTTTCTCATCTGGCACTGGCTGTCGTCCAGTTCACGCATTTCACGGTTAAAACTGCGTCCACGTTCCATTATCGCTTCCAGGTTAACCACGTTGTTACGGTTCCCTCCTATACCTTTTACTTTTGCTACAATCGCTTTTACCTTTTTGTCCCGTAAAACAGTACCTATTCCACCCCGTCCGGCCTGTTTCAGACGCACCTTCTTTCTTTTGGAATCAAAGAAAGTAAAATTAAGCATCCCGATCAGCGAATGTTCTGCCGCAGAACCTGCCGAGACTACTGAAACATTTAACCTGTCTTTATCATCTTTTGCGAACATTTCATGCAGAATTTCCGTCAGTACATGACTGTCAGATGGAAGATCTGACGCCTGATATACCTCAACTGCTTCACGTTCCTCATCCAGCAATATGATCACTTCCTCATTTGCTTTGCCCTGCAGTTCAAATGCATCGAAACCACAGAATTTCATGAACGGGCCGAAATAACCACCGACATTACTGTCAATTACTGAGTCAGTTTGTGGAGAGATACTCACCACCAGTGATTTTCCCGTTCCGGAATACTGGGTTATGCCGCAAACCGGACCACCTGATATTATAATTTCATTCTCAGGATCATTCCACTTTGTGTCAGGTTTTGTACCTTCCCACAACAGCTTCAGACCGAAGCCCTTTCCCCCGATAAATTTATCTTTCATTAACTCCGTTACCGGCTTTTCCGAAATATCCATTCCCGACAGGTTAATATAAATACTACGGTTATTATATCCCTTGTCAATCGGGTGCCATTTGTAATTAAATGATTTTAAAAGCTTATGGCTCTTTTTAAAGTCATCAAATTTCATATTCTTCAATTTATAATTATACCGGCAAATATAGCTTATTAACTTTGCTGAGGTAATTATTTTTTATCAATTTTTAAGGTCATTACTGACAAGCACAAAATAATTGCATTCCTAAATATTATTCCCTGCTATTCAATACCGCTTCGCCTATTCTTCTACCAAATTCCATTAATTGCGCAACGGCATCATTATGAGGAAAAAATTTCACAGATATTCCCGGAACATCCACTTTAAGTTTCAGGTTCTTCAGGTTATCCTCGATTATCTTCACTCCTTCACCACTCCATCCATATGAGCCAAATGCACCGCCAATCTTGCCTTTATCACGCAGGGGATTAATTACTGAAAACACCTTATATACCGGGAGTAAAGCGTTCTGGTTAATTGTCGGACAACCAACCAGTATAGCTTTTGACATACTGATCTTTAAATCAATCTCACCGAGCGGCATATGTTCAATATTAAAAACCTCTGTTTCAATTTCCCCTGCCTGCCTGATTCCGGTTGCAATATTCCTTGCCATTTCACCTGTATATTCGTAGGCCGACACATAAAGGATCACTGCCTTATCTTTTGCAGGACTGATGGTTTGCAAATATTCTGTGGCATACTTTTCCGACAGGTCAACATATTTTTTCCAGTTAGTTCTTAATATCGGGCCATGACCTGTACAGATCACATCAATGGCAAGAGGCCGTATCTTTTCAATAGCTTTAAGAAGGAATTTCCCGAAAGGTTTTAGTATTACATCGAAATAATAACTGAATGCCTCGTCGAAATTACCAACTTTATCGTCATACATCTCAGAGTTACAGAAATGGCAGCCGAATGAATCACAGGTGAACAGCAGCCTGTCCTCCACGAGGTAAGTATAGATTGAATCAGGCCAGTGAAGATTGGGAGCGCCTATAACCCTGAGTTTTTTATTTCCGAGGTCAATAATATCACCATCCTTTACTATTTTCGATCTGAATGGCCTGCCAAGCATCTCCTGCAGATACTTTATTGCATTTCCGCTGCCCACCACAGTTGCATTCGTTGCCAGTTCCAAAAGATGCTTCAGGCTGCCTGAATGATCAGGCTCTGTATGGTTCAGTACAATATAACCAATTTCTGCAGGATTGACAACCTGCCTGACTTTTTCCAGGTAAACACTGCTGAATTTCTCCTTGGCTGTTTCAACAATTGTCTTGATCGTTGCATTAATATAGTAGGAATTATATGTGGTTCCAAAACGTGTTTCCATTACCACATCAAATGTAACTATATCGGGATCAAGAATACCTATCCAGCTTACATCATCTGTGATACGAAGTATCTTTTTATCTTCCATTTTTAAGTTGATTATTCCGGTGCAAAAATATCAAAAACTGTTTTCTGATTTCAGCTTTCAATTTCATGAGTTCTGTTAAATAGCCTGTATTTATTCACATTCTCTTATTTTCTTTTTATATGTTGAAAAGTTTTTAATAAAATTATTTATATTTTGCTTACCGGAATGTAAAAGTAATGAATTTTACGGATTGTAATTTTAGCTTATATTTCAAATGGTATGCAATTGAAACTATTTGGCAAACAGGTGGTACAACCGGCCAGGACAGTGATTAACCTGCAAAAGGAAATCATTGCAGGTGACATTGGTAAAATTGTACTGGTCCGTAAACCAGGTGTAAGACGCATCAGCATTTCCATCAGACCATTTACCGGTGTAAGAGTATTACTTCCAATGCAGGTTGATTTCAGTCAGGCAGAAAAATTCGTTCATCTGAAAGCTGCCTGGATTAAAAAGAATCTTGAAAAAACGGAGAAAGCCGAAAGCGGGATGACAGTATTTGATCATTCTGTGAATTTCAGTACATGCAGCCACAGACTTGAGATACATCCCCGCAACGGCAACGTAATAACTGCACGTATCACACCTGGTATTATTGAGGTGATGTACCCTTTCGAACTTGATGTAAAAGACAACAGAGTACAGAAAATTGTCAGGTCAGCCATTGAAAATGCATGGAGGATAGAAGCCCGTGAATATCTGCCTTCACGTGTGAAAGAACTGGCTGCCATGCATGGTTTCAGTTACCAGTCGGTATCTGTGAAAAATGCCCGTACACGCTGGGGCAGTTGTTCATCACGAAACAACCTTAATTTTTCACTTCACCTGATGCGCCTTCCCCCGCACCTTACCGATTATATTATCCTTCACGAACTAACACACACCGTTCACAAAAACCACAGCAGTAATTTCTGGGAACATCTGCATAAAGTTTCAGGCAATGCAAAAAGCCTGGATAATGAAATG
>Ga0247841_10010398_pt1 | contig 12676 bp, 15 predicted proteins | sample LaCruzMarch2015__2_FD_192410 | JGI IMG/M metagenome (GOLD analysis project Ga0247841, IMG submission 192410) | Freshwater microbial communities from meromictic Lake La Cruz, Castile-La Mancha, Spain - LaCruzMarch2015_18m | ecosystem: Environmental > Aquatic > Freshwater > Lake | place: Spain... | reverse complement strand
ATTCCTCGACACCTTGGCGGAGTTCGAGCCTCGCGCGAGCTGTCGCGAACAGACCTGCAGCCCGGAGCCCTGCGCGATTCGGACCTGTGCGTCGGCCAAGGGTGTCGATGCCTGTCCGTTCTGCGACCAGTACCCGTGCGACCCCATTCGTGCAATCGCGACACGCTACGTGACTCTGCTCGGCGACGGTCAACGCATGCGCGACATCGGAATCGACCTATGGGTCCAGGAGCAAGAGGCTCGCCAAGCCCGCGGCTTCGCGTACACGGATATCGGCCATGGACCAGCCAAAGCCGCCGAGCGCTAGCGCTCGGCGCCCAGCGCCGGGCCGCTCGACGAGGAGGAACATGAACATCGTCGATCTCAGCAAGGATCTCGTATCGCTCTACTGCGTCTGCCTTGAGGATTGGTCGCAAGAGATGAAGGAGGCCGGCACCCGGAAGAGCGACTGGTACGCGGCAATGCGTGGGAGAGGTCTGCGCGTCAAGCTCGCGCTTGACGACGCGGGAACCGTGGGCGGCATGATCCAGTACGCGCCGATCGAGGAGACGTTCGTATCCGGCAAGGGTCTCTACTTCATCTTCTGCATCTGGGTTCACGCCTACAAGGTCGGCCGCGGCGATTTCCGCAAAAGGGGAATGGGCAAGGCGCTCCTCCAAGCGGCCGAGGCCGACGCCCGCACCCTCGGCGCGAAGGGAATGGCGGCGTGGGGAGTGGCGCTCCCCTTCTGGATGAGAGCCTCCTGGTTCCGCAAGCGCGGCTATCGCGTGGCGGACCGCGACGGGATGCGTCACCTTCTCTGGAAGCCGTTCACCCCGAATGCCGAGGCGCCGCGCTGGGTCAAGCCGTGCAAGACGCCAGCTCCGGTGCAGGGCAAGGTGTCGGTCGTGTCCCTCGTCAACGGCTGGTGCCCAGCTCAGAACATCACCTGCGAGCGCGCCCGGCGCGCCGCCGCCGCGTGCGGCGAAGGCGTCGAGTTCACGGCCATCGACACGTCGGATCGTGCGACGTTCGCCGAGTGGGGCATCACGGACGGCCTGTTCATCGACGGCAGGCCCGTCCGATTCGGCCCTCCCCCACGCTTCGCCAAGATCAAGCGCCAGATCGAGCGACGGGCGCGACGGCTGCCGGGTCCCTAGGAACCTGGATTCCCTTGCGCCCTTTGCGTTCTTGGCGTGAGCGGCGGTGTTGACGTGTCAATCGCTCGCATCACGCGAAGCGCGCCAAGATCGCCAAGAGGACCTACAAACATCGGATTCTGAACCCGCATTCTCCTCGTTGCAGTTCTTTGCGACCTTTGCGCTCTTGGCGTGAGACGGGCCGTTCATCACGCGAAGGACGCCAAGACCTTTCCCTTGTAGCGTCGGAGCTTGTCTCCGACGTTTGGGTTCGACACGCGAACGCCGCACGTCGACGTCGCACACTAGGTGCGACGCTACAGTGAGCCTGTCTATCTTTGTGCACTTTGCGCTCTTGGCGTGAGAAGGGCCGTTCATCACGCAAAGGACGCCAAGATCGCCAAGAGGACCTACAAACATCGGATTCTGAACCCGCATTCTCCTCGTTGCAGTTCTTTGCGACCTTTGCGCTCTTGGCGTGAGACGGGCCGTTCATCACGCGAAGTTCGCCAAGACCTTTCCCTTGTAGCGTCGGAGCTTGTCTCCGACGTTTGGGTTCGACACGCGAACGCCGCACGTCGACGTCGCACACCAGGTGCGACGCTACAGTGAGCCTGTCTATCTTTGTGCACTTTGCGCTCTTGGCGTGAGAAGGGCCGTTCATCACGCAAAGGACGCCAAGATCGCCAAGAGGTCTGCGACGATCGTTTCCCGACACGCCAACGTCGGAGACAAGCTCCGACGCTACGGGGATCTTGGTTTCTTTGCGTCCTTTGCGCTCTTGGCGTGAGACGGGCCGTTCATCACGCGAAGCGCGCCAAGATCGCCAAGGTGCGAAGCGGTCGTCGCCCGTCAACACGACTCTGAAACCGGACACTCTAAGCACCGCGCCAAGGCGACGCCCCCAAGCAGCGCGGCCGAGAACCCCGCGAGCAAGTCCCAACCCGACGTGTTACCGATCCCGATGACGCGCGCCGCATGGCCCGCAACGACCTCACGGGAGCCTCCGCGCAGCGTCTCGCGCGCCAGGGCGTGCAACGGCTCCGGGCCGTGCCCTGCGGCGAGATCGGACAGAATCGCATGACTGATCCTGTTCGTCAGCGTCGATGCATTGGCCACCCAGTCCAGCACGATGTCCCAGTCGATCCACGTCTCGTCGAAGTCCGCGCATTCCTGCTGTCGCAACCCAAACAAGAGTCCGCCGAGGAAGTCGTCGCCCGACGGCGTCAGCCCCTCGCCAAGCCCAACGAGGGCGCCTCCCGCGATCAGCAGGCCCGCGGCATCGCGCGCCCGCAACGCGCGCACGACATCCCTGACGCGGCCGCCCGTCTCGGCCAACCAGCCAGCCAAGAGCCCCATCTCCTCTCCACCCCGGCGCCGTTCGCCGGCCGCAACCCCGAATGCAAGTTCCGCCAGGCCCCGCGGTGCATGTCGCAAGGAGAGAGCGCTCAGCCCACCCGCCAGGGCCGCCGCCGATTCCTCCGGCGTTACCGAGGGGGGGCCCGGAGGCGGCGCCTCCCCCGGAGGCGCCGCCTCCCAGACGTCGGCGCCACTCCAGCACACCGCATCGGACCGACCGCAGCAAAGCGTGTCCCCGTCGCTACAGCAGACGTCGCCTTCCTTCCAGCTCCCGCTAGTCAGAGGAACCACCACGCACCGACGATGCAGGACCGAGCCAGGCGGCGACAGCCACAGGATCTCGCCCGCCCGACCCTCGAGGTAGATCGCTCGAGATCCAGCCGCAATCACCTTGGCCGTGAAGCCGGAGTGCCCCAGGTGGCCGTAGGCCCATTTCCCCACAGTCAAGGCACGCGTGACTTGCATCGACTCGCTCTCCTTTCAACTCCGTGCCGCGCGGGAGGCGACCTGGCGCGGCGCCGCCAGGGGCTCTCCTTCCCACTGAGGCGCCCCGATGGTCCCCTCGACCAACCCGTCGAAGTCGCCCATCTTCTCATTGCCCCAGGCCACCCTCACTGCCTGCCGCATCGGTCCCTCATCATGACACAAGCCCCCGCCGCGCGCCGGCGCCCCGGAACGCCGTCGGAGGCCAGCTTGCGGCATCGCTGAACCGCCGCGAGTCCCTTGGCGATCTTGGCGCGCTTCGCGTGATGACGGCCCGTCTCACGCCAAGAACGCAAAGGACGCAAAGAAACCAGGGTCTTTGTAGCGTCGGAGCTTGTCTCCGACGTTGGCGTGTCGGGAAACGATCGTCGCTCACGCAACGTTGTGCACTTGACGCAAACCTGCTATGTAGCTAGACTCAAAGTCGCGCAAACATCGCGGAACGAGTGACAGCTCGGACCTGCGGTGAGAAGGACCCGAACAGAGAGTGGCAGGTGGCCACGAACATGCCGGGTCCCTTCTCTTTGTCTCGCGCGACTCTCTCGCTACTTCTCTCCTCGAACCAGGCGACCGGAGCATGCAGTTGAAATCAGGGAGGGGGCCGAACGCGCGTAGCGAACTCTCACGCCAAGAGCGCAAAGGACGAAAAGAAAGACAGGCTCACTGTAGCGTCGCACGCGTTCGGTCCTAACAAGAGAACGCGCTAATGCGCTCGGTTCTGCCGAGCGAGCGCACCATCATCTGTGTGCGAGGCGGCTCGACGGTCTCGCTTGTCGAGCCGCTAGGGAGAAGCCGTGGTGGGTGCCTGCTTCTCCTGGCCGGGTTCCTGTCGTAGACGTCGGGGGCCAGCTTGCGGCACCACCCAACCGCCGCAAGCCCTAGCGCCCGGCACCAACGAACGCCGGGAGCCAAGCTCACGACGCTACAGGGGAATGGTGGAATCGTCGCGACCTTCTTGTCTTCTCTTGGCGATCTTGGCGTACTTTGCGTGATGAACGGCCCGCCTCACGCCAAGAGCGCAAAGGCTGCAAAGGATTGCAGGGGGAAGAACAAGGGGGCGGAATGAGATTCTTGCAGGCCCTCTTGGCGCCCTTGGCACGCTTGACGTAGTGAACGGGCTGTCTCGCGGTGGGCGAGCGCCTACGCTTGGCTTGACGAGTATCGCCAGAGCGACAACAATGCTCGGAGCATGAAAGAGCGTGAGGCAGTCCTGGCGAAGTTGGAGGAGCATCGGACGGATCTCTCTCGGCTTGGCGTCAAGTCCTTGGCCCTGTTTGGGTCCACGGCGCGGGGCGAAGCCCGCGCGGACAGCGACGTCGATCTCCTCGTGGATTTCGCCCACCCCGTGGGCCTGTTCGCCTTCCTCGAACTGAAGGGCTATCTCGAGCGACTTCTCGCCCGCCCAGTCGACCTCGTCACGGCCAACGCCCTACGCCCCGACTTCCGCGAAGCCATCCTGCGTGAGGCCATCCGTGCCCGCTAGGGACTGGAAGGCGCGGCTTCAGGACGTCATCGACGCCATCACGAGGATCGAACGGTACACTCACGGAATGACTTCGAATGCGTTCCGAGCGGACGACAGGACGGTCGACGCGGTGGTTCGGAACCTGATTGTGCTCGGCGAAGCGAGCCGCCACATTCCGGAGGATGTCGAGCAACGCCACCCGGAAGTGCCCTGGGACAGGATGCGGGGCATTCGCAACGTGGTCGTCCACGAGTACTTCGGTGTCGATGCCGAGATCCTGTGGGAGACCGCGCGACACGACCTGCCTCCGCTGCTTCCGCTCTTGGAGAACGTACTGCGTGAGACGCCGTAGCCGACTCGGTGCTGCGCGTCATCTCGACCCTCTGGACCAGGACGAGTGGTTTTCGATGCAGTACGCGCCTCCGGACAAGCAGAGGCGAGCGGGTCCAGGATTCTCTGTTCCCCACCCTGGCGATCTCGGCGCTTCGCGTGATGCGGGCAGTCAACGCGCCCTGAAGGCTCGCCTGGTGGATCTCGTCTTGCAGAACGTCGTGGCCTATTGAACGTAGCTGACGCAAAGGGCAATGGCCGCAGAAACATCGTCCACCTCGCCTTGCGTCACGGAGCCAAGCCGCTTGAGGAATCTGTCTTCCGACACCGATTTCACTTGCAGTGCATCTGCGCTTGATGCTTTCCCCAGTCCATTGGCCTCCGAGGCGCCAAGCCTTGTGTGCCATGGGAATCGCTGGTAGCGATCTTGCCACTCCGTCACAGGAACGATGATGCGGAGAGCGAGGCGGCCGATGGAATCGTCTTGGACGACCAGCGCCGGGCGAACCTTCTGGATCTCATCGCCCACGGATGGGTCGAAGTTGACCAGCCAGATTTCTCCCCTACGGGGTTTCGTCATAGAGGTCTTGTTCGCCGAAAGCCTCGAAGGCAGTGAGTGTTCTGTCCGAGGAGTAGACTTCGCTCGCCTCTTCGCAGATCTCTCTGAGAATGCGCTGACGGTCCGCCACGCTCAACTTCATTAGATCTCGCGCCGAATACGGCGGAACGTGGCTCGGCCCAACCGTAACCAGTTCATTGGATGACACATTCCCTCCCGCACATACCCGCTGGCCGTGCTTGATCTTCATGGTGTGCCTCCACGAAGGAGTATACACATCGACAAGCGGGCCAGCTTGCGGCATCACCGAACCGGCGCGAGCCCCTTGGCGATCTTCGCGCGCTTCGCGTGATGAACGGCCCGTCTCACGCCAAGAACGCAAAGGTCGCAAAGGACTGCAAGGGGAAGAACAGGGTTTGGGATCTGATGTTTGTAGGTCCTCTTGGCGATCTTCGCGCGCTTCGCGTGATGAACGGCCCGTCTCACGCCAAGAACGCAAAGGGCGCCAAGAACTGCAAGGGGAAGAACAGGGTTCGTGATCTGATGTTTGTAGGTCCTCTTGGCGATCTTGGCGCGCTTCGCGTGATGAACGGCCCGTCTCACGCCAAGAAACCAGGGTCCCTGTAGCGTCGGAGCTTGCCTCCGACGTCGGCGTAAGGTGGAATCGTCGCGACCCTCTTGGCAGTCTTGGCGCGCTTTGCGTGCTGCGGCCGGTCACCGCCCGACTGTCAACCTCATCCTTCGACGTCGAGGGCCGAGCGGAGTCTCTTGTCTTCGGCCACGGTGTCGCTGAGGCGGACGCGGTCGGCGCCGAGGTAGGCGGCGAACTCGGCGACGCAGGTTCGTAGGGCGTCGCGCATCGCGGCATTCGGGCGGACGCCCTTCTCCCACCACCAGCCGGCGAGGGTCAAGACATGCGCTTTCTTGTCGAAGACGGGCTCGACCCGCGCGATGAATCGGTCGCCGTAGAGGACGGGGAGAACGTAATAGCCGTAGTCGCGCTTCTCCTTCGGCTTGTAGATCTCCCAGCAGTAGTCGAAGTTGAACACCTGCCGCACGAGCTCGCGGTCCCAAATGAGGTTGTCGAGCGGCGCGATGAAGGTGGCCGCGGCCACGGCCGAGGCCACCGGCGCCTTCGAGGACTCGCCGGCAGATTCGAGGGTCGGGAGGTCGGCGGCGCGAAGGAAGAACAAGCGCTTGGAAACACCGTCCACGGCGACAGGGACGACGTCTCCGCGCTCGGCGAGTCTCGAAAGGACGGCTGCGCGAGCTGCCGTGCCCTTCACTCCCATGATCGCCCACCAGTACTCGGGCGCGCCATTTGCCGGGGCGAAGCCGAGGCTGCCGATGCGCCGCACGACGTGCCAGTCTTGGTAGTCCTCGTCCCGCGGATGCGGATCTGGGGCGTTCAGCGTTTCTGGCGGCAGAATGCGCTCGGTGAGGTCGAAGTAGCGGATGCTGCGGACGCGATGGTGCACGAGGACGATGCCCATGGCCGACAGGATCTCAAGCGACGCTCCGACGAGTCGTTTCTTCCGCCCCCACCACCAGTCGACCGTCGCGTCGTGCTCGATGTCGCGCGACGAGAGAGGGCCGCGCTTTCGGATCTCCTCCAACACGAACGGCGCGAGCTTCATCTCCGCAGTCTCCGGCTTCCCGTGCTGCTCGACCATGCGCGCGCGGTGCCGCGTGAACGACGGCCAGTCCTCGCTTTGGACGATGGCCGCCATCTTGTCCCAACCCACGTAGAGGCGCCGCTCGCCGTACATCAGCTCCTCGAGCAGCGATGGGCGATAGCCAGCGACACGCGATTGGAGGACGAGGTCAGGGTTTCGACCGATGATGTCGATCGGGTCGAATTGGATGCAGCCGAGATGGCGGAAGAGATCCAGGACACCGTCCGCCCCCTCGAGACGGCGAGGCGGAAGCAGGCGTTGGTGCGCCAGGAGAAACCGCCGCGCGTGCGCGAGATCCAGGACCATTCTTGGGGCGGGAAGATAATTCTTTGGCATGAGGCATCCGCTCGATCGAGGCCGCGACGGAGGATACCGAGCGCGCTGCCGCCGATCCACCGTTTGCGGGCCGGCAGCCCTCCGCGGTGAGAGTTCGGCACGTGCATCACGCGAAGCGCGCCACGGCCTTCCCGCTGTAGCGTCGTGAGCTTGGCCGGCGGCGGTCGTCCGTGCCGCCAGCTGGGGCTTGCGGCGGTTCAGCGATGCCGCAAGCTGGTCCGTGCCTGTCGCAGATGCCGGACAGACAGGCCTCCGACGTTACCGTGTCCGCGACGCCGTTCGTGGCGATCGTTTCCCGAGGCGCCAACGTCGGAGACAAGCTCCGACGCTACATTGACCCTGCTCTCTCTGCGTCCTCTGCGGTGACTTTCTGTCCACAAGCGATCTCTACCGCAGAGCGCGCAGAGTTGTGGGGAGAAGGATACGGAGCCGATGAGGGCCCAGATGCTGTTCTGGCGGCATCGGCCGTCATTCCAGGTTTCATCATGAGGCCTTGGAGTGTTGTTCAGTGACGCTGCGTCCTCTGCGTCCTCTGCGTCCTCTGCGGTGATTGGTTGTCCGCAAGCGGTCTCTACCGCAGAGCGCGCCAAGAGGCTCACGACGTTTCACCTCTCCGCCGTAGCGTCGTGAGCTTGGCTCCCGGCGTTCGTTGGTGCCGGGCGCTAGGTCTCCGACGACGTGCCCGACACGCCAACGTCGCACACAATGGTGCGGCGCGTTCTCTTGTTAGGACCGAACGCGTGCGACGCTACATTGACTCTGCGTCCTCCGCGATCTCCGCGGTAATGGGCTGTCCACACGATGGTGAGGCTGCACAGCCTAGCGCGTTTGTCTTCGTCGCCGGAGGCGGACTAGACTGGCTCAACAACTGGACTCTAACTTGGCTCTTCATCGGAGGTCACAACTGCCAGTGATCAAGGACCTTCTATCCTCCAGGCCGATCAAACGAGCCGTCCTGATTGTGGGATGTTACCTGGCCCTGTATGTACTGCTCGATTGGGCAAGCCTGCTATTCCGGACCGATCCCGTTGCGTCCATCTGGTATCTGTCGGACGGGCTCAGCCTCGCGCTCTTGCTTGTCTTCGGGGTTCGCTATGCGCCTGCGATGGTCATCTCCGCGCTCATCACCAACTTCATCTTCTTCCCGAATCCTGCGCCGGCAGCCATCATGGTGGCCTGGTCCATCATCTTCCCTCTGCCCTTTGCCGTGACCGCAGCCCTGCTGCGCCGCAAGTTGCGGGTTGAAGTCCCACCGCGCCACTTGCACGACGTGACTTGGCTCATCCTTGGCTGCCTGGCGCTCTCGCTGACCCTGGCGGGAGTGTTTGTCCTGACCGTCCTCTTCTCCAGAGGGGCCATGCCCTCCGCGCAGGCCATCTTCGCCGAGTGGCCGGCAGTGGCGTTCCGCTGGTGGATTGGCGAGGCGATCGGACTGGTTCTCGTGACCCCGCTGGTGTTACTCACCGTGGCCCCGTGGCTCAAGGCGCGACTGAGTTCTCTCGAGCGGCGAACAAGGCCCCGACCGCCGGTGGCTATCCGGCCGATCGCCGAAGCATCGGCGCAGCTGTTGAGCATTGCCATCGTGGTGACGGGTGTCTTTGGGACAGGAGGCGCCAGCGGCCTGCCCTTCTTCTACCTGTGTTTCCTACCCCTCGTCTGGATCACACTCCGTCATGGCTTGCAAGGCGCTACCCTGGCGATCGCGCTGATCGACACGGGCGCCATCCTGATGGCGCGCTTCTCCGGCTTTCCCCTCAGCCATATCGCCGATCTGCAGGTCTTCATGCTGACCCTGGGACTGACTGGCCTGACCCTGGGTGCGGTGGTGGAAGAGCAACGCGAGTCCGAAACGCAAAGCCGCCGCCGCGCCGGGCAACTGGCCGCGGCCGGAGACTTCAGCCTCGCCCTCGTCGGGACGCTGGAACTGGATCAGATCTATGAGCGCCTGTACTTGGCCGCCACGAGCGACCTGCTCGACGCGGATTGGTTCATCGTCTCGTCCTACGACCCCGAGGACAAGCTCATTCGGGCGGAGTTCCTCATCTCCCAAGGAACCCGCCACGACACGAGCGGCTTCCCGCCCATTCCACTTGAAGAGGAAGGCCACGGAACTCAGAGCCGGGTCATTCGGACCGGCGAACCCCTCTACTTGCCAGACTTCCGCGAGGCAATGAGACAGACAGCGACGGAGTACACGCTCGAAGAGGACGGTTCCGTCGTCGAAGGGCCTCCGCCGCCCGGCGAGGAGGAGATCTCGACCCAATCCGCTCTCCTCGTGCCACTGAAGGTGGCAGGGAAGACGATCGGGGTCCTCCAGCTCCAGAGCAGCCAGCGGAACGCCTATACGGAAGAGGCGAGGAGCCTTCTCCTCGGCCTGGCGAACGTCGCGGCGGTCGCGATCCAGAACGCGCGGCTCTACGGCAAGGTCGAGAAGGCACTTGAGACCACGATCCAAACGCTGGGATTGACGACGGAGACGCGCGACCCGTACACCGCTGGCCATCAGCGGCGGGTAGCAGACCTCGCCTGCGCCATTGCGGAGGAGTTACATGTAGAAGAACAGTCTGTCCGGGGAATCCGCGCTGCAGGTCTGATCCACGACATCGGGAAACTGTCGATCCCGGCGGAGATCCTGAGCAAGCCGTCCGCGTTGACGCCCCTCGAGTTCGGCCTCGTGAAGGCGCACGCTCAGACCGGCTACGACATCCTCAAGGGGATCGTCTTCCCCTGGCCGGTGGCAGAGATGGTCCTACAGCACCACGAGCGCCTCGACGGCTCGGGCTACCCGCAAGGGCTCAAGGGCGACAAGATCGTGCTTGGGGCAAGGATCCTCGCCGTGGCCGACGTCGTCGAGGCGATGGCCTCTCACCGGCCGTATCGAGCCGCGTTGGGAATCGACGCAGCGTTGCGCGAGATCAAAGACCACAAGGGGAAGTTGTACGACTCTGACGTGGTCGAGGCGTCCATACAGCTGTTTGCCGATGGCTTCATGTTCGCCCACGTGGGGTGAACCTTTGCCGTGAACAGCCACCGAACGGTGGCCCGCGTTGTTGGAGCCCAGCACGGCTGGCTCAAGGAATGAACGATCTTGCGGGGGTGGGGCGTGGGCAGCGGACGACAGAGCGGCGATCATGATGAGCTACGACTTCTGCGCGAGCGAGTCGAACAGCTTGAGCACGAGAACGCGCAGCTTCGGACCTCCGAAGAGAGGCTTCAGATCCTGTTCGAACATGCTCCTGACGGTTACTACCTCAGCGACCTCAAGGGAACGTTCCTGGACGGTAACGCCGCCGCCGAGAGGATCACCGGCTACAAGAGGGAGGAGCTGATTGACAGCAGCTTCCTCAAGTTGAAGCTCCTCTCGGCGAAGGACTTGCTGAGAGCCTCCTCTCTCTTGGCGAGGAACCTCCTGGGGCAGTCGACCGGCCCGGACGAGTTCACCCTAACTCGCAAGGATGGAGCTGCAATCACAGTCGAGATACTGACCCACCCCGTGAGAATCGGCAATCGGCGCTTGGTCCTTGGCATCGCTCGGGACGTCTCAGCGCGAAAGCAGGCAGAAGCCGCCCTGCAGGAAAGCGAGGGCCAATTCAGCGACTTGATCGAGCACGCCCACGATCTGATCCAGAGTGTAGCCCCGGACGGCCGCTTTCAATACGTGAACAAGGCGTGGCTAGAGACGCTCGGGTACAAGACGGGCGAGATCGATCGACTCACGCTTCTCGATGTGCTGCACCCGGACAGCCATGACCACTGCACGCAGGTTTTCCATGCGGTGCTCGCAGGGAAATCGGTCGATCACGTGGAGGCGGAATTCGTCTCAAAGATGGGAAAGAGAATCGCAGTCGACGGAAACGTGAGCTGTCGATTCAAAGAGGGGCAACCGATCTCCACCCGCGGCATCTTCCGCGACGTCACCGAGCGCAAGCAATACGAAGACGAGCTTGCCCGCATGGCAAGGCGCGACCCCCTCACCGGCGTGCTCAATCGGTACGCCCTTGAAGAGCTGCTTGAACGCGAAGCCGGCCGATCGGGACGATACGCCCATTCGGTGGGCTTCTTGATGATCGATGTCAACCGGTTCAAGGAGATCAACGATCGGTTCGGCCACGCCATGGGCGACAAGGTGCTCCAAGCCGTGGCGGAAGTCATCCAGCACAACGTCCGCGACGCAGACATCCTCGTCCGCTACGGCGGCGACGAGTTCCTGGTCATTCTCCCAGAGACGAACGGCGAGACCGACGTTGTCAAAGGCCGCATCCTGGCGGAGGTCGCCCGAAGGAACAAAGCGAACCCGCTCTTGGAGTTTCCCGTGACCCTGGCCATCGGTAGCGCTCACTGGAGTCCAGGGAGCGGCCAAACGATGGAGCAGATTCTTGCCGAAACGGACAAGCTGATGTACGAGGACAAGAGGAAGAGTCCACCGGCCCCTGCCGCGTAGCTTGACAATCCAAGAGGGATGTTCAGATCTTGCGATGACGCACAGCTCTTCAATGGCCACGGTAGGCTGCACGTACAGGTCGGGAACCGGCGCCCTTGTCAGTGCCCGCGCACGGGCAGGCTGCCAGGCAGCGCTGCCGCCTCCGAGCCGGAGTTCGAGGCAAGACGCCGAATCCGTAGCCCAAGGAGGCGCTGTTCGTCCCGATCACGGTGAACCGGACCCGGTGTTGTCCTTTGATGAGCTCGAGGTCGCTCGATACTTCGATCGGCCCGGAGGGAAGGAGAGAGACGGGCCTGCAAACTAGCCCCCTCGCCTTCGGTCGACGGCCGCCGGCACGAGACCGAGGAGCTGTCAACCAGGGGTGGCTCTCACTGCTCCCAAGCCGGGAACGTTCGCGGGCCCCCGCTACGCGGCCGACTTCTTGCTCGGCCGTTGCCCCTTGGGTGGCATTGCTGGCCTAGGCGTGTTCGAAAGGGGATTCACGCCGCCCTTCTTCACCGGACCTTCGCGGATCTCTTTGCTGGCCATCGCCGACGCTCCTCCTTAGTCTTTGGCTTCAGTGTAGCATCGTGAAACTCAATCGTCAGGTCCGTTCGCTCGAGCGAGACGTACATCCCCGCAACGTCGTAGAGGTACTCACCCGTCGCGTTGTCGTACACCTTGACGTCTTGAAGATAGAGCTCGGCCGGCTTGTCCGCCTCTGAGAAGAATCGGACGCGGCCGTCGTACACGAGGTTCCGCTTGTGGTCGCGGATTGTGACCCACTCGACATCCAGCGAGTTGAAGAGGTAGCTCCAGACATCTTGGTCACCAAAACGCCTTGTCAGCCGGACCAGATGCGCAACTCTGAAATGAATCTTGTAGTTCGCGATGTACGTGAGCGCGACCGCCATGCCCAACGCGACGGCG